>Ga0206129_10000014_pt1 | contig 300290 bp, 253 predicted proteins | sample Helgoland_Spring_8_FD_148616 | JGI IMG/M metagenome (GOLD analysis project Ga0206129, IMG submission 148616) | Pelagic subsurface seawater microbial communities from Kabeltonne, Helgoland, North Sea - Helgoland_Spring_Bloom_20160502_2 | ecosystem: Environmental > Aquatic > Marine > Epipelagic...
TTTGGCACCTCGATGTCGGCTCGTCACATCCTGGGGCTGGAGAAGGTCCCAAGGGTTGGGCTGTTCGCCCATTAAAGTGGCACGCGAGCTGGGTTCAGAACGTCGTGAGACAGTTCGGTCTCTATCTATTGTGGGCGTTCAAGACTTGAGTGGACCCGTTCCTAGTACGAGAGGACCGGAATGGACATACCTCTGGTGTATCAGTTGTGGCGCCAGCTGCATCGCTGAGTAGCTATGTATGGATGAGATAAGCACTGAAAGCATCTAAGTGCGAAACTCACCACAAGATGAGGTCTTGTTGAGGGTCGTTGAAGACTACAACGTTGATAGGCCGCAGGTGTAAAGGCAGTGATGTCAAAGCCGAGCGGTACTAATTACCCAAAAACTTATAAAGATTGATTTTTCTACCAATATGTTCTCATTTGATGAGACAGACCGAGATCGCTCGGACTAATCTGTTCATCATGTCGTTTAGGTGTCTATTGCGGTGCGGTCCACCTCTTCCCATTCCGAACAGAGAAGTTAAGCCCACCAGCGCAGATGGTACTGCTACTGCGGGAGAGTATGTCGACGCCATTCTTAGGGCCCCCTCGGGGGCCCTTTTTTTTTGACTAAAATTTAGATGTTGGACCTTTGGGAAGACATTTTCAATTGAACAGACGCATGAACAACCTTGTAGCCATAGTGGGTCGTCCAAACGTAGGGAAATCGACCTTGTTTAACCGTCTTACGGAAACACGGGATGCGATAATAGATCCTACGAGCGGTACGACACGTGACCGAAAATACGGTAGGACAACGTGGACAGGAAGGCAGTTTACCGTGATCGATACGGGCGGCTGGATCACCAAAAGCGATGACGCTTTTGAGGCTGCGATTCGTCTTCAAGTAGAGGTGAGTATCGAAGAAGCGGCATTGATCCTGTTTATGGTTGATGTTCAAACGGGCGTTACAGACTTGGATGAAGACATCGCCCGGATGTTGCGAAAAAGCGGCAAGCCGATTTTGATGGCCTGCAATAAGGTCGATACATCCGCACACGATATTCTAGCCTCTGACTTTTACCGTTTGGGTCTGGATACGAATATCCATTCAATTAGTGCCTCCAATGGATATGGTACGGGAGAGCTGTTGGATGAGATGATTTCTTTGTTGCCCGAGGAGCTCGAGGAGGATGAGGATCGCTTGCCACGTTTTTCAGTGGTTGGCCGCCCCAATGTTGGCAAGAGCACACTGATCAATACGCTTTTGGGCAGAGAACGCAACATCGTAACCGATATAGCCGGTACAACACGCGATAGCGTTCACACGCATTTTAATATGTACGGGTTCGATTTTGAGTTAATCGATACCGCCGGATTACGACGAAAGAAGCAGATAGAGGATCAGCTGGAATTTTACAGCACCGTTCGAACCATCCGGAGCATAGAACAAAGCGACGTTTGTTTGCTGCTCATCGATGCCCAGACGGGAATGGAACGCCAGGACCAAGCCATCTTTTGGCAGGTCGTTAATAGCTATCGAGGCGTGGTGATCGTGGTAAACAAATGGGACCTTGTCGAGAAGACGCACAAGACGATGGCCGAATTTGAAGCCAACATCCGTGAACGGATCCAACCGTTTACCGATGTCCCCATCCTTTTCACATCGAACTTGACCAAACAGCGGATCTTGAAAGCCTTTGAGTCTGCCTTAAAGGTGCATGAAAATCGAGGACGTAAGGTGTCCACGAGTAAGTTGAACGACTTGCTTTTGCCCATTATTGAGCATCAACCACCCCCGATGTACAAAGGAAAGATGGTGCGAATCAAGTACGTCACTCAGATCCCGTCTCAGACGCCGACGTTCGCTTTTTATTGCAACCTCCCTCAGTATGTGAAAGATCCGTACAAACGCTTCTTGGAAAATCACATCCGACAGGCATACGACCTAAGCGGCGTATCCGTCCGGTTGTTCTTTAGAGAGAAGTAAAGCAGTGCTTACGCTTCGCTCTCAGCAAGGAAGGTGACGCGACCCGTTGCGACATTGTAAACCCCGCCAATGATTGCAATCGCTCCGCTGGACTCCATGTCATAAAGAATATCGCTTTCCTGGCGAATACGGTCGCAAACCATTTGGACATTGACAGCAACAGTTTCGTCGATGTTTTCGGCTGTGGCTTCGTCACTGCGTGTAGCACGAATGGTTTCGACAGCCGGTTTTAATTGAGCCAATAATCCGGTGAGGTTGCCATCTTCCAGTCCAGCCCAAGCCCCTTTGATAGCGCCGCAAGAGGTGTGTCCTAAAACAAGGATGGCCTTTGAACCGGCGTATTTGCAGGCATACTCCAGTGATCCGAGAATGTCTGGATTCACGGTGTTTCCGGCGACTCTAGCAACAAACAAATCGCCTATAGTAGCATCAAAAACTTCTTCAATTGGGACGCGACTGTCGATGCATCCTAAAACCGAGGCATACGGAAATTGACCTTCAGAGGCATCCTCTAGAAGTGCAATTCGAGATCGTTTCAGGGGCGTATTATCGTTAAACCGTTGATGGCCAGTTCGAAGAAGTTCGATGGCGTCAGTTGGAGAGAGCTCCTCTTGGAATGATTTTGTGACCGCACCTTGAAGGGCTGCGTACGATTTTGGTATCGACATATGAAGCGGATTCGATTGATGAGACGAGCCAAAAATACAGACTTGATCATTCAGACTCCGTCAAAAAACTGTAAAATCAATTGGCGTGTTGAGTGAATGAGTCCAAAAATGTAGACGCCATGGATGAATGGACTCAAAAAACTTCCCTTGCAATTCGAGCGGTTGGTTCCGCTTTGCCCATTGTATAGAAATGCAAGCAAGGAACACCTGCAGCCTTCAATGCTTTAGCCTGTTGAATGCACCAAAGCACACCGGCTTCCTTGACATCCTCTTTAGATTGAGCGTTTTCCACCATGCGAACAAGTTCATCGGGCATGTTCACATGGAAATTCTGAGGCAATGAGCTCAATTGTCCTTTTGTACTGAGGGGTTTAAGTCCTGGAATGATGGGAATGTTGATTCCCTGTTCCCGGCATTTGCTGACAAAGTCGAAGTAGGCATCGTTGTCGAAAAACATCTGAGTAATGATGTATTCAGCACCATCTTCTACTTTGCGCTTTAGCCAGCGTAAATCACTTTCTAAATTGGGTGCTTCGAAGTGTTTCTCTGGATAGCCTGCGACTCCAATACAAAAGTCGGTTGCGTTGGTGTTCTTTAAATCGGGATCGAGATAGCGGCCCTTGTTCATCGCGGCAACTTGATTCAGTAAATCAAGAGCATACGCATGGCCGTCGGCCTCCGCTTTAAATCGACCTTCCGAGCGAATGGCATCCCCTCGAAGAAGCAATACGTTGTCCACCCCAACAAAATCCAAGTCGATCAAGGCGTTTTCCGTCTCTTCCTTGGTGAAGCCTCCACAAATGATATGAGGAACGGTATCCAGATTGTATTTGTGGCTGATAGCCGCACAAATCCCAACGGTGCCGGGTCGTTTTCGTACGGTCCGTTTTTGCAATAGACCCGATGTGACTTCGTGGTAAACGAATTCTTCGCGGTGGTAGGTCACATCGACAAACGCAGGATTGAACTCCAAAAGGTTTTCAACGGTAGAATGGATCTTCTGGATGTTTTCCCCTTTCAAAGGTGGAAGCAACTCAAAGCTGAAAAGTGTGCTTTTCGCTTCTTCCAAGTGGTGTGTAATTTTCATGAGGTGTGCAGATTTGAGGCGAGCCAACGTGCCGCTGAATCGCGGGAAATTGCTCGCCTTTCGGCAATGTCTTGTAGTTGATCTTCAGAAATAAGTCCAATGCCGAGGTAGCGGCTTTCAGGGTGAGCGAAGTAGTAGCCGGAAACGGAAGACGCTGGAGTCATGGCCAATGATTCAGTCAGTTCAGATCCGATGGTGTTTTCTGCGTCGAGCAATTTCCAGATGAGCTGTTTGTCCAGATGGTCAGGACAGGCTGGGTATCCCGGGGCAGGACGGATTCCCTGGTAGCGTTCGCGAATCAATTCTTCATTGCTCAGGACTTCTGTTTTCGCATATCCCCACGACTCCATCCTGACGTGCCGGTGTAACCATTCCGCTAAAGCCTCTGCCAAGCGATCGCCGATCGCCTTGACCAAGATGGCTTCGTAATCGTCTCCGGCATGTTCATGTTTTTTTGCAATGGCATCCACTCCGTGAATGGATACTGCGAAACAACCGATGTAGTCTGTTGGTTGATCTGATCCGGGCGCAATAAAGTCAGCAAGAGATTTTTGAATCCCATTTTGTTGGACGATTTGTTGCCTTAAAAATTCAAAAGATCCAATCGTTTCATCGATGGATTCTGGATTGAAGAGGGTAACGGTTTCATCTGCTGTTCTAGCTGCAGGAAATAGGCCATGTACCGCTCTAGCTACGATGCTTTTAGGATTCTTTTCAAGTGAATCCAATACGCGTTGTGCATCGATGAGTAGTTTTTTAGCTTCGTCACCTACGACGGTATCCTCCAAAATCCGGGGGTATTGACCGGCCAGTCCCCAAGAACTGAAAAATGGTGACCAGTCGATATAGGACCGCAAGGCGGATACAGGTATCGAATCGAGCATGTGAACCCCCAATTTATTTGGAACGGTGATCTCAGTGAATTCATGCCCGGGAGCTTTGCTTCGTGCAGTAGCAAGAGGCATCATTTTCTTTGCAGCACGGTCGCGAGCATAAAGCTCCCTAACCTTCGCGTAATCTGTATTTATTTCTTGAGTGAATGCTGCGCGATGAGAGTTGGAAATCAGCTTTGATGCAACAGGCACCGCACGCGAAGCGTCGTTGACATGCACGATGGGTGAATCACTTCTTGGAGACAATTTTACCGCGGTATGTACGCGAGAGGTCGTTGCCCCTCCGATGAGCACTGGTGTGGTCATGCCCCGTCGTTTCATCTCTTCTGCCACGTCAATCATCTCTTCGAGGGAGGGGGTGATCAATCCACTTAGACCGATGATGTCTGCTCCAACCCGAACGGCTTCATCTAATATTTTCTCCTTGGGGACCATCACACCGAGATCGATGACGTTGAAGCCGTTGCAAGCAAGAACGACTGATACGATGTTCTTTCCGATGTCATGAACGTCTCCTTTGACCGTCGCGAGCAATACAGTTCCCGCACCGGTGCCTGTGCTTCCTGCTTTCTCCTCTTCGAGATAGGGAGTCAAATAGGCAACAGCACGCTTCATGACGCGTGCGCTTTTGACCACCTGGGGTAAAAACATTTTACCCGAGCCAAACAAATCTCCTACGATGTTCATGCCGTCCATGAGGGGGCCTTCGATGACGAGCAATGGGGAGCCTAACTTGACCCGCGCAGCTTCGGTGTCTTCCTCGATGAAATCTGTGATTCCTTTGACCAGGGCATGCTGTAGCCGTTTTTCCAAAGGCTCTTCTCGCCAAAGTTGGATACTGGCCTCGGTGACTTTGTTTTTCCCTTTAAAGGCTTCCGCAAAGTCTAGCAGTCGTTCGGTCGCGTCTTCACGGCGATCTAGGAGCACATCCTCAACGTGTTCCAATAGATCTTTGGGAATGCTATCATAGACCTCCAGCATGGTGGGGTTGACGATGCCCATGTCCATCCCGGCTTGAATTCCATGGTAGAGAAAGGCGGAGTGCATCGCCTCTCGGACGGTGTTATTGCCGCGAAAAGAAAAACTAACATTGGAGACACCTCCACTCACATGGGCTCCTGGAAGATTGTGTCGAATCCAACGGGTCGCTTCAAAAAAGTCGAGGGCATTGCGGCGGTGTTCTTCCATTCCGGTTGCGACCGGGAAAATATTGGGGTCAAAGATGATGTCTTCAGGAGGGAAATGCACCACGTCAACTAAAATGCGATATGCGCGTTCGCAAATTTCAATGCGGCGTTCATACGAATCGGCTTGTCCATGTTCATCAAACGCCATGACGACGGTAGCGGCACCGTATCGTCTTATCAGTTTCGCCTGGCGAATGAACTCATCTTCGCCTTCCTTCATGGAGATGGAATTCACCACGCTCTTCCCTTGAACCACTTTGAGACCGGCCTCGATGATGGACCATTTGGATGAGTCAATCATCAGAGGGATTCGGGCAATGTCCGGCTCTGCGGCAATGAGATTGAGGAAGGTGGTCATGGCGGCTTCGCCATCAATCATTCCTTCGTCCATATTGACATCTAAAATCTGAGCACCACCTTCGACTTGATCTCTGGCAATGGCCAAGGCCTCATCGTACAGTTCTTCGCGGATGAGACGCGCAAACTTGCGGCTTCCAGTCACGTTGGTTCGTTCACCGATGTTGATGAAATTAGATTCTGGCGTGACAATGAGAGGTTCGAGTCCCGCTAGCTGAAACGAACGAAATGTGGGGTCGTTGTTCATGACGGCGAAGAATTTGGTGGCAAGGGACGCGGAGCGTAGCGGGCTGCTTTACGGGCAATGGCTCCAATGTGTTCGGGAGTGGTTCCGCAACAACCACCGATGACATTGATCCATCCGCGGGCCAAAAACGGCTCGATGGCTTGTGCCATGGCTTCTGGCCCCTGGTCATATTCCCCCATTTCATTGGGCAATCCCGCGTTGGGATATGCGCTCACGCCGAAAGGCGATCGTGTTCCTAAGACTTCCAAGTAGGGTGTCAATTGCTCCGCTCCCAATGCGCAATTCAAGCCAATGCTAAACAAGGCCGCGTGACTCATTGAAATCAAGAAGGCCTCCGTAGTTTGTCCGCTTAACGTGCGTCCGGAGGCGTCGGTAATCGTGCCTGAAATCATGATGGGTAAGCGCCAACCTACGCGGTCAAACGCTGTTTCCACAGCAAACAGAGCGGCCTTGGCATTGAGCGTGTCAAAAACTGTTTCAATGAGGACGATGTCTGCACCGCCGGCCATCAATCCCAAGGTCTGCTCTTCATAGGCTTTCGCCAGTTCGTCAAAGGTAACCGCCCGATATCCAGGGTTGTTGACATCAGGAGAAAGGGAGGCTGTTTTGTTGGTCGGTCCCAGCGCCCCGGCGACGAATCGCATCCTTTCTGGGGTGCTGAGGGCGTCGGCTGCTTCCCGAGCGATGGCGGCAGAAGCGCGGTTCATTTCGTACGCCAAGTGTTCCAAGCGATAGTCTCCTTGTGCGATGGTGGTAGAACTGAATGTATTGGTCTCAACGATGTCTGCGCCAGCTTCCAGATAGGCGCGGTGAATGTCACGAATCACATCGGGTTGAGTGATGGACAATAAATCGTTGTTGCCCTTGAGCGGAGAATCGTGATTTTTGAGTGTATCTCCGCGAAAGTCCTCTTCTCCCAACCGGTGCCGCTGGATCATGGTGCCCATCGCTCCATCAAGCACTAGGATTCGCTTTGACGCAGCTTTTTGAAGCGCTGCGGTTCGCTGCACTACGGATTCCGCGGAGGGGAATCGGCTCAAATCCAAATGGACTTGTTCTGATAATTTTTTTGCCATGGCGGGCATAAGACTTGAGTGTTCCCGATGTCGGGGATGAACAAAAAGCTGCTTCCGCCAAAGCCAGATGTACGGGAATGAATTCCTTCGTACACACATGCTCATCTTTCCACCAATTTGGTAGTAGGATGTGGCACCCGGCCTTATTCCCGGGTTGCCAAGACATCGTAGGGCCTTTTCCCTCCGTCTTTCGCGATAAGCGTTGCAAATATAGAATGGCCGAAGGAGAATTCTCTAGCTTCGGTGATTACTTTTGCTTCAACTATGAGCTATTTCTTTACATCCGAGTCCGTTTCAGAAGGACACCCTGACAAAATTGCTGATCAGATTAGCGATGCGTTGATTGATCAGTTTCTGGCATTCGATCCTCAATCCAAAGTGGCGTGTGAAACGTTGGTTACAACGGGACAGGTTATTTTGGCAGGAGAAGTGAAGAGTGAGGCGTATTTAGACGTCCAGACCATTGCGCGTCAGGTGATTAGTCGCATTGGGTACACCAAGAGTGCTTACATGTTTGAAGCCCAATCCTGCGGTGTCTTGAGCGCGATTCATGAGCAATCCAATGACATCAATCAAGGAGTGGAACGAGCGAATCCGGAGGATCAAGGGGCAGGTGATCAGGGTATGATGTTCGGCTATGCGTGCCGTGAAACGGATAACTTCATGCCGCTTCCGTTGGATTTGTCTCACCGCTTACTCCAGGAGCTCGCAGCCATTCGTCGCGAAGATCCGAGCCCGATGCCGTATTTACGTCCAGACTCGAAGTCTCAAGTAACCATCCAATATGCGGATGACAATACGCCAGAGCGCATAGAAGCCATTGTGGTCTCAACCCAGCACGATGATTTTGATGCGGAGGAAGCCATGCTCGCTAAGATCCGGTCTGATGTCAAAAACATTCTGATCCCACGGGTAAAGGCAGCAATGAGTGCGTCGATTCAAAGCTTGTTTGGTGATGACATCAAATTGCACGTGAATCCAACGGGTAAGTTTGTGATTGGTGGACCCCATGGCGATACCGGACTGACCGGTCGCAAGATTATTGTAGACACCTATGGTGGCCGCGGGGCGCACGGAGGAGGTGCTTTCAGTGGCAAGGACCCTTCCAAGGTTGATCGCTCAGCGGCCTATGCTTCACGTTACATCGCTAAAAACTTAGTCGCTGCAGGTGCGTGCGATGAAGTGTTGGTACAGTTGGCGTATGCCATTGGCGTTGCAGAACCGGTCGGTTTTTATGTGAACACATACGGAACGAGTAGGGCCAAGATGTCCGACGGCGAATTGGCTGAACGCATCCGAGAGATTTTCCCTTTGAAGCCCTACCACATCGAGCAGAAGTTCAAGTTGCGCACGCCCATCTATGAAGAGACGGCTGCGTATGGGCACATGGGACGCCAGCCTGAGATGAAGACGAAGACCTTCGTGAGCCCTGAAGGACGTGAGGTTTCGATGACCGTGGAGCTCTTCCCGTGGGAGAAGCTCGATGCAGTCGACGCTGTGAAGACGGTGCTAGGATTGGCCTAGGAAGAGCTGAGCCAAGCGCACCTTACTGTCGTTCTGTATTCAGAAATGTGAATCAGACCATCAAAACAAAAAGTCGTAGCCTTCCAGCTTCATCTTTTCGTACTTGTCCTTATTGAAGCTAAACAGCTGGGAACCCTTGTGTTGTCCTGAACCTTTCCCATCGGCATTCTTTTCCAAGTCGATGAGGAGCGTGGTTTTGAATAGCTTCTTGCGGAAGTTGCGCTTATCGAACGTTTTGCCCAACGTCGTTTCATACAGAGTCTGCAATTGACCCAAGGTGAACTCTTCAGGTAGTAAGCGAAATCCAACTGGGCGACGTTTTACACGTCTTTTTAGACGCTCCTTGGCGTATTGTACGATTTCGTTGTGGTCGAAAGCCAGGTCTGGAATTTTCGAGTATGGCACCCACTGCATGTCATGCTCGTCCCACTGAGAAGCTTGGAAGTCGTCCTTGCTGACGAGCGCATAATGGGCAATGTTGACCACGCGTCCTCCTGGGTGACGAAACACTTTTCCAAACGCTTGGAGCTGCTCGATCATCGATGGATCGTCGTACCCAAATAACTGCTCGAACATGCGTCTTGCGGACAGCATCAATTCATCGTCAAAATTCAAATAACGGCTAGGCAAGAACAAAGCGCCTTCAAATGGAGCACGTTTACTGCGTGCCAAAAGCACTTGTAAATCAACCCCATCAAAGCCAATAAGAACCAAGCTAGTAGAAAGAGCAACCTGAAAGTCAGGTTCTTCTTGAGGGAATTGAAGCATGTACTATTTACTCGAAAAGTGATCCCGGTAATTGACGGGTTTCAGGAGCAAATTTAAGTTGTTATGATGATTTTGACGGGGGCTTTTTAAGTCAAAACGGATGATTTAGGGAATCATAACAAAACCAACGTCCACCGTGTTTGTTGGCAAGCCTTCCCAAAGCAACGTTGGGGTGTCGCTCGCAAAAGACCAGCCCCAAACTTCATGGCTCGAACCGGAGTTGTTTGAGGTGAGCCAAACAGTGGATTCTGGTCCCGGACGAACACATTGTACAGCGCCATAAAGCGGCCATTGGCTGCCGCTCGCTACATCGCCAATAAGCTGGTTGCAGACCGTGTTGCCTCGGATAAAAACAGCCCGACCTTCGGGCTCCCCGATTGTTGTGTCGAAGCCTTCAGACAAACTTCCTGCTCCGATCAGTGAACACAGATCGTCCAACTGTCCCGTGGTGGGTTCGCACAAGGTGAGTCCTTGGGATGCACTGATTAAAAACAATCCTCCGGTCGCAGCTGAACTATGCGTATCAACAGCACCAAAGCCCTGCAAAGCGAAGGGCAATGCGATAATAGGGCCAGCAGCGCCCGTAGTGTAATTCCATGAGCGCAAACGATCGCTTTCTGTCGCCTCATTTCGTTCCCACAACACCAGTTGATCGCCGGAGAAAATGGCGTCAACGGGACTCCATGGAGCTTCGGTAAAACGTTCAAACAGAAGTTGTCCCGATTGTGATAACGCAACCACTCCTCCTGCATGCACCACTAAAAAACCGGCCTGAGGTGTGAGCAGGTGCATGCGTCGAATGAAGGGTTCAGCACCCCCTGAGGTGGGGTCAGTCCACGAGCCAAGGGGTTGGCCGGTGAGTGCATCCAATAAGGTTACAGTCGCTTCTTGCACATGGCCTAAAGCGATTGTGGTTTGACGAATGGCCAATGAAGAACTGAGGGGAAGTCCTTCAAACACAACAGGTGATTCGCTGGGATTTGATCGCGCGATTACGTGGGATGTACCATTGGGTTCTTGGGTCAAAGCGACTGTTGTTTCGGGGATGTCATCAGATCCTGTGTAGTCAAAATCTTTGAATGCTGCCGCACGATTTCCAGCGGCATCGTCTACCACTACGGCGAGCGTCATGGTACTCGTACTCCATAGTGGGGCATTCAATAAAAAGGAAACCACCAAGGTATCAGAGGAGCGTCCTTGCCAGAACCCAGCCTGCGATGTCATGACATTGACGCCATTCTCAGACCTCAATTCGACGCGCCAAATCCCGCCATCTTCGCGGTCGTCTTCGGCGATGAATTGAGCAAAAAGCACCTCGCCAAAAGAAACGTCACTGCCATCATACAACGGATAGGTGATGGTAACAGCTGGTGGAGTCTTGTCCCGATTTAGACACGATGTCAGCGTCAAAACAACGGAAAGAAGGGCCAACCATCGAAGCTGCTGCAACCGGGGTTTGGAATTGTTCATGGTGCGAATTTACAGGGCAGCGGGCGTTGTTGGAAACGTTGTCAATGCGTTGTGGATTATGAACCGTGAAAACCCATGAGGGGTTGTTACCTTCACACCCCTATTAGCCATGAACGAATACAATCCCACCGATACGCCGACGACTCGAGGTCGTGCCCGAACATCCAGTGCTGTGCCTGCACATGAGGTCCTAGGAAAGTTGCAACCTCAAGCTTTGCAGCTGGAGGAGGCTGTTTTGGGTGCCATGATGATGGAGCAAACGGCGGTCAACTCAGTGATTGATGTCTTGAAGCCGGAGAGTTTTTACCGGTTGGCTCACCAGCATATTTACACCGCCATTGTCGATCTATTCAATGATTCTGAGCCGGTAGATTTGTTGACAGTAACGGAGACGTTGCGTAAAAATGGCAACCTACAACAGGTGGGTGGTGCTCAAGCTGTGGCTCAATTGACCTCCCGCGTTGCGAGTACAGCGAACATAGAAGCGCACGCTCGAATTGTTGCACAGAAGTACATCCAACGCGAGTTAATCCGAGTTTCTGCCAACATTACCCAAAAGGCATTTGAAGAGACAACCGATGTCTTGGACTTGCTTGATGAAGCGGAAACGCAGCTTTTTGATGTGGCACAAGGCAACATTCGGAAGAGTTACGAATCGATGAGTACCATCATGCGAAAGGCGCTTGAAGACATCGATAACGCACGAAATCAAGAAGGGGGGATGAGCGGTGTTCCCACCGGATTCGCGGACCTCGACAAATTGACAGGAGGCTTTCAACGCTCTGACATGATCGTGCTTGCTGCTCGTCCGGGTATGGGAAAAACAGCATTCGTATTGACCATGGCCCGCAATGTTGCGGTGGATTATAAGACACCCGTGGCTGTCTTCTCTTTGGAGATGTCAGCAGTTCAGTTGGTACAACGACTGATTTCTGCAGAGACGGAAATCAGTTCGGATAAATTTCGAAAGGGAAATCTGGCAGCACACGAATACACGCAATTGCACGAACGCATTGGAAAACTTTCCGATGCACCACTGTTCATTGACGACACACCAGCCTTGAGTATTTTTGAATTGCGTGCGAAATGCCGTCGCTTGAAATCCACAGCGGGCATAGAAATGGTGATCATCGATTACCTGCAGTTGATGTCAGCGGGCTCCTCTTCTGGGAATAGAGAGCAAGAAATATCAAGCATCTCACGGTCTATCAAGAGCATCGCAAAAGAATTGGACATTCCGATTATTGCGTTGTCCCAACTTTCGAGAATGGTCGAAACACGGGGAGGCGACAAACGACCAATTCTTTCCGACCTCCGGGAATCAGGAGCGATTGAGCAGGATGCGGACATTGTCGCGTTCATTTATCGTGCAGAATATTATGGGCTGACAGAGCACCCTGACGGAATTGATACGGCTGGATTGGGCGAGTTGATTTTAGCGAAGCACCGGCACGGCGCGTTGTCTACGGTCAAAATGAGATTCATTCAGCGTCTTGCGAAATTCACGAATTACGACACGTTCGCGAATCCAGTCTTTGACCGTGGTGAACACCAGGAGGGACTGCGTCCCAATGCGGACTTTATATCCGATCAACAAACCGTAACGGTTCAATCCAAGATGAACGACTCAGGTGAGGACGGTTCTCCATTCTGATGGAACTTTGAATTCTCTCAAGTCAAGGATGGTCGTAACTTAGAAGCCATGATGAATACGTGGAATTGGGGACGGTATGTGCTCTTGTTAGCTTGTTTATGGGGAGCCTTGGGTGTACGTGCCTCACAACTACTCATTCCCATGGACGATAGTCAATCCAATCATTTGAAAGCATATGGATTGGCATTTTGGCTGTTGGAGCAGGAGGTAGAAATTGAATGGTTGCTGAACTACAGAGGAGGGAGCTTTATGCTTCCCAATTTGCCTTCAGCGGTCAATGAATGCGTGATCCGAGGGATTAGTCACCAGGTCATTGCGGATGTTCAAGCCAGCCAGATATTGCAACAAATCGCTGATCCCGAATCCAATACTGAACGTGTGAAGTTAGAAGTCGCTCCAAAAGTTGCGGTGTATAGTCCTTCAGGAAAGCAGCCTTGGGATGACGCGGTGACCTTGGTTTTGACCTACGCTGAAATTCCATACGAGGTGGTGTACGATGCAGAAATCATGGCCGGAACATTGCCTGTCTATGATTGGCTCCATCTGCATCATGAAGATTTCACAGGCCAATACGGTAAGTTTTATCGTTCTTATCGCAGTGCGGCATGGTATCAAGATGAGGTGGTTCGGCAAGAAGGAATGGCCAGGACGTTGGGGTTTGAAAAAGTGAGTGTGATGAAGCGCAATGTCGCCTTGGAGATTCGAGACTTCATTCTTGGAGGAGGTTTTTTGTTTACGATGTGTTCAGGAACGGATTCCTTTGACATTGCATTGGCTGCGGAAGAAACTGACATTTGTGCCCCTGTTTTCGATGGGGATGCCATCAGTCCTGGAGCACAAAACAAATTGGATTTTGAACGCGGTCTGGCGTTTCATGAATATCAGATCATCACGGACCCCATGGTGTATGAATTCTCAGATATTGACGCAACCGAAGAGCATGGTAAGGTGAAGCAGCTCAACGACTTTTTCACTCTATTTGATTTTAGTGCCAAGTGGGACATCGTACCTACGATGCTAACTCAAAGCCATGAACGTGTGATTCCTGGATTTATGGGGCAGACGACAGCCTTTAGGAAGCGGTTTGTGCGACCTGATGTAACCATACTCGGTGAGACCAAGAGTACACGATCTGCAAAATACATTCATGGAACATTGGGACAGGGACAATGGACTTATTACGGAGGCCATGATCCGGAAGATTACCGCCACTTGGTCAACGACCCTCCGACCGATTTAAACTTGCACCCCAATTCAGCCGGTTACCGGTTGATTTTAAACAACATTCTTTTTCCTGCAGCCAGGAAAAAAGAGCGGAAGACCTGATTTTAGTTTTTGACCATTACAGCCAACGTGAACAGGAACATCTCCTGTTGTATTTCGTTGAAGTGGTAGTCGAGTGGCCCATTTGTTTTCTTGGCCATGCTCAATAGCCCCAAGCCTGCACCGCCTTTTGTGCTCAACTCAGTTTGACACATGACGTCTACATAACGCACTCTCAGCTCTTCGTGCGTAAGGCCATTGACCTCCGACAAGCGACTTCGCAGGTCAGCGGCCATTTCAATATCGACCAAATTACCGCATTGGATTTGATACCCGAGGGGTGTTAGCTCCACCGTGAGGTACAGATCTAACTTTCCTTCGTCATTGATCCATCCATGCCGTGAAACATTTTGCAGACATTCAATGAGAACACTTCCGATCCGGCGCATCTGTTTTCGAGTCGCTCCCGCACCGATCACGGCACTTTCCGTCAAAAGAAGCAATGAATCTGTCACTGAGCTATTCAATTCACCCGAATACCCTAAGAGGATATTTCCGTCCTGATCCACTCCAACTTGCTGTTTGAAGGCATGTTGCAGCTCACGAAGGAGTTGGGGTTGTTTAATTAAGCTCATAGCACAAATCGATAGTCGAAATTAGTCATTTAATCGACTAATCGACGAATTAATCGGATTAAATATCTCTACCGTGTGCAATTTATGACCAATGGCATGGTTTTGATTCCTGATATCGCCGCATGTTTTCAACCATTTACACCAACTTATTGTACTGTGAGGGATTGATAATCAGTCAGTTCAGCTTTATTATGTTAAATAGAATCACTGGAAGAAGAAGAAACGAAGCGTCTGAAGCGTCTCTCATTTAAAATGTTAATGCCTTCTGGAGTCTGAATCATGTCGTAAAAAGAGGGATGAAGGAAATTCAACGTGCGGTTGAAATGGCGATTTTCCAGGTGACATCTCCAAACCAACATAGCCAGTCTTTTCGTGGTAGACCACGCATGTGCGTTGAAGCAGTCGGGACGAGGAAAGCCATCAATCCAACGTTGAGCTTCTGCCATTGTAGTGATGCTAGAGTGCTCTTGAAAAGCTGCAGGGTTCAGTGGGATAGACATGTGGTTCCTTCTTTTGAATTTGTTGACATGACAAATCAATGAAGGCACACCGTAATGGATTTACGGTGCGAAAAAAGGAGGTCTATTGATACTGTTTCAGCGTTTTTTCAAGCTGAGTTGTGATCAAACCTTTAAGCTCTGCGGGTTCGATCACCTCTACGGCAGGTCCCAGCCCCATGAGAAACTGCACCAATTCAAAAGTGAGGAACACATGCAGTTTTAATTCGAAGAGGTCCTCATCAATTTGAATGAGCTCTTGACTGCTGTGCACCGGTTGACTGGCGAGATACTCGTATTGCAATCGGCCGCAGCGGACTCGAATGTGACGCGGGTGCTCGCTAATTTTAGAAATACCGAAACTGTGAACGAAAAATTCGTCGGCATTGAAATTGGATTGCTGGTCAAAACTCTCGTCGGAGAGTTCAATCGTTTCAATGCGATCCAAACCATATGTTCGGAATTGGCCTTTGTCTTCATTCCAGGCAATGACGTACCAACGGTTGCGATACTCCCGCAAGAGATAAGGGTCGATACAGTATGCGGTTGCATCGGTAGAGATGAACTTCCGATGGGAAATGATCACGCGCTTATGCTTGCGAATGCTTTGCAAAATGGGGATGAGGTGCTCAGAACCGCGCGTTGAGGGGGCTGATTCAAATTGAACGACAGCATCCAAAGTGTGCGTGTCCAAATCGGGTGCAAGCCTCAGACGATCGTCAATTTTGCTGATCGCTTGATCGAACTGGGAAAAGATGGGAACATTTCGAAACTGCACGAGCGTCTTGGCGGCAAACCGAATGGCATCTAGCTCTTCATCGTTGAGCTGTAGGTTTTCAATCGAATACCCCTCCTCCTCATAATAATAACCGCGTTGGTCACGGTGGTAAACGATCGGTGCGTAATACCCGAGTGCGCCATCATTGCGCATGGCGTTGAGGTCTTTTTCAAGGGTTGATACGCTGATGCGATCTCCCGCGCTCCCATAGAGGGCCTCTTCACAGGCCAAGCGCAGGTCTTCTTTACTCGGATATACGTTGGACCGATTGGTAAGGCATCGATCGATGGTCCGGTAACGAATGAGGGCGTATTTATTGGCTGGCATGGCGTGACAATGCAATCAAGTTTACGAAGGAATCGTCAATTCCAATGGCTCTGTTGATTCCTCCGTGGAGTAATGATCCATGAGGCGAATTCCGCGCGGAACATAATCGGGGTGGTATGTCTTTGGTTTTCCGGATTTAGGAAACGGTCTTCCTGTGTTGTGGAGGTGAAAGGCATCTTGATAGGCCTGTCTTCTCAGCTGAACGCCATAGGTCTGGTTGATCCAGTCAGCACCAAATTGGATGGCTTCATTTCCTCGAATGTCTCGAATTTGCACTTCGAGCAAGATGCATTTGTATCCCATTAGCTGAAAAGGTCCCCAAGAGGTCGCTAAGTTCTTCAAAGCATCATCATTCGCGTCGGCTAAATGCACTGCGGTGACATTTTCATAGGCGGGTCGTAAGCCATCTCGAACGGCTTTTAATTGCTCGAATACATGAGGTTCGAATCGTTTTCCTGCGGGCTTTCTGCCGCCTGACTCCAACTGGATGAGTGCCATGAGGTAGGCGTAAGGCAAGTCAAACTCTTCGGCATATTGTGCAACATCGTCGCTGTAGTGGCTCTTTGTTGCACGAACTCCCCACCAGTCACCGGGGCCTGTCCATTGGCCATCTACCCGACGCTGGACTTCCCAACCTCCCCAGCCCAGAAGGCCCAAGATGAAAATGGCCACCAAGGCGCGCACGCTTCGTGATGTTCCGGATCCCTGAGACGTCAATGCATTGAACCGTGTCATTGATCAGGCTAGAAGTTGAGGCCAAAAGGCCTGGAGCCACACCGCTGCAGCCTTGGTGAAAGGCAAGAGCAAAAATGCAGGAATGAGATTCAATAATTTAAAAGACCGCATGCCCAACAAGTCCAATCCAAGGGCTAAAAGTAAGATCCCCCCCAAGCCCGTGTAATCCTGGATGAGCTCGTCAGACCAGCTCGAACCGATGCCTTGGAACATCCACGTTAGGCCTCCTTGAATGATGAATACGACTGGAGCAGCGAGCAACACTCCCCGGCCCAATGCAGCGGCAAGAAATGCAGCGCTCACAAAGTCCATGGTCCCTTTGATGAGAAGAATGGTCGGGTCTCCGTGGAGGCCATCGTTCATGCATCCGATGAGCGTCATGGCCCCGGCACAAAAGAGCAACACGGATTGGGTCAACGCACTCCCTGTTCCATCGCCGAGTCGTTGAGTGCGTTTTTGCACCCATTGGTCCCAGTCCATGGCATGCCCTAGAAGACCACCTCCAATTAGCGCAAGAAAAACGCCAAAGGGTTCGTTCATGTCCCCACACATGATGATGCCAATTCCTAAAGTGAATAAACCCAGCGTCGTAAAAGCTGAATTCTTGAGCCCAACTGGGATTTTTGAGCCCAAAGCACACCCCAATGTTGCTCCCAGACCAACTGCTACCGCATTGTAGAAGGTTCCTACCATGCTCCGAAGTTACATTTGCAAACCCATTCTTGATTCCCATGCCACCGCTTACGTTTGATATCGAAGCCCAAGACCCGGGCTCAAGTGCACGAGCAGGCCGCGTAACCACCGACCACGGCGAAATAGAAACGCCGATTTTCATGCCTGTAGGCACGGTCGGAAGTGTAAAGGCGGTTCCGCAGCGTGACCTGAAAGAACAGATCAAAGCCCAAATTATATTGGGCAATACCTACCACCTGTATCTCCGGCCAGGCACGTCTGTTCTCGAGGCTGCCGGTGGTTTACACCGGTTTATGCATTGGGACGGTCCCATCTTAACAGACAGTGGAGGCTACCAGGTGTTCAGTCTGGCTGACCGTCGAAAGATCACGGAGGAGGGGGCCACATTTCGAAGCCACATTGATGGCAGTAAGCATTTGTTTAGTCCAGAGAACTCAATGGACATTCAACGAAGCATTGGGGCTGATATCATCATGGCCTTTGATGAATGTCCACCGTATCCGAGTGAATACAAGTATGCCCGTGAATCCATGGAGCTGACCCACCGTTGGTTGGACCGTTGCATCAATCAACTGCAGGCTACTGAACCGATGTACGGTCACCATCAGGCCCTCTTTCCAATTGTACAGGGATCGACGTTTAAAGATTTGCGATCACAAGCGGCCCATGAGGTGGCCAATCGTGGAGCTGAAGGGAATGCCATCGGAGGTTTGAGCGTTGGAGAGCCTCATGAAGACATGTACGCTATGACCGAGTTGGTCTGCGATATCCTTCCAAAGGATAAGCCCCGATACTTGATGGGAGTGGGGACGCCGGCCAATTTGCTAGAAAACATGGCCTTGGGAGTGGATATGTTTGATTGTGTCATGCCAACGCGCAATGCCCGTCATGGGTTGTTGTTCACGTGGGAAGGAACCATGAACATGAAGAACGAGAAATGGTCCAATGACCACAGCGTTCTGGATGCCAATGGAACTGCTGATGTGGACACGTATTACTCAAAAGCCTATGTGAGGCACTTGCTCAAGGCCAGTGAGTATTTGGGACTGACTATCTGCAGTATTCACAATTTGGCCTTTTATTTGGAGCTTGTCCGCCAGGCAAGACAGCACATTGTGGCTGGAGATTTTTCCACGTGGAAGGATGAGGTTATTCCAAAATTGAATCAGAGGCTTTGAACCCCGTTGCATGAAACCATTCCGTTTGCCACGATTGGATCGCTACATCATCCAAAAATTCCTGACCACGTTTTTTTTCATGGTGGGTATTTTTTGTGTGATTGCGGTGGTATTTGATTTGATGGAAAATGTGAGTCGGTTGTTGGCCAACGATGCGCCGTTGGGAGGAACCGTCATGTATTATTTGAGTTTTTGCTTTCATTTTGGCAATTTGCTCAGTGGATTCATCGTGTTCCTGACCATCATTTGGTTTACGAGTCGGTTGGCACAGCAGACAGAGATTGTGGCTATGCTGAGTTCAGGAATGAGTTTTGGAAGGCTCATGCGCCCTTACTTTATGGCGGCGACTGTCTTGGTTGTGATGTCATTGGTGATTTCTCACATCATTCTTCCAAAAGCAAATGAACGGAAAGTGGATTTTGAAGTGCAGCATGTGCACGTCAATTTTCACATTTCTGATCAGCACATGTACCGGGAGATTGCTCCCGGTACGTTGGTTTACTTCCGCAGCATTACGGTCGATCGCAATACCGGTTACCGGTTTCAATTGGAGCGTTGGTCGGAGAGCGGCCGTCTGGAGCAACGGATTCTTGCGGCCAAGGCTACGTGGAATACAGAGGACAGCACATGGCGTCTCATCAATGCGCGTATTCGGGATATTGAACCGGATGGCAAGGAGCGGTTGAACTATTTGACACGGTTGGATACGGCACTGAGCATGCGCATTAGTGACTTTGGACAGCGTTCCGCCTTGGTTTCGACGATGTCCACACCGGAATTGAGCGGGCACATTGAACGCGAAGCACAACGGGGTGCGCCTGTCAATTTGTTGAAGTTGGAAAAGCACGCGAGAACGTCAAGTCCATTCTCCATTTATGTACTGACCTTGATCGGGGTGGGGATTGCATCCAGAAAATTGCGAGGGGGCATGGGGTACCACTTGTTCCTCGCGGTCGTGATCGGTTTCTTCTTTGTGTTCACGTCCAAAATCATCACGGTCTATGCCGCTTCCATGATCCTGCCCGCCGATTCCCTGATATCGTCGGATCAATGGTTGTTGCTAGCGGCTTGGCTGCCCAATGCGCTCTTCGCGATTTTGGGAGGCTTGATTGTCTGGAAGGCACCCAAGTAGGTTGGATTAAAAGGCGCTGCAATGGGTTCGCCAACCTCGTTCCGTTCCCCATCGGGCAATTTCAGCGGCATCTTTTTCGTTTCGGAACAACCCGAATACAGCAGACCCCGTTCCGGTCATTTGCACGTACGATGCACCAGCTTGCTGGTGTTGAACGATGGCTTGATTCACGGCATCATGCTTTTCCCGGATGATTTTTTCGAAGTCATTGCGAATGAGACTTCCCCAGTCTTCCACCCGATGGGTGGTCAATTCCCTCAAGTCGAAAGGGGCAGGTGAAGGCTTGATCGCAGCGAATGCTTCCCGGGTGGAAACGTGCACCCCTGGATGAAGAATGGCAATGTTCCAGCCATTGAGGTGAGTAAACATGGAAGGGTTGGGTTCGATACGTTCGCCTCGACCGTAAGTCATCGCGGCTTCGTCTTGCATAAAGAACGGGCAGTCTGATCCCAAAGCGGCCGCCCATTGATTCCATTGTTCCGGTGTTGCATTCACAGAACAGGACTCCTTTAAAAGGCGCAGCATGTGAGCTCCATTGGAACTTCCACCGCCAAGTCCAGCGCCCAAAGGGATGTTTTTGACGACGCATGCCTTCACTCCAGGAAGCTCGTGCGTTCTAGCTACGAGGTTGTAGGCTTTGACGATGAGGTTGTCTTCGGGGGCTCCTGGAATCTGCAATCCTGAGGTGGTGAGTTGGATGCCCGGTTCTTCCTGCAATTGAATTTCCAACGCGTCCTTCCAAGGGATGGGAATGAAAATACTTTCCAAGTCATGAAAGCCGTCGTTCCTGCGACCCGTCACAAATAGACCGATGTTGATTTTTGCAGGGGTGAACGCGATCATGGCAGCAATTCCTGTTTAAAACTTTAGTCGAGATAGCCGAGACGACGGAGTTTAATTTCATCATCACGCCAGTCTTTATCGACCCGCACGTATAGTTCAAGGAAGACTTTCTGTCCAATGAATTGCTCAATGTCCTTGCGAGCATCGGTACCTACGCGTTTAATCATACTGCCCCCGCTACCGATGACAATCTGCTTTTGGCTGTCACGCGCGACGCGGATTTCAGCACGAATCTTCACGATGGTTGGCTCAACATCATACGATTCAACCACCACTTCACATGAATAGGGAATCTCCTGTTTGAAGTGTGTCAAAATCTTCTCGCGAATGATTTCAGAAATGAAAAAGCGCATCGGCTTGTTCGTCAATTCGTCCTTGGGGAAATAGGGAGGGCTAACGGGCAGCTTCTCGACAATGCGTTCCAACAAGGAATCGACATTGAATCCGTGCAGGGCACTGATGGGTGCCACGGTGGCTCGCGGCAAGCGCGCTTGCCAGAATGCGATCCGCTCCATGGCCTTTTCCTGATCCGTGAGGTCAATCTTGTTGATGAGGACAAAAACAGGGATGTCCATCGCCGCGATCTTGGTGAACGTATCGGGATGAGCCAAATCGTCCTCATAGATATCGGTCACCAAAAGGATGAGATCCGCATCTTGTAAAGCTGTTTTGACAAACTTCATCATGCCCTCCTGCATTTTGTACGAAGGGTCCAAAACACCCGGGGTGTCGCTGTAGACAATCTGCCAATCGGGCTCGTTAACAAGCCCCATAATCCGATGGCGGGTTGTCTGCGCTTTGCGGTTGATGATGCTAATGCGCTCACCTACAAGCTGGTTCATCAGGGTACTCTTGCCAACGTTGGGCGAGCCAATGATGTTCACAAATCCGGCACGGTGTCCTTCTGGGGCACCTTCCGGTAGGGGTTGTTTTTCGTTCGATTCCACGGTTTGCATGATGCTGTCGGTACTGCGAAGGTACGCTTGGGAGCAGTGAAGAGCATCGGGTCAAATTCAATTCCTGTTTAGAGCATCTTTTCTTTGTTGGAACGAAAGGATACACGTATCTTTGACGTCCCAAACAAACAGAGTTTCTCTGAGTTTGTGGTAAATCGCGGGGTGGAGCAGTTGGTAGCTCGTCGGGCTCATAACCCGAAGGTCGTCAGTTCGAGTCTGGCCCCCGCAACACAAAAGGGCAATCAGAAATGGTTGCTCTTTTTTGGTTTTTGAGGCATTCAAGTTCAGTCAGGTTTCTCTACGACTCCTATTTGGACGAGAAACGATAGGCGGCAGACTTTCTTTGCTCATAATCTAAGGGAAAATTAAAATTGTTTTCGTTTTCATCGCTCCGAAACATCCTTCTGCTCCTGTGAGATTAGAACGGATAAAATTTTCAGACCCGCTTGTAAAAGTTCCATAGAAGTCACCATTTTCAAGGTCATTAAAAAAGTCTGCCATGTCTCGGGATAATCCGTGAATGAGCAAGATGTAATGATATGGGATCCCCTCTTCAAGGTTGTTACTAGCTCTAAATTGAGCAATGTACTGGCCGTCTTCCCAATGGCTATCGCTAAATAAAAGAGCATTGTCTAATGCCGCTCGACCGAATTTGCGAACCTGCAAATTGGGATCCTCTGTTTTGATGTTGATCAACCTTGGGAGCGGTGCTCCAATCGTATCCACGGATCGAATCAATTGGAGCATGTATTGATCGGAGTATGTGGATGGATCGTTCAAATGAACTTCAAGTTCATCAAAGACCTTGTCACCGCTGCTCCATGTCCGAGGAGACAGGTCGTAGCTCGCTACAATGGGGCGATGTGGAACAACAGTTGAGCCTGAAATCGCTTCGAAATCTGGGGATTCGATGAGCAGATAGATGGAGTCTCCGGACTCTAATTCGGTTAATTCAGACGTGTTAATCCAGATAGATGCGGTGTCGGAGATCGCTAGAGAACATGAAAGAATTGGGGCGAATTCACCATTGCCGCTGACCTCGATGCAGAGGTCTTGCGAAGGTGTTTTATTCGGGCTGTGATGGCTTTGGGATTTTGAAATGAAACAGACGGATGAGTCATTGTCTAGCGGCAAGAAATAGGATACAGCCTGAAGGCTCTCGTTCGTTTTTGGAGAGTCGTAAGGGTTGAACCAATTGCACGAGGTCATACCAATGCAGAGCCCAATACAGAGACCGATTATTTGGCCAAATTTTAATACCATGAATAGGAGATGCTTAGGTTGGGCATAAATGGGATCAATCCAATCTCTTCGATGTATGGATTTCCATTCTCGTCTACTGAAGAGAAAGCGGAGTATGGGTTGACTCTGTTTGTAGTGTTGTAGACTCCGAGTAGAAAGTTGTATTCACCGCCGGTTGTGGGGCGCCGCCATGCAATGCTCCAGTCGATGCGTTGCAAATTCCCGAGCCGGTAGCTATTTCTGTTTTGTGGCTGATTGTAAGAAACCCATTGGGTGTAGTTCCCTCCGAGAGGCACCGTAAATCCGATGGGAATCATTTGGTCATTTATGTTCAATACCCGGCCAGAAGCGAAGGTGTAAAGTGCGGACAGCTTACAGTTTTTGCTAAGTTCGTAAGTGAACGAGGCATTCGCGTCGTGCCTGATGTCAAATGCGAAGGGAAATGGAACTCCCTGATTCAGCTGTTCGAATAACCTTGAACTCTTTGCGTGCGAATAGGAAAGCGAATAATGCAGGTTTTTGTGGGAACTCTTTAGCGAAACAGCAATACCAAAGACAGCTCCCTGTCCATTGGCAGCAATTTGATTTCCCACAATTTCATTTATCGAGTTTTCAAAATCTACATAACCAAACTCCAGAAGATTGGACATGCCGCGGGCATAGACATCAACGAAGGCTTTTGTTTTCAAGCGAGTATAACTCAATTTGGTTCCTGTTGACCACGATGTTTGAACAGGCATGCCTGTGGAGGGAGCAAGCCAGAGCTCTGGAATAAAACCGAGGGTGTTCAATGTGATCAAGTGAACATTCTGAGAGGATCGAAGGCTGTAAAGAGAAAGTGACAGATTTCTTTGAAATTCGCGTGTGATAGAGACTTGCGGGTTGAAGTGAAACTCTTGCTCTTCTGCATACGAAAATAGGTTTGTTTGAAATCCGGCCTTGAATGAAATTGCTCCCATCAGGCTTCCTTCTAATTCGGCAAAGAGCGAATGTGCTTTTACATCTGTATTTCCTTCAAATCGAGGCTGCGTTTGGGGGGTATCTTCCCAATATTCTTCAGAAAAAGGTGTGATCCTGTTTTTCTTGAATTCGTATCCAAAGTTGGTATGGAGGTCACTCGAAATCTTTTTTTCAAGGAGCATTCGCGTTGTAAACGTTTCAACGCTATTGTTAAACGCTGAAACTGAATTCCTCCAGTCGCTTTGATTCGTTTCACCAACGAAATAAGCGTTGCGATTCCTCGATATTAAGCCAGTAGTATATTTGCTTGAGCTCACATTTGCAGTAAAAATAGAGCCGTTGAGAGCATAGAAATTCCATCGCACTGAACTCGTGGAATTGCGCCATGACATCTGATTGTTGCGAAAAATCTCGGATTCCACAAAATCGACATTGTAAGACATATCGTCGGAGCTTATTAATTGCAACAATTGAACTTTATGTTTCTTAAAGAGGTAGGCCGCCTTGAAATGAAAGTCATCGAAACGATAGATGGCTTCAATAATTTTATTTTCATTAACGGTTAGCGCATTGTTGATCAGATTTTGAATCAGGATCAAATTGGAGTGGCGATACCCTATCTGCACGAAAAGCTTTTTATTGCTGAACGAGCTTTGTAATTGGCTCGAGATGGCTGAAGCACTGGCGCTTCCCTCAAATGAGTTTTCTTTGGAAAATTCTTCTTTCAAATTGACTTCAACGGCTGAGCCGAGGGTGGACCCCAACCTTGGGGGCTTAAAACCATTGTAAAGGACAACCTCATCAACACAATCTGTTTGGAGGGTGGACAATAGTCCAAATAAATGGCTTGTCCCGATCATGGCGACACCATCGACAGAAGTGGTCGTTTGATCATAATTGCCGCCCCGAATGATCAGGCCTTTTTGACCTTCTGTATTGGATTGAACACCGGGTAGGGTCTTGATGGAAGACAATACATCGGGTATTCCTATGGCGTTTGGGATGTTTTCAATCTGGAACCCAGCCAGTTTATTTGTGATGCTGGAATTCTGAGTTGTTCTGCTTTTTTCTTCAACAATGGCTTCGTCTAGCTCTAATTGCTGTTCGCTGAGTATGAATTGAAGGTTGGTATCCCTATGAAGGTATACAGTGTCAAATCGGGTCGCATAACCCATTGAAGAAATTTTTAAAGCGACCTCTCCTGTGCTTTCGATTTCAAATTGACCGTTTACATCAGAGAAAAAAGGAACCGCGTCAAATAGAATTATGGCTCCCGGGATGGCTTCCGATTTGGAGCTGACGATCGTTCCTTTGAGGCGATGATTTTCTTGCGACAAAAGCGATGTGTTGCAGAGCAAAACACAGGCCACAAGGGTGCATATACGCCTGACTTGAATCACCAATTAAGAAATTTTTTCTGAGCTTGGAATGCGCCATCTGGTTGAATTAGAAATATGCCTGTGAGGTGCGGGCGCGATTTCAGATCACCGGTGTAAACCACCCTGCCATTCAGGTCATAAACTGTGATCTTGGAATTGGCGTCAAAAGATATGTCTGAAATGGAATTCGTACCTGCCGCGTTCAATGAATAAAACCAGAGCATGCTGTTTGTGATGGCGGATAGCGCACAACCATTGTGATTCGCCGCTCCAAGGTTATATGCGACGACATCCTGAGCGCCATTATCGTTCATCCAGGATTCAACGAGCAAAGCATTTTGATGAAAGACTTCTTCGTCCTCCGTGCAATACATCATGTGAACCGGCATCTCCGGAACCCATTGATAGACGTCATTTTCCGCGGCCAGCTGCATGATGAGATTGTCGGTGTTGAAAAGGACCGTTTGAATCAATTCTTCTGGAAAAAGATCGGTGAGTTCTTCGGGGCACTCGGCATTGATTTCATCGGCAGTATGGAAGCCATCGAGCATGGGTTCAATGACAGAGGCATAAGGTTCATAGCATATTTCGGAGAATTCCTCGTAGATGCCTCCATAGACGGATTCCCACCCTTTTAGCGTATAAAAAAGATAGGCGGGATTGCTGTACGAAATCTGCTCAAAGGTGAGAGGGAGTTGCGTCCCGCTCATGTCGTAGGGGCCGCTTAGTGGTGCAACAGCCCTCAATTCAATGATGTCTTCGATGGATTCTGGGAGTGTGTTTTTGGCCATAGCCATTGCAACGTGCCCTCCTTGTGAATATCCAGAGATGAACAGGTTGCCGTTGAGGCTTATTCCCATTTCTTCACTGGATTCCACAAATGCTTCAACGAGACTCCACCCGCAATCGCTCTCACTTTCCGCATGGCAATAAGGATGGGTGATTTGGCTTTCCCCCAACCCGACATAATCAGGCATCAAAACGACAAAGCCAAGAGACGAAAACAGGTAGCCCATGTTGCTGATTTCCGGCTTGAAAGAAGGGGCATTGTTTCTTACAAAAGTGGTCCCATGGTTGAAAACAACAATGGGATATTCGGTTGTGGCAGTCGATGATGATGGGGTGAAAACAGCTCCGGACACTGCAATTTCTCCATTCAAAAAGGGCATGTCATGAGACATTCGATACATCTCAACGTCGTGATTGAAAAGAGCCGCGATCTGCCCGCCAAGCTCCAAATCGGTTATGGCATAATCAGCAATTTGATTCTCATCAAAAGAATTTAGGAATTGAAGTTCTTGACCTGCGACTTGCTCGGCAATGATTGCGGTCGACAGAAGAAAAAGTAATTTATACACGGATGGATCGTTGGCGCTTCAAACTTTGATTCCAATGGACTAGTGACAACAAAGGTATCAAATAGATCAGACTCGGATTTTCGATACAGTCATAGGCCGACGCCAATCGATTTTCCATTCCAAAAGCGATAGCGCTCATCCAACCAAAATGCAGTGATAAAAGGTTGTTTGCATCCCTATCCAATGGTCCCATTAAAGGAGTTCATACTGTCAGTTTTGAATGGAACAACGGTAAATCACAGACCCAAAGGGACTTGCAGTTGGTAGCTCGTCGGGTCATAACCCGAAGGTCGTCAGTTCGAGTCTGGCCCCCGCAACTCAAAAGAGCAATCAGAAATGGTTGCTCTTTTTTGGTTTAAGGCACTCAAGGACAGTGATTCTCTGGCCTTTTTTATTGGGTGAAATCCAAGACGAGCGAGAGAAGGCTCAGTCCGTTTGCCATGGGGTATTTAGAAAGACCCCGATCTGAGCATACCAGCTGCCATTCCAGCCGTTGGCCGAATGAATCGCTTGGTGCAAGACGCCCATCTGGAAGTTGAGTTGGGCAGAGGCTTGGTAGCCCACACATGCGAAGAGGCGATTGCGATCCCAAGGGGTATTTGTCGGATTCACGAAAATTTCATTGTAGAGTCCTAAATAGGACACTCCCGGGCCGATGCTTTCCGCCTTCAGTGGCCAGAAGCCCATGAGGCGGTAGCGGTATCGTGTTTTGAAATCGGAATGGATAAATCGCTGCTCAGTGCGGGCGCGATGCTCCAATTTCAAACGGCCAAGTCGATGTGCACGCAAGAATTGCTGCCAAATGCGATGCTCGGTGGTCTCAGGACCATCTTGAGCGCTCTCCAAGGCGTAGTTGGTGATGTGACCATAACCTGCGGTCAATGTGTTGCCCGATGCGAAATGGTAATTGACTCCTGTCCGAAGCAACAGCTGCTCCAAGTTGTTGGGGGCGACAGTGGAGTTGCGGTGTTGCACCTCCGAGTGGATACTCCATTCAGCGTTCAACCGATGGTTGCCGAAATACATGAGCCAATTGCCCCACGTATTTTGAGCTTGGGTAGCCGAACAACATACAAGCGAAAGAGCAATGAGAAGAAGCCGCATTCAGTAGTGTTTTTCTCAAAAACATGGCTAGAAGCGCTCCCGGATCAAGGACAGTTTTCCCCGAACAAAGTCAAGAATTGGAGCAGGTCTGCAGACCCAACGACCGCATTGTTATCCATGTCGAAAGGACCTGTCCAATCGTTTCCAAAAGCGCTCAGGAATAACAAGAAGTCACTCACATTGATGATGGAGTCAGCGTTGAAATCACCAGGGCAAAGACCTCCAGCAATAAAGCCTTCTCCGCCGCATCCCATGGACCACTCGGGAAACGTATAGCCTTCTGCACAATGGAACGACTGGATGCCAATTTCTTGGCCAATCAATCGAGCCCGTCCGTCATCCATGGGCGGATGAATGCCGCCCCACATGCGAGACAAGGCACTTTCATTCGCTGCATCATAATAGGTCGCCCATTGCAACTCAAAACTCACCGAAGGACCGTCTTCGAAAATCAGAAATTGATTCATCGTGACAGGCCATGTTCCCATTCCTCCCGGGAAATACTCGGAACCTGTGAGCAAGGTCAAGACTTCTGCTGCTGCGCGAGAAAAGGTGGAATGGCCACTGACGTACCCCGCAAAAGGAGGCGTTACAAAGGAAGGTCTCTGGTAGGGCCACCAATTCTTCCCCAGAATCCATCCAACTCCGGCTTCATCGATAAAAGGGACTTCTACGTAATCCGGCCCTCTCCAAGCATACACTTTGACTTCACCGATGTGTTCGTTGTTGAATCCAGCAACGGGATCGCCCTCTTCAACCATTTCGATGTAGCCATCAATAAGGGGCAAGCCCGAAGGGTGGTAATTGGACAGGGTGGTGTCAGAGGATTGTCCCATTTCGGCCATGTATCGAATAGCCGATACGGGCCGCGTATAGTCATGATACCCCTTTATACTCCAAGTGGCAACTGCTGAATCGTGCATGGCTCCCGCAAGGGCTAAGTAAGCCTTTACCGTGTATTCAAATGAATCGATTTCGGGACCTTGGCCTCTCCATCGGTATTCAAACAACGGGTTCATCATCACTTCATTTAACAAGGTGAACCAATGACCAGGAGGGGTCTCGGAGTCGGGGCCATCCGCCCAGAATTCGGCTAGGCACCGAGTGTAGTCACCTCTTGGAACCATGTTGGGAGCATACGGTTCGCCGGTGACAGGATTCAAATCATGTCCTGTAAAACCGCCTCCTCCATTGTAGAAATCGTAGTAATCTGCAAAATCTTCAACTTCGGTCACGAATGACCCATCGGATCCCAAGCCGCCCGGAGAAATGTCCCACATCACACCATCCGTAGGGTCCAAGTGAGAAGACCAAACCGAGACCATGGAGAAATTCCATTTCCACGGGTCATCGAGACCCGAAGCCACAGAAGTGGAGTCTAAAAAAACCGGTGCTCCAGGATTTTTCCAAACATCGTAGGTGCATCCGTTCCGCTCGAGCGATTCCAAGTCTGCTGAATCCAGAGAAAAGGGAGTGACCGACCCCCATTCCGGACCGACAAATTCAGGTATATCGGTGCTAACATTGCCGCTCTGGTCAATGAAAACGGTCAGCTCAATGGGTTGCCAATGGTTCGGATCTATGACATTGGGGTTGCCCGGGAATTCGGGTTGGAGGTTGGGGTTGATGGGCTCATAACACGTGGAAGCATAATCCATTGCTTCATTGGAGCCGTCTTGCAAGCCAAATGCGATAATCTGCTCAGCGATGTAATTCCCCAACGCTGACGGGCCATCATCTGTGTAGTTCGTTGATGTGATCGACGGATCATATCCCAGCTCGGCCATGCGCGAATTGATATTGAATAAGGTGATCGCCCCGTCAGGAGTTTCTCCGAAACGGTGTGTCATAATCCGATAAACAGCGTAGCTAATGGCCTCAGCACGCGCTTCCTCGATTTCTTCCGGTAATTCTGGAATGACAACCCCATCGAAAGGAGCTTCAAAGCCAGACCACGTCTTCCCCAAGAAGAAAGGTTCTGAAGATCCGTTGTCGTAAACAGACCAACAGTCATACATCGCGATGGTCGTATGCAGTAAGTTTCGAGCGTGAACAGTAGGGCGAGCGAAATCGTTTCGGATTCCCTCAAGCACCTCCTCATTCCAAATCTGAGCGATGTTTTCTTCAGCTTGCGACCACATTTTCGAGGTGCCCAGCATGCAAAAGACGATTAGAGACAGGGCATATAGGCGATTCATCAGATCTGGTTTGGCGATTCAGAGACTTCCGTAAAGATAGGTTGGGTCGTGAGAATAAGAAAAACAAACTACCTTATTCCCTCAAAATGAATACAATGAAATTTGACACTTCCCATTTACTCATTGCTGCTGCATTTGCTATGATCGGGTTTGCACTAGGGCGCGTTACGGCTCCTAAAATGGGGCGTCCTTTGGGGCCAATGCATGAGGTCCTCATGGATGGGATGCACGCAGAGGATGTGCAGGTGTTCGTCAAAGAAATGGAAGGTGGAGCGTTTCAAGGGGACACGGTATTTGCAATTCCTGGCGGGGAAGTGCACCTGACGCGTGAAGGCGAAGACGTTGAGGTGAATGTTGAGATGACAGCAGGTCACGAGGCATCACAGAATACATGGATTTCAGATGATGGCGCCATACAGGTGGTCAAGAAAGTGGTGGTCGTCTCGAGCGACGACGATTGAATGAGGAGGGGTGTTTGTCGGTTAGCACCGCTTAGCGCCTTCTAAGGTTCGGTTAGCGTTCCCATTTTTCCGTCGTGATAATCCAATATGGCCCGCTGAATTTCTTCATACGTTGACATCACAAATGGTCCGTGAGATATGACGGGTTCGTCAAATGGCGCACCGACCAACATCAAAACGCGGCAAGCGTCGAGGCTCTCAATGTGAATGCTTTCAACTTCTCCGGGGACAATCGTTGCCATGTGTCGGCCTTCTGTCCTTTGGCCATCGACAAGGATGGCTCCGTCCAAAACGTAAAGCAAGCCGGTCCACCCCATGGGAATGGAAATGTTCATGGATGAACCTGCAGCGTCTGCCTTGAGATTGGCAATGCGCAGCGGGTGGCTTGAGACAATTGGAGACTCGTGTTCATTCCAACGGCCTTGAACCAGCCCGATCTTCCATCCCGACTCATTCCAAGAAGGGGTCTCAGCCGCGGATAGGGGATGGTACGAGGCGGCATTCATTTTGACTTCGCTTGGGGTGTTGATCCAGAATTGGATTAATTCAAGCATGCCGCCGTTTTCGGCGAGTGTATCATCAGGCCTTTCACTATGAACGATGCCATTGCCCGCGTCGATCCATTGGGTGCCGCCGGCATGAATCACATGGTCATTGCCGAGCGAATCTCGGTGCCTCAACCCTCCAGCGTAGATGCATGTTACCGGACTGAATCCTCGGTGTGGATGCGGGCCAACCCCCACCTCATACGGGGATTGGTTGCCGGGAAGGAGATCTTGCCAATGGTGCAGCAATAGGAAGGGGCCAATGCGTTCAAATTGAGGGCAAGGAAGAGGTTGTTCCACATAAATAGACCCCATGGGCAGGCGTTGCGCTTGAATCACCTGGTGAATTCTGGAGGAGGGTGAATTGGAGGAAGTCGGCATGGCTGCAAAGAAAGCCGAAAGGCTCAAGAATTCAGAAGATTACGAATGCTATCTTCGCGGAGATGATTAATAAGAAAAACCAACTCAAAATGAAAAACGCACGTACTTTTTTGACGGCTTTGAGCGCTTCCATGCTATTGATTTCATGCGGCGCTGGAACAGAATCAACGGGGGCGGCTTCTACTTCTTTAGATCAAGATGCTTGTAGCTGTTTGGTTGAAATGAACGCTTCGTTGACGGAGTTGATGTCTGCAGAGCAATCCAGTGACTGGACTGTGCAAGATTGGACACAAGCCTTGACGGAGAATACATCAGCCTGCATGTTGGTGGAGAGAACTCCGGAAGAACTCAATGCGTGGAGCAAAGCGCAGCTGGCATGCGATGAATTTGCAGCATACACCACGTTGGTTGGTCAATTCAGAGAGCAGTTGATCGCAGTGCGCGAAGCGACGCGCGAAATGCCAACAAACATGAATGAGATTACCGATGGTGGTGCGAAGGGATTGTTGGATCAACTGAGCAAAGGGAACCAGTAAGCCCCTGGCCTCAGTCCTGCGCGCCTTCTGCGGATTCTTCTCCGGCAGTCATTCCCAGCTCTTGAATGAGTGTTTTTACTTCTTCTTCCGTCGCTTGCAATTGCTTTTGGCAGTGCTTGAGCAGAATGGACGCTCTTCGAATCGACTGGGTGAGGGTATCGATTGAGATGTCTTCCCCTTCGAGCACTTGCATCAATTGACGCAATTCGGCTAGAGCGTCGTCAAACTTTTCAGGGATGTCCGTTGAGTCGAGATTTGGAGGTGTCATGGCGTCTGGATTTTTGTTTTTTTGTTTTTAGCAAGCGGTTCAATGGACTGAACGGTCACGATGGCAATCCCCGTGCGGGTGTGGATTTTAAGCTCTTCGTCGACCTTGACTCCAGTGAGATCCGCAATGATTTCCCCCTTGCGACTCATCATGGCAAAGCCTCTTTTCACGGTTCTTTCCGGGTGAAGCGCGGCCAATGAGCTTTCCATTGATGCGAGCTGCTCTTTTTGGTATTGCAATTGTTGCTCTGCTCTTCTGAATGGAGCGGCCAGCCATTGATTCAATTCGGTGCTTTGTCGAAGCAAGGTCTGTTTCGACTGGCGTTCAACCAATTGACACAGGGTGTTGACTTCCTGGTGTTTTGATTGAAGCCAGCGCTCAGCATGCCACCCCAATTGCATTTCCAGCTCTCGGAGGGAGTTGATCTGGCTCCTGACGATGGCTTGACTCGACCATTGAATTTGTGATCCAAAGCGGTCGAGTTCTCTCTGCTGCGCTTCCAACCAGTGGATCACATGCTGTTGTAGCAAGGATGCAATATCAGACACATCACTTGTGGCAATTTCCAATAAACGAACAATGGAGTCGGCTACATCGGTCGGTGTTTTCCAATAGGAATGCGCCACCAAATCAGCAACGACGAGGTCGGATTCGTGGCCTATTCCTGTCCACACGGGAATGCCCATGAGGCTAATGTGTCGACACAATTCAAAATCATTGAAGCAGTCTAAATCGAGTTTTGAACCGCCGCCCCGCACAAGAACAACCAAGTCGGGGGCGCTGGCTTCCGCCGCTTGCAATGCTTCGATGAGTCCCTTGGGCGCTGCTGTTCCTTGCACGGAAGAAGCGAAAGCTTGCACATGAATGCGGCGTTGGGACGGGTGCAACAACGTTTTTGAGATGAAATCCCGGAAGCCGCTTGTCCCAGGTGATCCGACCAAGGCAATCCGCTGCGGAGCGGCGGGCATGGGAAGCCGCTTGTTGAGCTCAAAAGCGCCCAGCTCTTGCAGGCGAGACACGGTGGCTTGTTTTCTCCGCTCCATCTCGCCGAGCATGTGACGCAGGTCGACGTTTTCAATGAAAAGGGACAGCCCGTAACGCTCATGAAATTCGATGCGCGCGGTAAAAACCATTTCAGAGCCCGGAGCGAGAATCGTGGAAGCATCGTTCCCCAGTGCTTCGAGGATGCGTGCGCCATTGGACGGCCAAATGACTCCACGCATTTTCGCTCGTTGATCGCCATTGGCTTCTTCGACGAGGTCCACGTAAACCGTCTTTTGTCCCAATCCAGGGGAGATTTTCAAAATTTCCGCCCGAATGAGCCAGCTGCGATTTGCCGTGGCTCGGGCAAGAGCTTGTCGAATCGAAGAAGCCACCTGACTCAGCGAATACACTTTGGGCGGAGCCGTCTGTTGCAATGGAGTGGGTTTTGGTTTTGACGCGTGATCCGGGACGATGTCATCAAATTGATTGACTCAGAAAAGGTACGACCTCTGCGATTCATTGTACCTTGTCATCATGAAAATTTCGCATGCACTCCTCCTGGTTTTTTCCATGAGTTTGACCTTGCAGGCTCAAGAGGATACGGACGGATCCAATGTCCTCAAAATCAGTTTGACAGATTTCATTATTGGTCAGTATACCTTGGGTTATGAGCGTGTTATGGGCCCCGATTGGAGCATGAACGCCTCGATTTCAGGGGTGGGGTATGAAGTCGCTGCTCAGAATTATTCGCTGGGATATTTCTACAATGAAATCGGAGAATGGTCCACCTTGCAAGGGCAAATGGCAGCCAATGTAGAGGGTGTGGCCCTGAGTTTTGGATTGCGGAAATACAGCGCAGCTCATGAAATTAAATCCCATGGATTTTATGGAGGTGTGTTCACGCAATGGCGTCAGTGTAATACAGAATTGACCGAGGAATTGGATGATGTTCAGCCGTTTTCAGACGTTTACGGAATAGCGTATCCATACACAGTGGATCACACGGCGACGATCCGCTCTCTTGGAGTCGGCGTTGAGTTGGGCTACCACTGGTTGTCTAAGAACGGCTTGAGTTTGGATGCGTATGCGGGACCCATGTTTCGGTCCATGAGCAGAGAATACGTGTTTGAAGCGGTTCCGATGACAGAGGCGGATGCTCTCCAAGGGGTTGAGCGTCGGTTGAATTATAATTATTACTCCAGTCCTCAATTTTCGGACTTGTACAACGGAAGGACGGGGTCATGGTTTCGAGCTGGAATCACACTTGGTTTGAAAATTTGATGGACATGACTCATATCCAGAAATGGCGACTATTCGCTGTCGTAGCACTTGTTTTCTGCATCGCTTTTGGACTGTTTCAATACGCTAGGCCGTCGAAAGACCATGGCGACCAGCCCATTCAGGTGACACTTGCTGCGGCGGATTTACTTGCAGCATTCGCTTCTTCGGATTCAACGGATGCACTCGTCATTGGTCAGGTTATTGCCGTCCAAGGCACCGTCCAATCGGTGGGGGCGATGTCATTGGTTTTACTCCCCGGAATTTCATGTGCATTGGCGGCGCCATTGACCAATCCATCCCTTTATGAAGGAGCAGAAGTGAAGGTGAAAGGCCGCTTGGTTGGATACGATGCGTTGTTTGGTGAGGTGCAATTGGATTTTGCTTCTTTAATCGATTCGTGACACATGCCGTTTGTGGTGTATCCCCTACTTGGAGTCAAAGGACTCGGACAATCACGTGAAGATTGGTTCCCCGAAGTTCAGCGGATATTCAGCGATGTCCCAGAACGACAGATTGCATTGGATGCCCTCGTTGGGGCAATGGTGGATCTGAAAAAAGTGGTCGACGAGACGGTACATGTGGTATTTATTTGCACCCACAACAGCCGCAGAAGCCAGTTGGCTCAGGTGTGGGCTCAATGTATAGCAGATGACTTGGGCATCGATTTTGTACGCTGCCATTCGGCTGGAACAGAACAGACCTCGTTTCACCCGAATGCCATTCAGGCTCTTGAAGACCGTGGCTTTGTCGTGAAGCAAGTGGATGGCAAAGCCATTGAATCACATGCCGTTTATGGGGCCAACCCCGTACATCCGTTGCACTGTTTTTCCAAAACGTTGGAGGCCGAAGCTTTGCCCAAACAGGATTTTATTGCGGTGACAACATGCGATGAAGCGGATCGAGGATGCCCCTTCATTCCCGGTGCATTCCGACGCATTGCGCTTCCTTACTCCGATCCAAAGGTCAGTGATGGAACCCCGTCTGCTCGGGCTATTTATGCTGAACGTTCAAGCGAAATAGCGCTCGAAATGCTGTATGTACTTGGGCGCATTGCAGGGAGTCAATAAAGCCGGTGATGCCTGTGTTCGAGACGGCTTTAGCGGCCAAACAAGAAGAGTAGGCTGAACCCCGTTAAAAAGAGCAATCCTCCCCAGGAAAGGAAAATCATCCAACGCGGAGGACGCGCCTCCAAGGGAAAGGACTTTCGCGTCACGAGATACAAGTTGGCTCCTGCAACAAGAGGAGCAACTAAGAAACTCAGTGTCGTAGCGATATCAACCAAAATCGTAATGTCATCGGGAAAAACCAGAATCAATGTCAACGCGCCGATCGCAACGCCAACCAAGCTCAACCGTTCATGGTGCGTACGCTTTGATGATCCAGAACCCGTTAGCGTAGCGATGGACCGCGCCAACGACCTTGAATAGCCGTCTAGGCAAGCGATGCAGGTTCCGAGCATGGCTGAGAATGCTGCCGTGGCAATGATCCACCAACTCCAGGACCCAATGGCTTCTGTGTATAGCTGCACAACTCCTGACGCAAATGCTGCGGTGCCCTCTGGAAACTCAACATGATGCGCATAAAAAAGCAAAGCGCCCAAGCCCAAAAAAAGCAGAGCCAATCCAGCCGAAAAGAGAAACCCAACATTGAACTCTCGGAGTGTATCTCGCAGCGGCGGATGGTAACCTGTTTGCTCTATGCGTTCAAGCGTCCAAATGCTATTCCATGAACTGAGGTCTACGGCAGTGGGCATCCATCCCATCAGAGCAATGAGAAAAGCCAGCCCCGCTCCGGACCACGGCGTGAAGTCAATCGGAGGAGGAGGTACGGCACTCAGTGGCGTGTGGAATAGGGCTGCGATGAATGCGCCGAGTGTGCTGATGAGCAAAACTCCGGCGATGATCTTAATCAAGGAATCGAGGGCCTTGTATTGCCCCCAGAAAAGAAGCGAAGTCGCCAAAGCAAAGACGGCGACGGCCACTGCTGGCGTCGCATTCATCTCGAGCGCGTTGGAAATGCCAAATAAATTATCCAAAAATGAGGCGGTGACAATGCCGATGGCACCCATCACGAAAAAACATGTGCTAACGGTGATGATGAGGTAGAGCAGCGCAGCTCCTTTCCCCATGGATCGATATCCTTCTACGAGCGATTCTCCAGTTGCGTTGGCATAACGGCTGCCAAATTCAAAAAAAGGGTACTTGGCCACGTTGGCTGCAACCACAGCCCACACGAGTCCAAAGCCAACCAACGCCCCAGCGCGCGTTGACTGAACCAAATGGCTCACTCCAATCGCTGTGGATGCAAATAGGATTCCAGGACCCAAAACGTGCGTCCAATGCGCCGTGCGTTTTGTCTGACTCATGGCGTTTTCTTCGCTGCATTTTGGGTGTCAAGCAGGCGGTAAGTGACCCACATGCGCCATCCTACGATGGCTTGTTCCCACTTCTTTAATCCAGCCAAATTCGTCTTTTTGCTCATTCGTGGGAGCATCAGACGGTTGATCAAGCTAAGCGCTTGCCAGAAGAATAATGGTGTTTTCATGCCTCGATCTCTTGAGTTGCGAGGCAAGTTAAGGTGGGTCAGCTTTTTTTCTCGCCTACAAACCAATCCTCTTTGTACTTAAAGAGCACATTGAAGGTCGTTAGCGAGCCGTAAATTTTCGTGATGTACTGCTGGATTTCCAATTTATCGGAATCCGCTAGTTTGGCGTTGGCATTGATTTTTGCCTCGAGAACCCGCAGGCGATCTCGGGTCATAACGATTTTATGAAAGAAGGCATCGACAGGGATTTCTTTGGCTTTGAGGTCGGGGTCAGCGGATTGAATCAGAAGATTGCCGCCATCCCATTTGTCTGCCAGCTCAACATCCTGAGGGCGGTCTTCCCCGCGCAATCGGTCTGCAAAGTCTTCCATCACATGTTCCATGGCGGTCATGATGTCGCTGAGGTCGGGCTTCGCTAAGTCCATTGCGGGCTCTAGAATTTCCATACCAGCGTATTCAGAAGCGATGGATTTTTCTCCGTGATTCTGAAAGTAGACCCTCCAAAAGTCTCCGTCTCTTCCAAAGATGACTCCCTCTCCGTGCGAAGGATGCATGATTTTTGCTCCAATTCCTGACATCATTGCAGTACTTATTTACTGGATATACTGTCCTTTTTGAAAAAAGGTTACAGCATTCTGTGGGTGTTCTTTTTCACAAGAACGTTGTGGGGATTTCATGTTTACTGCGTGAAGGATAATCCTTGAAATGAATGAAATTGCGTCCATGACCGTTAGGAGTAAAAAGAAATACCGTTGGGATCGAATTGGACTGGTACTTGGAGGTATGGTGTTGTTCAGTTTTGGTTTGGCGGCATGGGTGGCTCCCGAGGTGGGTTTGGATGCACAGGTCCTTTCTCACCCTGAGCACAATGTGACGGTTCCAGGGCCCGCCACCGTCACTGCAATACGTGAAGCTCCGGAGCCTACTGTGAAGAGTGTGAAGGCGACCGAAGAGGTTGTGCTACCGTGCAGTTGCAACAAAAACGTGCTGAAGCTGGCTAAGAATCCATACACAGAGCATCGAAGAGCGGCTCGGAATTTGCCCAACAGCTTTTTTGTCAAGGACAAGAATGAAATGAATGCGGGGAAACGCAATGGAAAGTTGGTTGAGGTCAGCGATGCGCGTGGATATCACATCAGCGCACTTTCCCATAGTCATGCCGTTTTGTTGCCCGAAGTGAAAGAACTGCTCGAAGATTTAGGGAATGATTTTGCGGATCTGTTGGAAGGGACTTCCAGCGAGGGCACGCGGATTCGGGTTACGAGTTTGACGCGAACAGTAAAGCAGCAGAATCGATTGGGAAGACGGAATTACAATGCCATTGGTAAAGCTTCTACGCACAGTTACGGCGCGTCATTTGACATTGCCTTTACGGACCGTCCTGACAATGGTGCCGACTGTTCGGCACCTACGCGGGCGATTCAGCAAGTCCTGAGTCAATATCAAAAGGAGAAACGCATCTTGGTGATACCAGAAAATGCCTGCATGCATGTGACCTTGCGACCGTAGGAGAATCCAATCCACGGGCACCATTCGATCGTCGTTGAATGCGTTCCATAAAAAAAGCCCGGAACACACAGTTCCGGGCTTTTTTGTTTCGCTCGTGTCGCAGTGTTAGAGGTGAATCACCTCGCCGTATGCTGCAGCTGCAGCCTCCATAACGGCTTCACTCAAAGTCGGGTGTGGGTGGATGGTTTTGATGAGCTCATGCCCAGTCGTCTCCAGCTTTCGCAAGACAACCAATTCGGCGACCATTTCCGTCACATTGGCTCCGATCATATGACCTCCCAATAATTCGCCGTATTTCGCATCGAAGATGAGCTTTACAAAGCCGTCCTTGTGTCCTGATGCGCTTGCCTTTCCTGAAGCAGAAAACGGAAACTTTCCGATTTTAATCTCGTGTCCAGCGTCTTTTGCTTGTGCTTCTGTCATGCCCACACTCGCGACTTCCGGGAAGCAATAGGTGCAGCCGGGGATGTTGCCATAATCGATCGGTTCAGGGCGCTGTCCCGCGATTTTTTCGACACAGGTGATGCCTTCAGCAGAGGCAACGTGTGCCAATGACGGTCCAGGAACACAATCGCCAATCGCATAGTATCCGGGGATGTTGGTGGCGTAATAGGGATCAACGACCAATTTCCCCTGGTCCACAACAATGCCAACGTCTTCTAGGCCAATGTTTTCAATGTTGGCAACCACTCCCGCAGCACTCAAAACGACGTCACAAGCGATGGTCTCTTCTCCTTTCTTCGTTTTGATGCGCACCGTATTCTCTTTCGCACCGGTTTCTACGCCCAAAACCTCAGAGGAGGTCATCACCTTAATACCTGCCTTTTTAAAGCTTTTCTCAAGTTGCTTGCTCACGTCGGCATCCTCAACAGGGACTATGCGGTCCTGGTATTCAACCACAGTGACTTCTGTTCCAATCGCATTGTAGAAGTATGCAAATTCAGCCCCAATAGCACCAGAGCCCACAACGACCAAGCGCTTTGGTTGCGTTTTCAAAGTCATGGCTTCACGGTAGCCTATGATGTTCTTCCCGTCCTGAGGAAGCGAAGGCAGGTGACGACTTCGCGCTCCGGTCGCAATGATGATGTGGTCTCCGGCAACGGTTTGCTTGGTGCCGTCTGTTGCAGTGACTTCAATCTTCTTGCCAGCAAGCAATCGACCGTCACCCATGATCACGTCGATTTTGTTCTTTTTCATCAAGAACTGCACGCCTTTAGACATGCCGTCGGCCACTCCGCGGCTGCGATTGACCATTCCCGTGAAGTCCGCTTTTGGAACATTCACTTGGATGCCATAGTCTTCAGCATGGTTGATGTATTCAAAAACATTGGCGCTTTTGAGCAGGGCTTTGGTGGGAATGCATCCCCAGTTTAGGCAGATACCGCCTAAAGCTTCCCGTTCAATGACAGCAGTTTTCAACCCCAATTGGCTAGCGCGAATCGCGGTTACGTAGCCTCCAGGGCCACTTCCAAGTACAATAACGTCGTATTTCATCTTACTTCAAATGTCAAAAAAATAGGAGGTGCCGAAAGCACCCGAGAATTTGAATACTCGGGGCGAAGTTACGGCATCACTCCGGAGTGAAAAGCGGATTTTTATTGTAGGAAAAGGTCGTCCGTCTCTGCGCTACCTTTGGGCCTTTGATTTCAAGATCCATTCCGCTTTTTTGGCGTGCTAACGCGTGTCGAAGCGATTATAAAGACTGAATCCGATGCTGAACATCGTATTATTTGGCCCACCGGGCGCTGGTAAGGGAACGCAGAGTTCATTTTTGGTTGAATCCTATGGACTGGTGCATCTGAGTACTGGGGATATATTTAGGACCAACATCAAGGGTGGAACCGAGTTGGGTAAAATGGCGCAATCCTTTATGGATCAAGGCCAATTGGTGCCCGATGACGTAACGATTCGCATGCTGGAGTCTGAAGTCAATCAGCATTCCGATGCAGGCGGTTTCATCTTTGACGGTTTTCCACGCACAACGGCTCAGGCTGAAGCTTTGGATGTGTTTTTGAATGAACGTGGAACGCCGATTTCATGCATGCTTTCATTGGATGTTGAGGAAGAGGAATTGAAGGCTCGACTTTTGAATCGTGCGAAGACGAGTGGACGCCCTGATGACGCGAATCCAGCGGTCATCCAAAAGCGCATTGACGTTTATAACGCAGAAACAGCGCCTGTGGCGAGTCATTATGCGACCCAAGGAAAATTCACAGGTGTGGATGGAATGGGTTCGGTTGAAGAAATTACAGATCGGTTGCGCATGGCCATTCCGGCCTGATTGAAATCCCCTTTCCATGGCCAGTGAAAATTTTGTCGACTACGTAAAGATCTGCTGCCGTTCCGGAAAAGGTGGCGCAGGCTCTGCACACTTCATGCGAAACCGTGTGACGGCAAAGGGAGGACCCGATGGCGGAGACGGAGGTAGAGGCGGTCACGTCATCGCTCGAGGTAACAGCCAGTTTTGGACGCTGCTTCACTTAAAATACAGCCGCCACGTCTTTGCGAAACCGGGAGAACCGGGTCGTGGTCAGCACAAACACGGTGGCGATGGCGAAGACCGCTATATCGATGTGCCCTTGGGAACACTCATCAAGGACGCCGACACCGAAGAGGTGCTTGTTGAAATCATAGAGGATGGCCAAGAGGTCGTCATCACGGCGGGTGGGCGAGGAGGATTGGGCAACGATCACTTTAAAAGCCCAACCCGACAAACTCCGCGTTTTGCCCAACCAGGGGAGGATGCTGTGGAGGAATGGAAAATTCTTGAGTTGAAACTGTTGGCGGATGTTGGCTTGGTGGGATTCCCCAATGCTGGGAAATCCACGCTGCTATCAGTCATCAGTGCTGCGAAACCTGAGATTGCAGATTATCCATTTACCACGTTAAAGCCCAATTTAGGGATGGTGGCATACCGTGATGACCGGTCCTTTGTAATGGCTGATATACCGGGCATTATCGAAGGGGCGAGTGAAGGGAAAGGGCTGGGGCTTCGTTTTTTGCGTCACATCGAGCGGAATCCGGTGTTGCTTTTCCTCGTGCCTGCTGACAGTGATGATATCGAAACAGAGTACAATACGTTGCTCAACGAGTTGGAGAAGTACAATCCAGACCTGCTGAAGAAGAAACGCATTTTAGGCATATCAAAAAGTGATTTGTTGGATGACGAGTTGAGGATGGGAATCAGTGCGGAATTGGGCAATTTGGAACATCTCTATTTTTCGAGTGTAGCCCAAATGGGCATTGTAGAACTCAAAGACGCTGTTTGGCAAGCCATGGACTCTGCTACAGTATGGTGAATGAACGTTTGAACATATCGGAAGAGGTTCAGGAAGCGTTGGCTTCGGGTCGGCCTGTTGTCGCGTTGGAATCCACAATCGTGGCCCATGGCATGCCGTACCCTCAAAATTTGGAAACAGCCAAGCACTTGGAGTCTATCATTCGTGAGGGTGGAGCGGTGCCTGCGACCATCGCCGTGATGAACGGTTGCATCCAAGTTGGGTGCGATGAAGACATGTTATACCGACTGGCCACAGAAAAGGGTGTGATCAAAGTGTCTCGACGTGACCTGCCCATGGTATTGGCCTCGGGGAAATTGGGAGCCACAACAGTTTCGGGCACCTTGATCGGTGCTGATCTGGCAGGTATTCGGGTTTTCGTTACCGGTGGAATAGGAGGCGTTCACAGAGGCGTGGCAGATTCTTGGGATGTTTCAGCCGATTTGCCGGAACTCGCCAGAGCACGTGTTGCGGTTGTTAGCGCTGGAGCAAAATCCATTTTGGATCTTCCAAAAACATTGGAATCGTTGGAAACAAAAGGGGTCACCGTTCTCGGGTACAAGACGGATTTTTTTCCCGCTTTTTTTGTGCCATCAAGCGGTTTGCCTTTGGTCCATCGTGCTGACGATCCCATGACCATAGCACGTGCGATGGAGGCGAAGTGGACGTTGGGTTTGGAGGGAGCTATTCTCGTTGCGAATCCTGTTCCTGTCGAGCATGCTGCAGATTCCAATGCCATTCAACAGGCCACGGATGCAGCCCTAATTTTGGCGGAAGAACAAGGCGTGCAGGGCAAAGATGTTACACCGTTTTTGTTGCAGCAAGTGGCCAAGGCAACGGGGGGAGAAAGTTTGGACGCCAACCGTGCGCTGGTTGCCAACAATGCCCGATTGGGTGCGGCTATTGCAGTCGCCTATGCCGAGCAGATCGGCGCCTGATTCAGTTTCAAAGAGGCCAACGGTCCAAGGCGTTGTAAATTCGCGCCATGAATAGCCCGGACTCACCCACTTCAATGGCAGATATCAAGGTTACAGCCGCTGACTTTCGGCAGCAATTGCTAGCGGATTATCGCTTGGCGTGCATGAGTCGAGAAGCTTCGCTACTGGGGAGAAAGGAGGTGCTTGGAGGCAAGGCAAAGTTTGGGATTTTCGGTGATGGCAAAGAGTTGGCACAGATAGCCTTGTCGAAAGTATTGAAGCCAGGAGATTGGCGTTCCGGATATTACCGTGATCAGACCTTGATGATGGCGCAGGGGTTACTAACCGTTAAGCAGTTTTTCGCGGCGCTCTATGCAGACACAGACCCAGCGCATGAGCCTTCATCCGCTGGACGTCAAATGGGAGGCCATTTTGCGACCCGGTACTTGAATGATGATGGATCGTGGATGGATCAAACGACACAGTTCAACAGCTCTGCTGACATCAGTCCAACGGCGGGGCAAATGCCTCGGTTACTCGGTCTGGCACAGGCTTCAAAATTATACCGCTCCTTACCCGAAGTCACGAAACTGAAATCCAATTTCACCGAAGGAGGCAATGAAATAGCCGTTGGGACAATCGGTGATGCCAGTACTTCGGAAGGTCCGTTTTGGGAAACCATGAATGCGGCGTGCGTCTTGCAGGTTCCGATGCTGATGAATGTTTGGGATGATGGTTATGGCATCAGTGTGCCCAAAGAATACCAAACGACGAAAGCGTCCATCTCGGAAGCGTTGCGTGGCATGGAGATTCAATCGGGGACGAACGGCATGGTGATTTACACAGTCAATGGATGGGACTATCCTGCTTTGGTCGCCACGTATGAAGCGGCAGAACAACAGTGTCGTGCGGATCATGTTCCTGTTCTTGTTCATGTTGAAGAAGTGACGCAGCCTCAGGGCCATAGCACCTCGGGTTCGCATGAGCGCTACAAGTCGGCAGAACGCATGGCTTGGGCGAAGGAATACGATTGCATCGAACAGTTTGGATTGTTTTTGATCCTAGAAGGAGCTGCAACGGCCGACCAGTTGGATGGCATTCGAAAAGAAACGAAAAAGGAGGTTCGCCAAGTTCAAAAAGAAGCGTGGGCTGAATTTCGTCTGCCCATCGACGCTGAATTGGAAGAACTCATTCAGCTTGTCGCGGCTGTTGAAGGACCCGAGGGTCCAACAGTCCCTAGCTTGAAAGAAATCATCCATCCCGGGCGAGCAGCGCTGCATACCGCAGCCCGCCAATTGCTGTATCGAACCATTGGTCAAAAAACGCAGGAAAGAGCATCTCTTGAGCGCTGGTCATCCGCTTATGCAGAGGTCAACCTCAACCGTTACAGCAATCATTTGATGAGCGATGGCGAGGATTCAGCGTTGGCAGTTGCACCTGTGGCCGTTGAAATTGATGCCCATGCAGAATGGGTGGACGGCCGTCAGGTTTTGCAGCAAAATTTTGAAGTTTTGTTTGCGCGCAAACCTGAATTGATCACATTTGGTGAAGACACCGGGAAGATTGGAGGGGTGAATCAAGTGATGGAGGGCATGCAAGATAAATTCGGGGCACATCGTGTTTCGGATACAGGAATTCGAGAATGCACCATCGCAGGCCAAGGGATTGGTTTGTCCATGCGAGGCTTCCGCCCCATCGCTGAAATCCAATACTTGGATTACATCTATTATGCGCTGCAAATTTTGCGAGACGATGCAGCGACTGTGCGATACAGATCGGCCGGTGGGCAAAAAGCTCCGGTCATCATCCGAACTCGCGGTCATCGCCTGGAGGGAATTTGGCACAGCGGTTCTCCGATGGGAGCGATCATCAATTCGCTCCGAGGTATGCACATTTGCGTTCCTAGAAACATGACGGAGGCTGCGGGGATGTACAATACCCTGCTCGAGGCCGAAGAGCCGGCCTTGGTGATTGAATGCCTCAATGGGTATCGCAGCAAGGAGCCCCTGCCAAAGAACCTAGGCGATTTCCGAATCCCATTGGGAATTGCTGAAGTGGTTCGTCCTGGAACGGATGTAACGGTAGTCTCTTATGGGTCAACGTTTCATGTGGCCTCTTCGGCGTCTGAGACACTTTCTAGCTTGGGCGTTGAAATTGAGCTGGTTGACGCTCGGACACTGCTTCCGTTTGATTTGACAGGAGTATGCAGTGCCTCAGTGGCCAAGACGAATCGTTTGGTGATTGTGGACGAAGATGTTCCGGGTGGAGCATCGGCCTATCTATTGGACCAGATTCTTCGTCAACAAAATGCCTGGCAGCTCTTGGACGGTTCTCCGACCACCATCTCGGCGCAACCGCATTTACCTCCATATGGATCGGATGGCGATTATTATGCGAAGCCCAATCAAGAAGACATTGTTGAAGCGGTATATGCCCTCATGCACGAATCCGACCCAGTACGTTATCCTTCATTGAATTCGCTGTCATGACCGATTGGAAGGAAGAGTCATTTACCTTGACAACCCCGTATATTGATTTGCTTCAATTGTTGAAAGCTACAGGCAATGCGGTTACGGGAGGGGATGCGAAGGCCCATGTCGTTCAAGGGTTGATTCGCGTGAACGGTGAACTCGAATTTCGGAAGCGGCGAAAATTACGGCCAGGTGATGTCGTGGAGTTTCAAGGCCGCATCCGAATCGCGGTTTTAGGCGAAGCCCAAGACGCGGCTTCTGAATAATATTGCTTTGCGTTTTACGGTTGTGGCGTTTAATTGCTTTATTTCGAAGTGGCTTAAAAAAACCATACCATGAGATTCATTGTTCTAAGCTTTTTTTTAGTGTGTTCTGTTGCCGCGATGGCACAAACAACCGTGAGAGGAAGGGTCGTGGATGGAGAGTCGGGAGAGCCTGTTTTTTCAGCAAATGTGATTTTGGAAGGAACAATCAATGGGGTCACTACAGATTTTGACGGGCAGTTTTTATTGCCAATAGCCGGTTATCCTGCGGTTCTACAAGTGAGTTTTATCGGCTATGCTGTTGAACGAGTCAACGTGCAAGGTCCTTCTGATGTGATCACGGTGCGCTTGCAACCCGATCAAGTCTTGATCGAAGCGGCGGAGGTCATCGGTGAACGCATCAGTGAAAAGCAGAAGCAGGCGCCGCTGACCGTTGAGTCAATGGATGTAATCGCCATTAAGGAAGCGCCATCGGGGTCCTTTTATGAAGGTCTAGGAAACTTAAAAGGAGTTGATGTGACTTCAGCGAGTTTGGGCTTCAAGATTATCAATACGCGGGGGTTCAATTCGACCTCTCCTGTCAGATCGTTGCAACTCATTGACGGCATCGACAACCAAAGTCCTGGGTTGAATTTCTCGTTGGGTAACTTCCTTGGAGCATCGGATTTGGATGTCAAAAGCGTGGACATCGTTGCGGGAGCGAGTTCAGCCTTTTATGGGCCAGGCGCGTTCAACGGGGTGGTATCCATGGAAACGAAGTCTCCCTTTCAATTTCCAGGAGTCAACGCGTCCTTTAAAATTGGTGAGCGCAATTTGGAAGAGATCGCCTTCCGCTATGCGGACTACACGATGAACGCAGACGGGGACCCCGTCTTTGGACTTAAGGTGAATGCTTTTCGATTTTCAGCCTATGATTGGGAAGCCACGAACTACGACCCTGTGGACGGTTCACAAGTGGATGCCTCCAACCCTGGACGCTTTGACGCAGTGAATATCTATGGGGACGAATACAAGCCTGTTTATGATTTCTCAGGAGACGGAAGCTCCAATGCGCGCGGTTTGGGGAATTTCTTCCGAACGGGCTACCGAGAGAAGGACTTGGTGGATTACAATACAGAAAACCTAAAAGTGAGCACGGCTGCTCATTGGCGATTGCGTCCAGAACAGACGTATGAGAGTCCGGAATTGATATACGGGTTCAATTCAGGCTTTGGCACCACAGTGTACCAAGGAGACAACCGCTTCAGCTTGAGGGACATTGAATTTTACCAGCACAAGTTGGAATTGCGCAAACCGGGCAAGTGGTTTGTCCGAGCATACCGCACGAGCGAGGATGCGGGCAATTCATATGACCCGTATGCCACGGCTTTGAAACTTCAGGAAACGACACGAGACGATTATCAGTATTCGAAAGTGTACTATAAGTACTGGACTGATAGCATAGCGCCGGTCATTGGTGGGAGCTACCCTCAAGGCATCTTAGACATGACCACGGACCCCATTTCTTTTTACTACGAAGATGGGCAAGGTATGGAAGACCCTACCAATAAGGACAGGACAGTCTGGGAAGGAAAGCCAATTTCTGTTTGGTATAGCCAAATGCAGGATTCTTTGTATTCATGGCACTCACAAGTAGAAGCTTGGGCAAACGCAGGCTACGCTGGCTTGCAGGATGTTTCTGAGAACCCAGTGGGCTATCTGCAACCCGGTTCTGCCGCATTTGATGCCGCTTTCAATCAGCTGGTGTCAGCAAAGAACAATGAAGGAGAGGGGGGGACTCGCTTCTTTGATCAATCGAGCTTAAGCCACGTTCATGGTGAATATATCTTTAATCCGAGCGGTTTGGAGGAGGTTCGAGTGGGAGGCAATTTCAGACGGTACACCCCGTACAGTGATGGAACCATTTTCAGCGACACAACAGAAAAGATTGTGAACCAGGAGATAGGCTTCTACTCGGGTGTCAAGAAGCGTTTCTTGGAAGACCGGATGATTGTGACGGGCACGGTACGCGCTGACAAGAACCAAAATTTTAAGTGGGTCGTATCGCCTGCAGCTTCATTGGTGTTCTCTCCGCGAGAAAAGGACTATTTGCGCATGAGCTTTAGTTCCGCTTTACGGAATCCAACATTGGCAGATCAATACCTGTATTTGGATGTAGGGCCGGCAACACTTGTAGGAAACTTGAATGGGGCTGATAGCTTGATTACAATTGGAAGTTTTATAGATTTCCGAAACAGTGCGGATGCCTCAGCAGGGCAGTATGGATTGAACCGGGACACGCTGGTCTATTTTGACATCGCTCCAATCCGTCCTGAGCAGGTGCGTACGTTTGAAGTGGGATATCGGACCACTCTGGGAGAAAAAGTGTACGTCGATGGAAGTTACTATTTCAGCATCTACCAGCACTTCATTGGCTATAACATCGGGCTAGACGCTTTATTTATTGGCAATGAACAATCTCCTCGTGCCGTCGATGTCTACCGGTATGCTGCCAACTCAATAAGCGAAGTACAAACGCAAGGGGCTGCAATCGGGATCAATTACTACATCGATAATAACTTCATGGTTGCGGGCAACTACAGTTGGAATGAGTTGGTGAAAACGGATGAAGACGACCCCATCATTCCGGCATTCAATACCCCCAGGCACAAGTACAATCTCAGCATCAGTGCACGTAGCCTAAAATTAAAATTAAGAACCTACTTGCTTCGTTATATGACATGGGGCTTTAGTGCGAACTACAAATGGGTCGAGGGGTTCATCTTCGAGGGCTCTCCGCAGTTCACAGGCGCTGTGCCAACGTTTAACCTGTTGGATGCACAGGTCAATGCGGTGATCCCTTCACTGAACACGACCATCAAGCTTGGGGGGTCTAATGTGTTGAACAACTTGCACATAGAGGCGTATGGAGGTCCGTACGTAGGACGAATGCTCTATGCGAGTCTTATTTATGACTTCAGTGACAAGGCATCCAATAAGCGCTGAATCAGCGTTTATGGTCCCTAAAATGCAGAAATAAACGCATGAGTTGTCGTGTAATCGGGACACTCTGTGGTTTTTTTCATACCTTACCTCGGAAAACCAAATTCACCTTGTGATTCAAACCAGATGAAAAAATTACTTTTCGGTACGCTTTTGACGTGCCTTGCTGTCCTTCAATTGGACGCCCAGACACGCTACCTCGATGAGGTATTTGATGATGTGACGGTCACGTCGGACATCAACTATGGCCAAAACATTACCGTCATTCCTGCATTGCAAGGTCAACCGCCTGCGATGCAACCTTTGATGTTGGATTTGTATGAACCAACGGGGGATACCGAGACGGAACGTCCTTTGTTGCTATTCTTCCACACAGGTAACTTTTTACCTCCCTTCATTAATGGAGGTGCGCTGGGAACGAAGACAGATAATTTCGCTGTTGAGATGTGCACACGCTATGCCAAAATGGGCTATGTCGTGGCATCTGTGGATTATCGCCTCGGATGGAATCCTTTAGCGGGAACGCAAGAAGAGCGAACGTTGCAGTTGATTCAGGCCGCGTACCGTGGTGTACAGGATAGCCGAACGGCTGTTCGTTTCTTCCGTAAAGGAGAAGCGGAAGATGGCGATCCTTATGGCATTGATGGAACGAAGATTGGAATGATTGGCGACGGAACAGGCGGGTACATCACCTTAGCTTCTTCGACCATTGCGAATTACAATGACATCATTTTGGATGATGCGGGCAGCCCGATCACCAAATTCTGGTACAATCCAGGAGATGGGTCATACATCCCGATGATTATCGAGAGCATTCACGGAAATCCGGATGCAACAACTGATACGTATGCTCCAGCTTCTTCTGGTGGTTTTCAGTTGTGTGCAGCGAATCATGTTGGATACAGTTCTGATGTGAGCTTCCAAATGAACGCGGGTGGAGCCTTGGGTGATTTGAATTGGTTGGACGAAGGAGATGTACCGATGGTAAGCTTCCAGTGTCCTCATGATCCATTCGCTCCTTATGAAACAGCAGTTTTGATCGTTCCTACGACCAATGAGCCTGTTGTTGAGGTGTCAGGAGCTCAAGATATTCATGAAGAAATCAATGGATACGCTACGAACAATAACGCCGTCTTTGCGGACGCAGGGTTGGACGATGCGGGTTCACCAGCCAACGGTGGTTTTGATGGGTTATTCCCCGTCCAAAACTCGTACGTTGACGGCGTTCCAACAGAGCCATATGATAGCTCTCCTTGGCAGTGGTGGGATCAAGCGACTGTTGCAGCGTATGACGAAGCAAACGGCACGAACATTTTGGCTACTCAGCTGACTTTGAACCCAACGATGGGAGAAGAAGAGGCCATGAGCTGGATTGAGCAGATTGTCGATTACAATACACCTCGGATGGGCTTGGCAATGGGAGCGGTTACGACGACGACCATTGAAGGAGGCGTTCGCTACATCGATGAGGTTTTCGATGCCGTGAATGTGGAGTCTGGAGTTGTTTATGGTGAAAACATCACGGTTATTCCAGCTTTGCAGGGCATGCCGCCAGCAGCTGAAGATTTGCTGATGGACGTGTATACACCTGAAGGAGATTCGGAGACAGATCGTCCGGTCATTCTTTACTTCCACACCGGAAACTTTTTGCCTCAGTATGTGAATGGAAGTGCCGTCGGTACGCGTACAGACAGCAGTGCCGTTGAAATTTGCTCTCGCTTTGCACGCATGGGCTATGTCGTTGCCTCTGTCGATTACCGTTTGGGATGGAATCCTTTAGCTGGAACACAAGAAGAGCGAACGTTGCAATTAATCCAAGCGGCTTACCGTGGAGTGCAGGATAGCCGCACAGCGGTCCGTTACTTCCGCAAGTCTATTGCTGAAGACGGCAACCCTTGGGGAGCTTCTGGTGACAAAATCGCCATGTTTGGTGAAGGAACAGGAGGCTACATCACATTGGCTTCTTCGACCATCTCCGATTACAATGACATCATTTTGGATGATGTAGGCAATCCGATTACCAAGTTTTGGTACAACCCGGGAGATGGCTCGTTCATTCCAATGGTGATTGAAAGCATTCATGGAAACCCAGACGCGACGACTGACACGTATGCTCCAGCATCGAGTGGAGGGTTCCAGTTGTGCATGGCGAATCACGTGGATTACTCCAGCGATTTCAATTTCCAGATGAACATGGGCGGTGCGATGGGTGATTTGAATTGGTTGGATGAAGGCGATATGCCGATGGTTAGTTTCCATGCTCCCCATGATCAATTCGCTCCTTATACTAGTGGTGTATTGGTCGTTCCAACGACTAGTGAGCCCGTTGTTGAAGTTTCAGGTGCTTATGATATCCACTCTGAAATCAATGGTTATGCCACCAATAACAATGCGGCATTTGCTGAAATCGGTCTGGCCGATCCGGCTGCTGCATTGGGCAACCAGGGATGGGATGGATTGTACCCTGTTATGAATAACTACGTAGACGGAGCGCCAACAGAGCCTTTCGACTCTGCTCCTTGGCAGTGGTGGGATGTCGCTACAACACAGATGGTGGATGAAGCGAACGGAACCAGTATTGCTGCAACGCAATTGACATTGAACCCTACAATGGGTATCGATGAGGCGATGTTCTGGATTGATCAGATTCAAGACTACACGGCACCGCGATTGGCGACAAGCTTGGAATTGGTGCCTCTTGGCCCGGGTTGCAATGACGAAGCGGCGTGTAACTACAACGCTTTGGCTACATCGGATGACGGAAGTTGTACCTACGCTGAAGAAGGATTTGATTGCGAAGGCAACTCGTTGGTTGTCTATGGTTGCACAAGCGCCATTGCTTGCAACTACAACGGCGCTGCTACGGATGACGATGGCAGCTGCGACTACAATGAGTCTACGACCATTGTTACAGGCGCTGAATCGTTGTGGTTGGTTGGTGTGACATTGACCGGGACTGAAAATGAGCCGTTCGCAGCGGATTGCGAAGCTGCAGGTGGAGTGAATCCAAACGTAGCCTTGAACGGTTTCTTCCTCGGTGACGGTACTGATGGACCGATGCATTTCTCAAATATTACAGACCAGACGGGTGGATTGCTTGCAGACCTCGTCGGATTGGCGGGCATTGCGGACATCTCTTTCTGTGGTGATTTGGTACGATTTGTGAATCCACTCAGTGGAGGAACGGCCATCTTAAGTGAAAACAACGGCATTTGGCAAACAGCTGTGCCTGTAATCGGTGCGAGCTATTTGTGGCTTGCTCCGGTGTCTTCATTCAACATGGGTTGTGGTGATCCGATGGCTTGTGGCTTCACGGATTTCTGTGATCTAAGTGTTGCTTGTGATTACACGGATACAGACGGTGACTCCGTTTTGGATTGCCAAGAGGTAGCCGGTTGTCAGGATATGGATGCAGACAACTACAATGAATTGGCTACGGATGCTGGTGATTGTAACTACAATGGTTGCATGGATGCTTCAGCGCAGAACTACGAAGCTGGAGCCAACGTTGACGACGGAAGTTGTACCTACTTGGTAACGTTCCGAATCAACATGTCCAATGAAATGGTTGCCGATGAAGGTGTCCACATGGCTGGAAGCTTCCAAGGCTGGGATCCTTCTTCTTTGATGGTTCCTTATGCCGGTTATGGCGTGTACCAGGTCGTGTTGCAATTGCAACAAGGATCGTATGAGTACAAGTTCATCAACGGCAATGCGTGGGGTGCCGATGAAAGTGTCGGTGATTGTGGAAACGGTGGAAACCGTGTCATTGACGTATCAGGTAACATGAGCACAATAGGAGCTTGCTTCAATAGCTGTGATCTTTGTGCTGGTTGTGCAGATCCAATGTATGTTGAGTACAATCCTTTCAATGGTTCAGATGATAGCTATTGTATGACCGCCATTTCAGGGGGTTGTATCTACGAGCAAGCTGAGAACTATGATGCTGCAGCAACAACGGATGACGGTTCATGTGTCTTCGATACCGGTTCAGACTGTCCTGGTGATTTGAACAATGACGGTCAAATTGGAACTCCGGATTTACTTGCTTTCTTGGCGAGCTTCGGAACTTCATGTGAATAATTGAACATCAACACGATGTGTGTGATAGAAAAGGGGAGCTTGGCTCCCCTTTTTTTTGGCACAATTCATGCTCTTGTTTGATTCCACGCTTCGAATGAAGTGTGGACCTTGAACCAAAAAAAAACGATGTGCATTCGCTCAGTGCGCAATTGTTGTTATCTTTATGAGCGCAAAACGATTTAGAATCCATGAAACAATTTTTGACTGCTTGCATGATGGTATTTGGCTTTATTGCCATGACTTCAGCACAAGACCTCACATCAGGTCCTTCCATTTCCATTGATAAAGACGTTCATGATTACGGAACGATTTCTCAAGGTGCGGATGGAGGATGTGAATTCACCGTTACCAACGCTGGAACAGATCCATTGATCATTTCCCGCTGCAAAGGTTCTTGTGGATGTACCGTTCCAAAGTGTGACAAAGATCCTGTGATGCCTGGAGCGACTTCAGTCATCAGCGTGCGGTATGATACCAAGCGTATCGGCCCAATCAACAAAAGTGTAACCATTACTTCCAATGCGACCAATGAGCCTACCAAGGTCATTCGAATCAAAGGAAAGGTTGAGGCATCTGATGTGAACAGCACAGAAGGAGCGCCGTTGAAGCCAAGTTCTGCTGGTGCGCCAGTGAACAAGGAGTGAAATGTGTTCAGAGCATGTTGAGGCATGCACAATGAAATTTAGAAGTCGTTTCTCATGATGAGGAACGGCTTCTTTTTTATCCGATTTTTGCGAAATAGAAACGAGACAGTATCCCATGGAATTGCCAACGATTTATGATCCGAATACCATTGAAGACAAGTGGTACGCCTATTGGTTAGAACATGGATTCTTTAGGTCCACACCTGATGAGCGTGAATCCTATACGGTTGTCATTCCACCACCCAATGTGACCGGTGTTTTGCACATGGGGCATATGCTCAACAATACGATTCAAGATGTGTTGGTGCGAAGAGCGCGCATGTTGGGGAAGAATGCGTGCTGGGTTCCTGGAACCGATCATGCATCCATAGCGACGGAGGCAAAAGTGGTTCGCCGATTGCGCGAAAAAGGAATTCGAAAATCGGATTTGACACGAGATGCCTTTTTGGAGCATGCTTGGGATTGGACCCATGAACACGGCGGGATTATTCTAGAGCAACTGAAGAAGTTGGGAGCGAGTTGCGATTGGGATCGGACTCGCTTTACGATGGATGAGGCGTATTATGACGGGGTCATCGACACGTTCATCGATTTGTTCAACAAAGGACTGATTTACAGAGGCGTGCGGATGGTGAATTGGGATCCGATCGCGCAGACGGCCTTGAGCGATGAGGAGGTCATCCATAAGGAGGAGAATGGCTTGCTGTATCATGTGCGATACGCCATTGCGGATTCAAATGATGAATGGTTAACCATCGCGACGACACGTCCCGAAACCATTATGGGGGATTCAGCGATCTGTATTCATCCGGAAGATGATCGATTCGTTCACTTGCATGGAAAGGAAGCATGTGTCCCGTTGACGGGAAGGCGCATCCCTATCATCTTGGACGATTATGTGGACCGTGAATTTGGAACAGGTTGCCTAAAGGTTACGCCCGCTCACGACGTCAACGATTACGATCTAGGGGAGAAACACGGTTTGGAAACCATTGATATTTTTCATTCCAACGGGACGTTGAACTCCCATGGTGGAAACTATGAGGGGATGGATCGATTTGACGTTCGCAAGGCGATTCAGAAAGATTTGGATGCAGCAGGTTTTTTGGTAAAAACAGAAGACTACACGAACAAAGTGGGGCGTTCTGAACGCACGGATGCTGTCATTGAACCGCGCTTGTCGTTGCAGTGGTTCCTCTCAATGGAAGAGTTGTCAAAGCCTGCCTTGGATCATGTGATGGATGGGACCATCGCCTTCCACCCACCGAAGTTCAAGAACAGCTACCGTCATTGGATGGAGAATGTGAAGGATTGGTGTGTGAGCCGACAGTTGTGGTGGGGACATCGGATCCCGGCGTGGTTTTATGGAGAGGAAGAGGACGCTTTCGTTGTTGCGAAAACGGAGGCAGAGGCCCTAGAAGCTGCGCGTATAAAATCGGGCAGAACAGACCTTCAATTGGAAGACATTCGTCAAGATGAGGATGTTATGGATACGTGGTTCAGCAGCTGGCTTTGGCCGATTCAGGTATTCGATGGCTTGAAGTCAGAGGAGGAGATATCCTACTATTATCCGACGGCAGATTTGGTAACGGCTCCTGAAATTATGTTTTTCTGGGTTGCGCGCATGATCATCGCTGGATATGAATACCGCGGTGAAGCGCCCTTTAAAAATGTCTATTACACTGGAATCGTTCGGGATCAGCAAGGACGAAAGATGTCCAAAAGTTTGGGAAATAGTCCAGATCCGATCGAATTGATGAACCAATACGGGGCGGACGGCGTTCGTGTGGGCATGCTTTTGACATCACCGGCGGGCAATGACTTGCCGTTTGATGAAAAGCTGTGTGAGCAAGGCCGAAACTTCGCCAATAAGATTTGGAATGCCTTTCGTTTGACCCAAGGGTGGGAAGTGGACGATCAAGTCGAGCAACGGGAGTCGTCGGCTCAGGCCATTGCCTGGATGCAGAGTCGCGTCAATGAAGTCTTGACAGAGCTCGATGCGCAATTCGCCGAATTCCGATTGAGTGAAGCTTTAATGGGCACATATCGACTCGTTTGGGATGATTTTTGCAGCTGGTATCTGGAGCTTGTGAAACCAGCATACGAAAAGCCTCTGGACCGTAAGACATACGATGCGACGGTGGAGTTGTTCGAATCCATTTTGAAGATTTTACATCCTTTCATGCCTTTTCAGACGGAAGAGATTTGGCATTGGATTGGGAAGCGAGATACGCCTGAAGAGGCGCTGTGTATCGCCCCATGGCCAACGGAAGGGTCCATGGATCAGCCGTTGTTGGAGCATTTCGAAACGTTCAAACACATCGTGTCTGAAGTGCGGAATGTGCGGAAACAAAACCAAATTCCACATCGGGACGCATTGTCCTTGCATGTAGACTCAGGTGAGGGCTACCCCGCATCGTTGGAATCGGCGTTGATTAAATTGTGCAATCTGTCGGCCATAGAGCAGACCGTGGAAAAGGTCCCGAATAGCTTCGGATTTCTTGTAGGACGCTCTTCGTTTTTCATTCCGTTTGGCGCTGCCGTTGATGTGGATGCCGAAAAGGAAAAAATCCAGAAGGAAATCCAACACATTACAGGTTTTCTCAAGGCTGTTCAGGGCAAGCTTTCCAATGAACGCTTTGTGAGCAATGCACCTGACGCTGTGGTGGTGTTGGAGCGGAAGAAGGAATCGGATGCGTTGTCTAAATTGGAGGTGTTGACGTCGAAATTGAATGATTTAGGCTAACGAACGAACACTTTAGATTCTGAGGTGTTCCTCATGTATGTGGGAAATATTCAAAACAGATCCGGCCAAGAAGTTGCAAAAGCAACATGCCGCACTTTTAGCTGAAGCGCATCGTATGAGTGCGATCGATCGATCAAAATCAGATGCATTGGTGGCCCAGGCCGCAGATGTTGAAACGGAATTGATGAAGGTGTTATCGAAGAAGGCATGAAGCAATTACTGACCTATGCGATTGTAGGAGATTCCAAAGGAATTGGAGCGTCTTTGCGTGAGCAATTGCTGGCATCGGGACACCGTGTTATTGGCGTGTCGAGAACGGGCGTGCAGCGTCCTGCAGACGAACATTCCGAGGCCTATCAAAGCCTGGTGTTCGATGCGGTGGAGCACCCTTGTGACTTGTCTTCGTTTGCGACGGAGTTAGCAGGTCTCGCATACTGTCCAGGAACGTTGCGCTTGAAACCATTGCGCGGTTTGAAGCGTGAGCATCTCGTGGAGGATTGGGAAGTCAATTTTCTTGGCGCCGTGCAAACGTTGCAAGCGAATCACAAGTTGTTGGCTCAATCGCCAAACGCATCTGTGGTGTTGTTCAGTACTGTCGCCGTGGGCACGGGCATGCCGTTTCATGCGAGTATTGCTGGAGCCAAGGGAGCAGTTGAAGGGTTGACACGATCGTTAGCCGCTGAGTGGATGCCCAAGATTCGTGTCAATGCCATCGCTCCTTCGTTGACAGATACTCCCCTCGCTTCAAGCTTGCTTGGAAACGAGGCAAAGCGTGCGGCTGCAGAGGAACGTAGCCCAATGAAACGCATCGCCTCAGCAACAGAAGTCGCCGGGTTGGCACATTGGTTATTGGGAACGCAGTCACAACACATGACAGGTCAAGTCCTTCAAATGGATGGGGGAATGAGTAGAACGCGTTAATCGATGAAAACATTGAATGACTTGGATATTGAACTGCTGCCTCAAAGGAAGCGCGGTCGTTTGATCAACAGTTTGAGTGGATTTAAGAGCGCGAATGTCATCGGAACAACGGATGGTATGGGGCATCACAACTTGGCCATGTTCAGTTCTGTAGTGCACTTGGGGTCGGATCCAGCGCTTCTTGGCGTTGTGCTGAGGCCGCCTGTTGAGCCCGAGCAGGGAAGTCATACCTATTGGAATATCCGAGAAACGGGAGTCTTCACGATCAATCATGTGGGCTCTTCGTGGTATGAAAAAGCGCACCAAACGAGTGCACGATACGGCGCAGAAGAAAGCGAGTTTGATGTCGTTGGCTTGCATCCTGTGTTTCGATGTGGCTTTGAGGCGCCTGCTGTTGAAGAGTCCCAAGTACGCATTGGATTGGAACGTGTCGATGAATGGAAGATCCCTCAAAATGATTGCCGTTTCATTGTAGGTCAAATCCGCTGGGTCGAATTTCCTGAGAAAGCCTGGGAGGAAGATGGTTTCCTTGACTTGGAAAACCTTGATGGTGTGGCCATGAGTTCTTTGGATGCATATCACAGCACCCAGCAGTTGGATCGGCTTTCTTATGCGAAAAAAGGTGTGCCTTTGACGTCAGTAAAAGGAGGCGATACACCGGCTATCTGAACGGGCTCTCCCAATTCTTGGACATAAAAAAGGCGGTCTCAAAATGACCGCCTTTTCTTTTGAGTGAAGTTCACTCCATCTTGGATTAAGCTCTCAGGTCGAATCGATCGAGATTCATAACCTTGTTCCAGGCAGCCACGAAGTCATGCATGAATTGCTCTTCGGAATCACCGCAAGCATACACCTCTGCCAGCGCCCGCAATTCGGAATTCGATCCAAAGACCAAGTCGACTCGAGAGGCAGTCCACTTCGCGTCTCCTGAGGTCCGGCCGCTTCCGTTGTACAGGTTGTTTGACCCTGGTTGGGCCTTCCAAACCGTACTGAAGTCGAGTAGGTTGGTGAAGAAGTCTGTCGTTAAGCTTTCCTTACGATGGCTTAGGATGCCCGTTTCAGAACCATCAAAATTGGCGTTGAGACTGCGCATTCCTCCAACCAAAACAGTGAGTTCCGGCGCGGTGAGGGTCATGAGTTGTGCTTTGTCGATCAACCATTCTTCTGCGGCAATGGAGCTAGCCCCTTGGAGATAGTTTCTAAAGCCGTCTGCGAAGGGTTCGAGAACAGCAAAGGAAGCAACATCTGTTTGCTCTTGTGTAGCATCTGTCCTTCCTGGAGTGAAGGGAACGGAGATTGAATGTCCGGCATTGTGAGCAGCCTGCTCAACACCGACGCACCCGCCAAGAACCATCAAGTCAGCCATGGAAACCTGAGCTCCTTGCGCGTTCTCTGAGTTGAATGCCGTTTGAATGCTTTCATAAGCTCCCAAAACATGGCCCAACTCTGATGGATTGTTTACCGCCCAATACTTTTGGGGGGCCAAACGAAGTCGACCGCCATTGGCTCCTCCACGTTTGTCAGATCCTCGGAAGGTCGATGCGGAGGCCCAAGCCGTTCTGACGAGTTGTGCTACGGACAAGCCGGATGCTCCAATGCGCCCTTTCAAATCAGCGATTTGAGTCGCGTTGACGATCGGCGCAGTGGCGGCTGGAATGGGATCCTGCCAGATCATGATTTCTGAGGGGACATCTTTGCCTACATACAAAGCGACGGGCCCCATATCGCGGTGTGTGAGTTTGAACCATGCACGAGCAAACGCGTCACTAAACTGGTCTGGATTCTCGTAGAATCGTTTTGAGATTGCCCCATATGCAGGATCTTCACGCAAAGCAAGGTCGGAGGTCAGCATGGTTGGTGCGTGACTCAGGGATGGGTCATGTGCGTCTGGAACCGTTCCAGCTCCACCGCCATTCTTGGGCTTCCATTGAAAAGCGCCGGCAGGGCTCTTGGTCAATTCCCAATCGAACTTGAATAGGTTGTCGAAATAGCTGTTGCTCCATTGTACAGGGGTGGATGTCCAAGCGCCTTCTAAACCACTTGTGATGGCATGTGCCCCACGTCCTGTGCCAAACGAGTTGTTCCATCCCATGCCTTGTTGTTCGATGCTCGCGCCTGCGGGCTCTGTTCCAACATGCTCGTCTGCGTCCGCGGCTCCGTGGGTTTTTCCAAACGTATGCCCACCAGCAATCAGTGCGACCGTTTCTTCATCGTCCATGGCCATGCGCCCGAAAGTCTCTCGAATGTCACGTGCTGAAGCCAAAGGATCGGGATTGCCATCAGGTCCTTGTGGATTGACATAAATCAATCCCATTTGAACAGCAGCCAAAGGATTGTCCAATTCGCGATCACCCGAATAGCGCTTAGAAGCGAGCCATTCGCCTTCAGATCCCCAATAGATATCCTCTTCGGGCTGCCAAACGTCTTCACGTCCACCTGCGAATCCAAAGGTTTTGAATCCCATCGATTCTAGCGCGCAGTTGCCTGTGAGAATCATCAAATCAGCCCAAGAAAGTTTCTTTCCGTACTTCTGCTTAATGGGCCACAATAGCATGCGGGCCTTGTCCAGATTCGTGTTGTCTGGCCAGCTGTTCAACGGCGCAAACCGTTGTGTTCCTGTGCCGCCGCCTCCGCGGCCGTCGGTAATGCGATAGGTTCCGGCACTGTGCCAAGCCATCCGGATGAAGAAAGGGCCATAATGGCCATAGTCTGCGGGCCACCATTCCTTGGAATCGGTCATGACCGCGTGGAGGTCCTTTTTCAGGGCATCCAAATCCAGAGAGGCAAACGCCTTGGCATAATTGAAATCTGACCCCATTGGGTTCGACGCGACTCCGTGTTGTCGAAGAATGTTTAAGTTCAATAGGTTAGGCCACCAATCTTGGTTTTGTGTGCCTCCTTTTGATCCTTGTTCAGAGGAGTGGCCCGTAAAAGGGCATTTGGCCTCTCCGTCACTGGAGGTTCCATGAGAATGGTTTGAGTGATCCATTGGTTGATTGAGTTCGTAGGCGATTTCGTTGTGGCGCTTTCAGTAAATGAGAGCGCTTTTTCAAAGCACAGCGAAGTTAAAAATAAACACGCTCCGTACAGGAACATTTGATGGTCTTTTGATGGTCAGTCGTGACCGAAGAGTTGCGGATCCATTCAACAGGGCAAGAATTGATCAGTTTGCTTGATACGCATGGCTATTCCATCTAAATCATCGAAATTTGCACCATGAAAGCTCAAACGTCAAAAGAGTCAGAGCAAACTTTGTTGCATTATGAGGTCATCGACCAAAAGCCAGATGCGCCTTGGTTGGTTTTTGTTCATGGAGCGGGAGGAAGCATCAGTACGTGGAAGTTTCAGGTCGAGGCTTTGGCTCCGCATTACCGATTGCTTTTAGTGGATTTGCGAGATCATGGAGAAAGCAAAGGCATCATGCCTGAGTTTCCGGCCTATGATTTCGATATCGTTGCCACCGATATTCTGGCGGTAATCGATTTCTTGGGCATTCAAAAAGCCCATTTTATTTCCTTGAGTATTGGCAGTGTGATTTTGCAGAAAATCGACATTGAACGGCCCGAACTGGTTGATCGCATGGTGATGGCCGGTGCTATTTTTGACGGGAGTGCTTTGATGCACTGGTTTGTGCACAGTGCGAAGCTGCTGGCATATGTTTTGCCCTATCGAGCCATGTATTGGCTGTTTAGCTTCATTGTTCTGCCGCGGCGAAATCACCGGTTGAGTCGGTATATTTTTAGACGTCAAAGTTTGAGATTAACAGCCGGAGAATATTTAAAATGGCTGGAGTTGTACAAACCATTTTTTAAGCTTGTCAGTGAATACCTGAACAGGCCCGTAAAGAAGAAAGGGCTGGTTGTTATGGGTAGCCAAGATCATATTTTCATCAAAGCGGCACAGCGGTTTGCCACGCTTCAAAAAAACATGAGGCTCACAGTCATCGAAAATTGCGGTCACGTTTGCAGCATTGAGGCACCAGAAATTTTCAATGATCTTGTCATCAAATTTCTGAGCAACCAAGATGTGCCTCATTCGGTAGAAGCGACTCCGGTTCCGAAGAGTTGGAGCGAATTGCGTGCTTTACAAAACGGGTAAGTCCGATTGAGAACAATCAGCCTGCTGGAGTCCAGTTGGCTGGACAGCCTTCCCCATGTGTTTGTAGGTGATGCAAAGCAGATGCCATGCGCAGAGCTTCATCAACGCTCCGTCCCAAGGCATAGAAGTTGATGAGCTGATGCTGTACCATTCCTGTCTTATCAATGAGAAACAGGCCGCGCAACGCGACCATGTCTGAATCGGCTGATAGCAGTCCGTCGTCTCCGTAGTCATAATCACCACTGAGGACGTCGTAGTTCGTGGAGATGGTTTTATTCGCATCGGAAACCAACGGATACTGAATGCCTGCGATGCCGCCTTCTGACTGCGGTACATTCATAAACGCCTTGTGCACGTCAGATGTGTCTGTGGAACAACCAACCACGACCGTGTCCACTGCTTTAAAGGCGTCGATGCAGACATCGAATGCCTGCAATTCTGATTGGCACAGCGATGTGAAGCTTTTCGGGTAAAAGAAAAACAGTACGTTGCTTTTTCCGATAAACTGATCCAATGAAAAGTCTTTCGTGAAGGAGCCATTGACAATTGCTGAACTTGAAAAATGCGGGGCTTTCCTTCCGACCAAATGCGCCATGATTGTGTGTTGTTAGGTTTGAAACTCGTTGCGAAGTTAATTCGACATGGCCCGTGGATTGACCTTGCGGCAATATCTTTACCGCGTGAGCATTAAAAGGAACGGATCAGATTGGTTTATCAATCGCGAACTCAGTTGGTTGGCATTCAATCACCGCGTACTGCAGGAGGCTTCGCATCCTTCGAACCCCGTAATTGAGAGAATTCGGTTTTTGGGAATCTTCTCGAACAATTTGGATGAGTTTTTTCGGGTCCGTGTGGCGAACCTGCAAAGGGTGGATTTGGTCGGCAACAAGGCGACAACCACATTGGGGTTTGATGTGAAGGAGACCCTTGCAAAGGTTTCAGATCGTGTCATTGCGTTGCAAACGGAATACAATCACGCATTTGAAATCGCCGTTTCAGACTTGGCCAAGGACAACATTCGGTTTGTGAATGAAACGGAATTGAACGAAGAGCAGCAGGCCTTTGCTGGAAATTATTTTAGAAGAAAAATCCGGACACACTTGGTGCCGATTATGATTGGAAAGGATGTTGCTTTTCCTGATTTATTGGATGGCTCGTTGTATTTGTCGGTTGGGCTGTTATTGAGTCAAAAGAAGGGTTCCAAGATGCAGTACGCCATCATTGAAGTGCCGCGTCATGTTCCGCGTTTCTTGGTTCTACCATCAGACGGCTCCGAGCAGATTGTGGCATTTATAGAAGACATTATTCGGTTGGAATTGCCGAGAATCTTTGGATTATTCCAGCCTGAGGCGGTCGTAGCCCATGCCATCAAGGTGACTCGCGATGCGGAGATTGATATGGACGATGACTTGTCTCGTTCCTTGATGGATAAAATGAGACGCGGCGTGGCACGGAGGCGTCAGGGAGATTTTGTGCGGTTTTTGTATGATCGAGAAATGCCCGCGGCCATGCTGCAAATGCTTCACGATAACTTGAGTTTATCCGAATCTGAAAATGTGATTCCAGGGAGCCGCTACCACAACAAAAAGGACTTGATGGACTTCCCGAATTTGGGGCGTGTCGATTTGATGTACAAGCGGTTGGAAACGTTGGGGCATCCACATTTGGTCCGAAAAAGCAGCTTGCTTGATCAAATCAGTAAACGCGACATCTTGATGCACTATCCGTACCATGAATTTGGGCAAGTCGTGGATATTTTGCGTGAGGCAGCGATTGATCCTTCGGTCCAATCCATCAAAATCAATCTGTACCGATTGGCGAGAAATTCACAGGTAATCAATGCTCTGATGAATGCTTCGCGCAATGGGAAAGCGGTTCAAGTGGTCATTGAGTTGTCCGCGCGTTTTGATGAAAAGCACAACATTGAGGTGTCCAATCATTTGCAGCAGGCAGGTGCAACGGTTGAGTTTGGAGTGAGTGGCTTGAAAGTTCATTCGAAATTGTTTCTGATCACCCGGCAGCGTGACAGAAAGATTGAGCGTATTGCTCACATTGGCACCGGTAATTTTCATGAAGAAAAGGCAAGGGTTTTTTGTGACTTTGCCTTCTTGACCTCCGACCCTCAGATCACAGGAGAGGTGGATCGGTTGTTTGACTTTTTCTCCAACAATTATGAGCGTCCGGTATTTCGCAATTTGATTGTGAGTCCATACAGTACAAGACGGAAATTCTCGCAGTTGATTCAACGTGAAATGGATCATGCCAAAGCGGGACGTCCGGCGCGCATCATTTTAAAGTTGAACAACTTGGTCGATGCGGACATGATTCGAAAGTTGTATGCAGCCAGCAATGCGGGCGTTCGTATCAACCTGATTATTCGCGGAATATGTTCGTTGGTGCCGGGTGTCAAGGGCATGAGTGAGAACATTCAAGTGCGCAGTGTGATTGGACGCTACTTGGACCATGCACGGATTCTGGTTTTCGCCAATGATGGAAATCCAGATTACTATTTAAGTTCGGCAGACTGGATGACTCGGAATTTGGATCGCCGGGTTGAGGTAAGCGTTCCAATATGGGACCCGCTGTTGCAAAGTGACATAGCGACTTACTTGGATATGCAGTTGCAGGATACCGTGAAAGCCCGTCGCGTGGACAAGCGCATGACCAATGCATTCATTCCAAGTAAGGGGGGGAAGGAGCCGTTAAACTCGCAAGAAGCCATGCACGCATTCCATGCTGCTCGGTTGTTGACGTGATTGCAATTTTGATCAATGATTCTTCTGCAGATTCGGTGTAATCATCGTTTTGTGTCATAAATTGGTTCATGCGTTTTGGAGCTATTGATATCGGATCCAATGCAGCCAGGCTGCTCGTTAAGGATATCCGTCAAAAAGACGGTGCAATCATTGAACAGAAGATTTCGTTCATTCGGGTGCCTATTCGTTTGGGAGAAGATGTCTTCGAAACGGGGATCATTTCGGAAGCCAAAGAAGAGAGTTTACTCAAGACCCTCAAAGGGTTTCGTTACCTCTTGGAAGCGCAAGGCATCGAGTGGTTTCGAGCGTGTGCAACCAGTTCCATTCGAGAGGCAGAAAATGGGAAGTCGATCGTTCAGCGGATTGAGCAGAATGCGGGCATCCGATTAGAATGCATCTCCGGTCAAGAAGAAGCCGATATCATCTTTCAAAATTTTAGGGGTTCCCTCTTCAAGAAAATGGAAGATGCCCTTTACATCGATGTGGGGGGAGGAAGTACCGAGCTGACTTTAATTCGCGAGGGCAAGAAAGTCCGTTCAAAGAGTTTTCAAATCGGAACGGTTCGGGCGATGAAAGGCGGTATACCCGATGGCGAATGGGATGCGGTCCAATCTTTTGTGGAACATATTCGAACCCCCAAGTCTCCGACGATTGCAGTGGGAACAGGGGGAAATATCAACCGGTATCATCGTTTGAGTCGTTTAGATCGCAATGATCCTATATCGCTTGATGCGCTGCGCGACTGGCATCAGTTGATTGAAGCATGTCCATTGCCCAGTCGCATGCGCACGTTTGGCCTGAAGCCAGACCGCGCCGACGTCATTGTGCCAGCAGGAGAAATCTACATCCGCGTCATGGAAATGACGGGCTGCGCCGAAATGATGGTCCCCAAAGTGGGGTTGTCAGACGGAATGATCCTTGGGCTCTGGGAAGCGTATCTCGCAGACAAGGAAGCGAGGAAAGTCAGCGTAGCTGAGTAAACAGCGGTCGTTAGAGATTCGCGCTGAGGAATTTCTCCACCTCAAAATGCCGCTTCGGTTTCAACACAATGGTCCCTTCCTTATCAAGTAAGAAATAGGTCGGAGTTGCGGTGACTTTGTAGTCAGCAACAACCGGACTGTCCCACGCTTTCAGTTGGCTCACATTGGGCCATGTCATGCCATTTGTGTCAATGGCCTTTCCCCAGGTTGAACGCTGCTGGTCCAAGCTTACACCAACCACTTCGAATCCTTTGAAATTGTAGGTAGCATACAAGGGTCCAATGTGAGGGATTTCTTGTTCGCATTTGTGGCACCAAGAGGCCCAAAACATGACGAGAGTGTACTCGTTTTGCTTGCAGGTGGCCATCAAGTCCAACGTTCCTCCGTCGAATTTTGGAATGACGAAGTTGGGAGGGGTTTTTCCGACTTGTAAGTTGATGATGCCTTGTGCTCTAATGCGAATGGCATCACTTAAATCAGCGCCGCAATCTTCATCAAAGATGTAGTTGTCAAGGATGTATTGACAAATGGTCTCTTTGCCGGTGTTGTAAAAACCATCGAGCATGGTATATAAAACGCTTTCAAGAGCTTTCGGATTCGGCTCGAAATGGGCTTTCACCAGGTCAATGCACGCAAGGAAACCGCTGTCTGACCCCCCGCTATGGGAGCGCATCATGGTTTGAATGCGATCACTCAATGCCATTGAACGTATGGCACTGTTGTCTAGTGGGTCAATGTCAGAGAAATACTGCCCTTTCGACCCAGGGTATTGTGGGTTTTTCCACGACAACCATTTGGCTAGATATGTCCCCGGGTTTTCAGCAATCAATTCATGCTGGCGGGTGATGAGCTCCTGCTCCTTTTCTTTAATTTGTGCTTCTATCCGGGAGCGGAATGCGCCGGCATCCTTAATGGATTTGCGCAAGTTTTGAATGGCTCGGTTGCTGTTGAATTCCTCGCTGCTGTATGCAAACCATCCCGTGTTTTCGGGGGAGTCATTTGCTGTTCGATTGGCGCTCAATCGATTGGCGTTGAATTTGATAAACAAATCGGGTTCGTCTGGATTCAAGATGATGTTCGTGACGTTTGTCTCGCCGTTCAAACTCAATTGATAAAACCCTCGGCTCACTTCGAGATTTCCAAAATCAAATGCTTGGTTGTCCAAACGTGTGGTTGCGATTTCGAACGTGTTTTTGCCCTCAGTTTCATACAAGGTGACGTCGCCTCCTCCAGGGAAGTTGATGGTTCCATGCAAGTGCACGGTTCCCGTCTTGTCCCCTTTGTTTTGATCGTTTGTGCCATTCATGTAAGACGCAGAAGCTTTTGGCTCTCCTTGGGTGGAAGCAGCCGGAGCCTGTTCCTTGGAGTTGGTGGCAGATGGTTTTGTAGATGGAGCCTCTCCGCTGTTGCAAGCAGTCATTAAAAGACACATCCAAAAAGAGACGAGCGTCATCATTTTCATCGAGTTCTATTTAGCCTCAAATTTAACAATGAAAGTCCATTGAACGAAGACCAATCAGTCTGTTGGCTTATCTTCACTTTTTAGAACGTAGAATACCATGGACAAAGGAACGGCTTTGACACTGCTCGGATTGGACGGAGATGCCTCACAAGAAGATGTGATGGAGCGATTGGATGCGGAAACATTTGCTGTCCGCGATCACTTCATGCGCCAACCCATTGTGCCGTCCCTGTTCCGTTCGCGTGTCAATCGATTGGTTCAATTAAGCGATGTCGCACAGTCGTTGGTGATTGCCCCGCTTGGCGCTCCGGTTGACCTTCCAGACCTGCTACCCACCGGAGGCAACCTGCTGTTGTTGGTGCGGAATCACATTGAAAATATTCGTCGATTGCGGACAGAAATGGCCGCTACACTGGACCCTGATGTGCTCGCTCATTTTGGCAATGCGATGACGAATCTGCAATTGCGATACATGGAAGGATTCCTTTCGGAAACAGCGGATTGGAATGAGGATGATTCGTGGCCTGATGGAATTCCTGCGAGAGAAGAATCCGACTGGCAGAAGGTATTGAAAGCCATCAATGACGGCCCAAATACAGGGGATGCAATCGCATACGAGCGATGTCGTATTGAACGAATGGTGTCCCGAGAGTTGTCTTAATTCGGCCGAAATCACTCCCTTCCAAGAGCGACGATGGGGTCCAATAGAGCGGCTTTTCGTGCAGGATAGTATCCACTCGCTAAGCTTGTAAGAAAACTCAGGAGAATGCCGAGCCCCATCCATCCCCAAGGGATGACGAATGGTGTTTCCATGAAGGATGCGATGAGGTTTCCAACAAGCACGCCTAGGAATATACCGGTGAATCCTCCCATCTGCCCGATAATGATGACCTCGACTAAGAATTGGGTGCGAATGGCTTTTGGAGAGGCCCCCAATGCCTTCCGTGTGCCAATTTCACGCGTTCTTTCAGAGACACTGACCAACATGATGTTCATCAGTCCGATGCCAGCACCGAACAAGGTGATGATCCCGATGAATGAGGCGGCAAGCGTAATACCTTGGGTAGCCTCCTTTAACGTGGAGACCAAACCGCTGCTCATCGCAATGCGGAAGGAAGAATCATCGCCTGGACGGTCTCCACGAATCACCCTCAATATTCCAGTAGAGGTTTCTGCAAGCGGAATTAAATCTTCGGCTTTTTCCACTTGACACGACAGCGCATAGCTGCGCCCTTCATCTGAAAATTGCTGGCGCAAGCAAGGGATTGGAATGTAGCATTGGTTGTCCTGAGACATGCCAAAAGCAAGCCCCTTTGCCGCCAGCACTCCAGCGATGGAGTAAGGCTGAGATCCGATGGTGATTTCTTCGCCTATAGGGTCTTCCCAGGATTCAAAAAGGTCGTCAGCAATGTCTGCGCCGATGAGTGCCAAATGGTGCGCTGAATTGGCATCGATGGCATTGAAGTTCCGGCCTTTGTCAATTTCATATCCACTTACGCTCAAGTAGTTGGCGTCAATGCCCAGGATGGCAATATTTGGATTTGTTTGTTCACTGCCTCTGCCTACTGTAGCCTGTCGCGAGCCGAAAACTGAATACGAAACCTGCACTCCGTTCGGAGCGAGTTCGGCGAATTTTCGCGCTTCTCGATACGAGATGGGAGCGCCTAACTCAATGCGCCGTCCCCGGCTGAGTCCTCCCTCAGACTTGCGGCTGATACTGAAAACATTGGTACCCAATGAGGAAAATTGCTTTTCCACGTTGGCCTCCAATGACGACGTGGCTGTCGTCATGCTAATAAGTGCTGTGATTCCCAGTCCAATCACAGCAATGGTAAGTGCTGTGCGCAACAAGTTGCTGCGGATTGACCGCAATGCAATGAATATCATTTCACGAAGGAGTGTGTTCTTCATGTCGGTGCGAAGGTACTGCTTACATTTGCAGACAATTGTGAATCCTTGAGACAATGACTTTTGATTTGGAGATGATCCGTTCGGTGTATGCACGTTTTCCTGAACGTGTAGAAGCAGCCCGCAACGCAACAGGTAAGCCACTCACGTTGGCAGAGAAAATATTGTACACCCACTTGTGGCAGGGCACTCCTACGGGAAAGCTCGCGCGAGGGGTTGATTACGTGGACTTTGCTCCCGATCGGGTCGCAATGCAAGATGCCACGGCGCAAATGGCATTGCTTCAGTTCATGCAAGCAGGAAAGCCACAAGCCGCCGTTCCATCGACGGTACATTGTGATCATTTGATCCAGGCAAAGGCAGAAGCGGGCGCCGATTTGCAAGAGGCCATCAATAAAAACAATGAGGTCTACAATTTCCTGGAATCTGTGTCTGATAAATTCGGCATCGGTTTTTGGAAGCCAGGGGCCGGAATCATTCACCAGGTTGTTCTTGAGAATTACGCTTTCCCGGGAGGGATGATGATTGGGACTGATTCCCACACGGTCAATGCCGGAGGACTGGGCATGGTTGCTGTGGGTGTTGGAGGCGCGGATGCCGTAGATGTCATGGCTGGAATGGCTTGGGAATTGAAGTTCCCGAAGCTGATCGGAATCAAGTTGACGGGTACATTGAGTGGATGGGCATCCGCAAAAGATGTCATCTTAAAGGTGGCTGGAATTCTGACTGTAAAAGGAGGAACCGGATGCATCGTGGAATATTTTGGCGATGGAGCGAAGTCATTGAGTTGTACCGGAAAAGGCACGATCAGCAACATGGGGGCTGAAATTGGGGCGACGACATCAACTTTCGGGTACGACGAGAGCATGGAGCGTTACTTGCGTTCAACAGGACGCGCAGATGTTGCGGATTTGGCCAATGGTATTCAGGAGCACCTGACCGGAGATCCTGAAGTGTATGCCAATCCTGAGGCGTATTTTGATCAGGTCATCGAAATCAATCTGGATGAACTGGAACCGCACATCAACGGACCATTCACACCCGATTTGGCAACTCCGATCAGTCAAATGAAGGAAGCTGCGGCGGCCAATGGATGGCCCACAAAAATTGAATATGGGCTCATCGGTTCGTGTACCAATTCGAGCTACGAAGACATCAGTCGTTCAGCGAGCATTGCGCGACAGGCTGTAGAAAAAGGGATTGAAGCAAAAGCAACATTGACGATCACTCCGGGTTCGGAGCAGGTGCGTTATACGATTGAACGCGATGGCTTTATTTCAACATTTGAGGCGATGGGCGGAAGTGTTTTTGCCAATGCCTGTGGACCTTGCATTGGCCAATGGGCTCGAGAAGGCGCAGAGAAAAAAGAGAAAAACTCCATTGTACACTCGTTCAATCGGAACTTTTCCAAACGAGCGGATGGGAATCCCAACACACATGCGTTTGTAGGTTCCCCTGAATTGGTCACTGCGATGGCCATTGCGGGCGATTTGACATTCAATCCACTGAAGGATACCCTGAAACTTCCTGATGGAACTGAGGTGTTGCTGGAGGAGCCAAAAGGAGACGAACTTCCGTCAAAGGGTTTTGCCGTTGAGGATGCGGGCTATCTCGCACCAGCAGAAGATGGCAGTGGAATTGACGTTGTGGTGAATCCAACTTCTGAACGTCTTCAATTGTTGACTCCTTTTTCTCCATGGAGTGGTGAAAATATTGAAGGTGCACGGCTGTTGATCAAGGCAGACGGAAAATGTACTACGGATCACATTTCCATGGCAGGTCCTTGGTTGCGGTACCGTGGGCACCTCGATAACATTTCAAACAATACGTTGACGGGAGCAATCAATGCATTCAACGGTGAAACCAACTCGGTAAAGAATCAGTTGACGGGTGCTTATGGTGAAGTTCCTGCCGTTCAACGAGCATACAAAGCAGCAGGCATTCCAACTGTAGTGGTAGGGGACTCGAATTATGGAGAAGGAAGTTCTCGCGAACATGCGGCGATGCAACCTCGATTCTTGGGGGTGACCGCTGTATTGGTGAAGTCTTTTGCGCGTATTCACGAGACCAACCTGAAGAAACAGGGAATGCTGGGAATCACCTTTGTCAATGAATCGGATTATGATTTAATCCAAGAGGACGATCATTTTCACTTTGTGGATTTAGCTGGATTTGCACCGGGCAAGCCTTTGACCATTCGATTGGATCATGCCGATGGAACATCGGATACCATCTCAACGAAGCACACATACAACGCTCAACAAATTGATTGGTTCCGCGCGGGTTCCGCGTTGAATTTGATCAAACAAGAACAGGCTTAATGTTCTTTGTTCTTTGATCACTAAAAAGCGGCCTCTAGGGGCCGCTTTTTCGTTTCAAGAAGTTTTCACAACGGCAGTCAAGCACCATCCAGTGCAACTTCTCGTTGCCGGATTGTTATTCAATGATGGCGGTAAAGCTTCCCGAAAATGAAGTCGGAAAACCAACCAAGCCACCATTGACTTGCTCGCGAACGGCTACGTCAAAGGAGACCGTCTCGGTTCCTCCTGCATAGGCTGGGTCGATGATGATCGAACCTTCTGTGCAGATGTAGTCCCTCACAGGAAACTGATCGTCACCGTGGTTGATTTCTTGGACTAAGTGGGTGACGGAATCCTGTTGGATATAGTACACCACATCATCCAAAGACTCGAATGCCATGTAAAAGGTGAGGTCGTGGGCTTCAGCATGTGCATCAACTTCATCGGGAGTCCGCAAATCAGCTATGATATGGTACGTCCGCGACAACTGATCCGTGGTATCGGGAATGATTGCCTCAGCCATTTTAAGGGGATATGCACCACCGTTGAATTCGACGGTACCGCATGCACAGTCGTATGTCGGATTAGCAAACTCTGGGGCGTCGTAACACCCTGTTGTACACGTCAACAATATCAAAGCGAATAGTGCTAAAGCAGATGAGTTGAATCGATTCATGAGGTACATTTTTCAATGGTGAGGGTGCAAGATACGGGCAAGGATACGAATGCGCTTCTTATCGTTGCAACGGATAGATCCAGTAAGGCGTTTGTTTCGTGTGAAATTCCAATAGATCTGAAGTCCAATCGGGAAGAGCGATGGCCGTTTTGTCGTTGCCATTGAACGCGTCGACTATGGCATCCGATCCGGATAAGCGTCCAAAGGAAGAGGGGGTCCGAACAAACGGTTGTTCGGGATGGGAGGCATGCCAAGAAGCGGCATAGTTCGCGACCATGCTCAAGTCAAACCCATGCGAAGCCTCGATCCATTGTTTTCCCAAGACGTTGAAGTTTTCACCCGAGCAAATCGAACCTTCGTGTTTTGGATAGGGTGCGGCCTCAGGGATGGAGTGAGGTGTAAACGAGAAGTCTCCAGATAACTTGCCTGGGAATCCTGCGCATTCAAAGGGATGTGCCGTTCCTCTTCCAATGCTCGCTTCGGTGGCTTCGAACAAGCACAAGGAAGGGTAGAGCGCGATGGACTCATCTGAGGGTAAATTGGGACTGGGGGCGATGCTAGGGAACCAGCGGTCGCTGTGCGCATAGCCTTCACAGGGAATGACGATTAAGTCACACACGACTCCGTTGGCGAGCCAGCCTTCTCCATTGATCATTTGAGCCATTTCACCCAAGGTCATGCCGTGCAATATGGGGACGGGTATTTGGCCGACAAATGAAGTCCAATGCGTTTCCAATACAGGACCTGCCAGTTGATGTCCATGGGGGTTGGGTCGGTCCAGAACGACCAGGACAGTCCCTGTTTCTGCCGCCGCTTCCATGGCCAAAAACAGGGTGCTCAAATAGGTGTAAAACCGCGCGCCTACATCTTGGATGTCGAATAGCAACATCCGGACATCAGCGAGCATTTCCGGAGTGGGTTTTCGAAGTTTTCCGTGTAGACTAATCAAGGCCAACCCTGTTTCGGCGTCGTGTTCGTCATCGATGTGCGCGCCGTTGTGTGCGTCTCCACGAAAACCATGTTCCGGGGCAAAGACCTTTCGAATGTCCATGCCCAATGAAAGCAATGTGTCCACGAGATGCGGGGCATTTCGGCCTTGGTGCTCAGGTATCCGAGAAGTGTGATTTGCGATTACAGCCAGCGAAGCTCTGCCGCACGCTTCGTAGATGGCCTGAATGTTCTCATTTCCAAGACGGATCGGATGTGGCGGATCGGTGCGCGTTTCTGCATGCATGACGCCGTGGAGCGAATCCACTTTCCATGCAGCGGCGTTCGGGTTATTCCATTCCCTTTGCGTTAAGCCAACTTGACTGAATGCGAGGATACAGAAGGAAATTCCAAGGAAACGAATCATCTGACGAAGGTAGCAACGTAATTTGCGACTAGAGAATTGTATGCTTAGATGAAGATGAACACCACAGGAAGAACTTCTTTCTTGCCGCGGCGATTGGCAGCGAGGCTTTCCGGGTCGCAGGCGGCGGCCTCATGGTCTCGCCCCGTGGTGCAAATTGCAACAGCTGGTGTGGCTTTGGGCATAGCGCTCATTATAGCAGCGTCCGCTATCGTGCATGGATTCCAATCAGAAGTACGTGATTTGGTGGTTGGTTTTGGATCTGACATTCAAATTTTATCCCGGGACCTGCAACACCAGCATGTCATCCTCAACCGTGAGGTTGAGCAACGTGTGGTTTCAATGGATGAGGTCAAATCCATCCATCCATTTTTTACGATGCCGGGATTGGTGCAGTCTGCAGAGACCTTGGAAGGAGTCGTGGTCAAAGGCATCGGTCCAGACACCTACCAGGACATGCTGGAGCAATCCATGAAATTTGGTCGAGTCCCCACATTGACGTCAAGTGACTCGTTGGTGCTCTCGCAGGAGTTGTTGAGTCAATTGGATTTGGAACTGGGAAACCGGGTGACCGTGTATTTAATTGGAGGGCCAACAGGAATGCGGCCGAAGACACTTACGGTAGGAGGAGTTTATGAGACAGGCTTGCTCGAATACGATGCGTCATTTGTTTTTATCCCACAGGGAATTATTCAACAAATGGCGGGTTGGGGGTTGGAGGCTCAAGTGAGAATAACGCCCAATTCAGAAGCGGAAGCCCTGGTTTTTGGTGCATCCAATCCGGTTCGTTTTGAGTGGACAGGTGTCAACGCCGTCGCCGAGCGTGTGCCGTTGTCATGGCACGGGTCAGGTCCGCATGATTTAAAGGAAGTTATGGGCTTTCAGTCGGTAGAGTTGGTTGTGGCTCCTCGGTCAGTAGGCCAGGCACTCGCCGCGGATACGGTTTGGTTGCGTCCGAGTGATGCTGGATGGGAAGCGTTTCCCGCTGGTGGCGCTTGGCGCTATCGTGCCAGCGGATATGAAGTTTTTCTGAATGACCATTCCAATTTGGGTGTGTCTGATGAGGCAATCTATGCTGCACTCCCTCTGGGGTGGGGGACAGAAACGGTATTAGAGCAGGCGCCTGAGATGTTCACTTGGTTGGGCATGTTGGACTTGAATGTTGAAATTATTATCGGGTTGATGGTGCTGATTTCTGTCATCAACATGACTTCGGCGTTGCTGATTATTATTTTGGAAAGACGCTCCATGGTGGGCATGTTGAAGGCACTTGGAATGACCGATGGTCAGGTTCTACGCATGTTCTTTTGGCAGGCCGTTCGGATCATTGGAAGGGGCTTCCTCATCGGAAACCTAATTGGCTTTGCGCTCGTCGTTCTTCAGCAGGAAACGGGCTTGATTCAATTGGATCCCAAAGCGTATTACGTTGATGTAGTGCCTATTCGCATTGATCTCGCCTACATTTTTGGGATTGAATTGCTTGCGTTTATAATCTGTGCGGCGTCGATGTTCTTGCCGGCTTGGGCTTCCATGAGGATTTTGCCAGCTGCAGCCTTGAAGCTGAAGAATTGAGGCCTTTAGCGAGCGATTTGCTAAAATTCGAATCTGTTGGCATGCTTTTCATTTTCGGCTTCTTCAAGATGCCTTCTGAATGCTACCTTTGGCCCCTATGATGAGTAACTCAAAAATTCACTCAAACATTTTATCGACCATTGGCAATACGCCGATGATCCGATTGAATCGCGTCGCTTCGGAATTTCCATGTGAGGTGTTGGCCAAAGTTGAATATTTCAACCCGGGTCACAGCATTAAAGATCGGATGGCGTTGCGCATGGTTGAAGATGCCGAAAAGCAGGGTCTGTTGTTGCCAGGAGGCACGATCATTGAATGCACCAGTGGCAATACCGGCATGGGGCTCGCATTGGCTTGTGCTGTGAAGGGGTATGGCTTGATTTGCACGATGAGTGACAAGCAGTCCAAAGAAAAGGTCGATATCCTGAGGGCAATGGGAGCAGAGGTTCACGTGTGTCCCACGGATGTGGCAGCGGATCATCCCGATAGCTATTACAGCATTGCAAAGCGATGTTCCGAAGAAATTGAAAATAGCTTTTGGTGCAATCAATACGATAACCTCTCGAACCAGCAAGCACATTATGCGTCAACGGGACCAGAGATCTGGGAACAAACAGAAGGGCGCATTACCCATTTTGTTGTTGGCGTGGGAACAGGAGGAACCATTAGTGGTACCGGGAAGTATTTGAAAGAGATGAATCCCGATGTTCAAGTTTGGGGCATCGACTCGTACGGGAGTGTCCTCAAGAAATACCACGAGACAGGCGAGTTTGATGAGAAGGAAATTTACCCATACATCACGGAGGGTGTTGGGGAAGACATCTTGCCGGAGAATGTGAATTTCGACACCATCGATCACTTTGAGAAAGTCACGGATAAGGACGGCGCGTTGGCTGCCCGTGAGTTGGCCCGTAAAGAAGGTCTTTTCATTGGCTATAGCTGCGGAAGTACATTTCAAGGCCTGCGTCAATTGAAAGACCGCTTGAAGCCGACTGATGTGGTGGTGTGTCTATTTCACGACCATGGATCCCGGTATGTCGGAAAAGTTTACAATGACACCTGGATGAAGGAGCAAGGGTTTTTGTGAACCCAAGTCCTGTTGTTGATCTCCTGAAAAACAGCGAGTTTATGCCCGCTTGAATCCCAAAACGGTATCGCGGATTATGGAGATACAAGCTTCCATTTGATCTTCCGTAATGACAAGAGGAGGAGCAAAACGGATGATGTTTCCATGGGTTGGCTTGGCCAATAGACCATTGTCTTTCATGGCGACACACAAATCCCAAGCAGTCGAACTTTCAGGCGAATCATTGATAATGATGGCATTGAGCAATCCTCGTCCACGTGCTTTGACAATCAAATCGGACTCTGAAGCCAGCTGTTCCATCGCTTCACGGAATCGCTCTCCCATTGTCCGTGCATTCTGAGCCAAATGCTCTTCGTCTATCACGAGCAATGCCGCAATCCCGACTTCTGCAGCCACGGGATTCCCTCCGAAAGTAGATCCGTGTTGTCCCGGATGAATGACCCCCATGATTTCATTGTCCGCTAAAACAGCGGATACGGGATATGCTCCACCGGATAGGGCTTTACCGAGGATCAAAACATCGGCTTTGGCAAAGGTGGGCTGGCGTTCGCAAGCTCCAGCGCACGTGCATTTTCCACAGGTTGCCAACAACGCACCTGTTCGCGCGATGCCAGTTTGGACTTCGTCGGCGATAAACAAGACATTGGCTGCTTTACAAAGCGCGTGGGCTTGAACGATGTAATCGTCATCAGGTGTATTCACTCCTGCTTCACCCTGGATAGGCTCAACCAAAAATCCCGCTACATTGGGATCTTCCAAAGCTGCTTTCAACGCCGTTAAATCGTTGTAAGGAATGACTTCAAATCCCGGGGTGTAAGGTCCAAATCCTCCTGTGGCGACTCCATCCGTGCTGAAGCTAACAATCGTGGTAGTGCGGCCATGAAAGTTTTCGCTGCATGTAATGATCTTTGCTTGGTTTGCCGGAACTCCTTTGATATCATAAGCCCATTTACGGGCAATTTTGATCGCAGTCTCTACCGCTTCAGCTCCTGTGTTCATTGGAAGCACTTTGTCATAGCCGAAAAATGAAGTAACGAACTGTTCGTACTTACCAAGATTGCTATTAAAAAATGCTCGTGATGTCAAGGTTAGTTTTTGAGCTTGTTCTGTCATGGCGTTGACAATGCGCGGATGGCAATGGCCTTGGTTGACAGCTGAATAAGCACTGAGAAAATCAAAATACTGCTTGCCCTCAATGTCCCAAACGTAAACCCCTTCACCTCGGTCCAAAACGACAGGCAAGGGATGGTAGTTGTGCGCACCATGCACATTTTCTAAGGTCATAGCCTCTTGTGAGGTCTGCGGGTTTTTAATTTCCATGCCGCAAAGATAAGGACGGTGCCCTACGGTAAATGAATCACTCAGGATCCTTGTCGACACAGGGAAACGGCCGAGTCTCTGCGTTCCACAGATCAATTCCTTGAAAATGGCCTGTGATCGAAGCAACGCAGGCAATGAAAATAAAGATTTGGTGACTACTTTTGCGCCCAATTTGAACCCCAACACCATGGCGACCAACCGCACATTTACCATGATCAAGCCAGACGCAACTGGCGCAGGTCACACCGGAAAAATCATCGATCGAGTCATTTCGAACGGTTTCACCATCAAAGCGATGAAGTGGACTCAGCTGTCTCTTGCTGATGCTCAAGCATTTTATGCCGTGCATTCAGAACGTCCTTTTTATGGTGAGTTGACTGAATACATGTCGAGCGGCCCGATCGTGGCGGCTATTTTGGAAAAAGACAATGCGGTCGCAGACTTCCGCGAATTGATTGGAGCAACCAATCCGGCTGAAGCTAAACCAGGAACCATCCGTGCTGACTTTGCGGAGAGCATTGCTGCCAATGCTGTTCACGGTTCGGACAGCGACGACAATGCCGCCATGGAAGGAAGTTTTTATTTCAGCCAACGCGAATTGGCCTGATTCTCCCTTTCTTGAGAGTGAATAAAAAAACCGTTTCCGTTGGGAGCGGTTTTTTCTTTGTCCATTATTCCGTGATGTCAGGAAAGAAGGAATCCGAAAAGTTCAGCAGGTACAGTTTTTCTTGAGATCGCGTAAAGGCGGTATAGAACCAACGCAGTAACTCAACTTGAATCATGTCGTCTTTCAAGTATCCTTGATCCACGATCACGGCAGGCCATTGCCCCCCTTGAGCTTTGTGGCAGGTGAGGGCCCAAGCAAATTTAACTTGAAGTGCTTGGTAACAAGGGTCTCTGGTGATGGCCTTGTGGATCGCCGGTTTGGATCCCAAATGGATGTAATCTTGGGCAACGGCTTCATAGAGGGCCTCCATCTCTGCTGGAGGAATGGAAGGGCTATCCGTGTGCAAAGCACTGAGATGAAGACAGACTTCAAAGGCAGGCAAGTCGGGAGAGTCAATGAGACGGACTTCGGCCTCTGCAAACGGAGCTCCATACCGCTCAAATCGTTTTAGAACCTTCTGAACAATCAGGGTGTCACCGTTTGCGATGAGCGTGGTGTGATGGCCTTCTTGCGAAGCGAGCCAATAGTAGTTGTTCCTGACAACCATCAAGCGGTCGCCGGCTTCCAGAGAGTCCTCTCGCCAAAGGATGCGGCTTCTAATTTGCTGGTTGAATTGATTGGCACGTTTATTCGACCGGGTAATGATGACCACTTGGTCTTCACCGTATTGGCCGTGTAAGTCTTCAATTTTCTCTTGCAATTCGAGTCCCTCCAATCGTTGAATATCACTAAACGAACCCAAGCTCATTTGAGGAAATCCTTCTGTTTTGGCATCAATTTGAAGCCTCAATTCATGGGCATTGAATAGGATGCCACTGTCCAATTCTTGGCGAACGACATCGGTCAAACGAATCGTTGCTACGGTCAAGTTAAAATCGCGGCGCAAACGATCCTCATTCAATGCAGGGCTTTCTGCATGGCCGACTGGAGGCAGTTGAGCATCGTCTCCAACCAATACCAAGCGGCAATCTTCCCCATTGAAGACATACTCCATCAGATCATCCAACAAGCTGCGGTATTGGAAGTTCCCTTTGTCGGACGCGCCTCCTGATTCTCCAATCATTGAGGCTTCGTCAACGATGAAGATGGCACGCTCTTTTAGGTTGGGGGCGAGGCCATAAGCCGTGGAGCCATCTTTGCTCCGAACACTGCGGTAGATTTCTCGATGAATGGTGGAGGCGGATCTGCCAGCATACGTTTGCATGACCTTGGCCGCGCGTCCTGTTGGAGCCAGTAATTCGGTCGGCGCGCCCAATTCACTCAAAGCACGAACAAATGCGCCGATACTCGTTGTTTTTCCAGTTCCGGCGTATCCGCGAACAATCAATGTACAGCGTGGTTGAGGACTAAATAAGAACCTCGAAAAAGCATGAATCAACCGGCCTTGGCCAGACGTGGGTTCATGCGGAAAATGCCCAGCCAATCGGTCTTCGAATTGTTCAATAGCGGAAGAAGAGTCGGGGTTTTGGGGCATGTTTTTGAGCTCATGACGAAGGTACATCGTGGATGTCGAAGTGGAGTTTGTGACCAGACGGGATGTTCTTCGATGGCCAGATGCGTTTGACGTCCTGAATTCGTGTCGTAGATTCGCAGGCGGTAATTCATGCAATTCGAATATCCAATCGGTTCCAATGGAAAAATTCTTCAGTGAAATCAATAAGTATGTGATCTCCATATTCCTGTTTTTCGCAGGTATGGGTTTTTTAATTAAATACTTGAGTGGCGACAAATTAGAAAGTCAACCCGGAGCGATGTTGATTGCTTCATTGGCTTTGATTGCGGTTGCAGGCTTGGCGACACCGTGGGTATTAGAGAAAATGACCCGGAAGCATTATCGAATTTTAATGGGGCTAGGAACGGTCGCCTCGCTGTGGTTGGCCTACGAAGTGTTCTACAGTGTAGACGAAGAAATTGAGTTTCGCGAGTTGAAAACACGGGTGGATGCACAAACCATCCAGTCATTGAAGGACATCCGTGACGCGCAAGAAGCGTATCAAAAAGTGTATGGCACATTTTGCAATGACTTCGATAGCTTGAAGCTGTTTTTGTTCGAGCCGGTCATTCCTGTGAGTTTCAACATGGGTTCGTTTCACGATACATTGCCTGAAGGCAAGAGCGATGAGATGGGATTCATTTTGAAGCGTGACGATTTGGTCGTGATTGCGGAACAAATGGAACTAACAGAAGACGAACTGATCGATCAGATATCCGATGACCTGCTCCCATACAAGGTCCGCGATGTGATCTATACAACGTTCTTTGACGAGAACTTCAAGGCAGAAGTTAGAAAGAGTAAGCGTTTGCCCAAGGTTGCTGTGGATAGCCTTTGGTTCAATCCGTTGAGCGGTGAGCGCTTTATGTTGGAGACAGACTCGATAGAAGTCGGCGGTGTCTTACAGTCTACCATTTTGGTGAAGGACCCTACGCCTTTTGGTCGTGAAAAAGTAAAGAAGGATACGTTGCGTTTTGGTTCATTGAACGAAGCGCATACAGATGGCAACTGGCGAAACTGATGTGAGCCGGTATCGTACCTTCTTGTTGCTTGGTTGGGATGGTCGCTCGTTGCAATGGGCAAGCGGTCAGGCCGGGACCATTGATAAAGTGGGCGAAGATGCCGCTTTGGATGCAGCCGCTTTTGAAGAGGCTTGTTCGCAATTAAAAAACAAAGGATTGGGTGCTGAATCGGTTGTGTTCCATCACCGCCATGCCTTTTTCACATCGTCTCCCGCTTCGGTGTCCAAGGGGCACGAAGAGCAGCTTATGTCGCTGCATCTGGGTGCGCAATCAAGCACACAAGCCAATCAGTTTTTCCATTCAGATGCCTTTGGCGATGAACTTGCCGTTATGGAACGATGGGAGTCCAGTGGTTTAAAATCTACAGTGCAAAGTCTTTGGCCTCATGCTCGATTTGAAAGCAGCACCTTGCGCTGGATTGAAAAGATTGGCGCCGATTCGCGCAACGCTACAGGGCCTTTAATTGCCGTTGACATCGGTGTCCACCGCGCGTTGTTGGCGCGGCTTGATCAAGGCCGTCTTATGTGGGCCATGGTCACAGAAGATCTAGAAGGAGAGGGGCTGTTGTATCACATTGTCAATGCCATGCATCGGGATGGATTGGAACCGGCAAATTCGGATTCCAAAATAGTGCTCAGCGGAGAGGTCGAACGCGGAGACGCTTGGACCCTTGCTTTTGAACGGTTTTTCAATCACGTTGAAATCGTTGAGTTGGAGATGAACGTTTCAGGTATAAAAACGCAACGCTGGGCATTGCATTCACAACTGGTCACATGCGCGTAACAGGAGGTTCTTTTAAAGGCAGAAGGCCACAGTTAGTGAAGGGGTTCAAAGGGCGTCCAACGACCGATTTCGGTCGTGAAAGCCTCTTCAATCTGTTGCGCTCTCGATTGGATATCGAAGGCGCGGATGTCCTGGATTTATTCGCAGGAACGGGCATGGTTGGCCTGGAGTTTGCAAGCCGTGGATGTTCCTCAGTCACGGCAGTCGAGATGGATATTCGAGCAGTGCGCGCCATCCAAAACATGTTCCGTGTTTTTGAGTTGGAAAACAGCCAAGTCATCCGAGGAAATGCGTTGGATTTTATCAAGCGGGCGATGACGAGCTATGATGTCATTTTCGCAGACCCTCCCTTTGGACTCGATGGGCTGGAGGGAATCCCAGGGCGCATCATGGAGTCCGCAATACTGGAACCGGGAGGTTGGCTTATCTTGGAGCACGGTGAGCGAACCGATGTCTCTGAAATTCAAGGATTTCAGGAGTGCAGGCACTATGGGCATGTTCATTTCAGTTTATTCAAAAAATGATGGCAGATCATTCCTTCAAGAGAGCTGTATTTCCGGGGTCATTTGACCCCATGACCCTCGGTCATCTGAATATTTTACAGCGATCGATTTCGTTGTTTGATGAAATCATCGTAGCTGTTGGCGTCAATGGCGCGAAGGCGCCGATGTTTCCTTTGGAAAAGAGAATGGAATGGCTCCGTATTGTTTGCAAGCCTTTCCCAACGGTTAGAGTGGAAGCCTTTGAAGGCTTAACCAGTTCGTTTTGCATCGAACAAGATGCTGGGTTTTTGCTACGTGGAGTGCGAAATGGAGGAGACTTTGAATACGAGCGAACCATTGCACAAATGACCAAGGTGCTCGAGCCGAAGTTGGAAACCATCATTCTGTTTACTGATCCTGAATTTGCTCACATTCATTCCAATGTCGTTCGCGAAATCGTTCGGAACCACGGGGATGCGTCCTCTTTTTTACCGCGTGAGATTGAATGGGGTTGAGCATGCAAAGCCCAACGCGATTCGTTCGCTTTTTGAGCGTGTTTCTGCCCGTTTGTTTTTGCGGCTTGAGCGTTTCAGCTCAAACTCAAACCACATTGCAGGGGGTTGTAGGTGGGTTTGATCAGCAGAACTTGCCGAGTGTCCTCCACGTGCGTCATTTTGATGCCCCTGCGGTAGGTCTTGGGGAATGGGTGAATGTTGCGCTCGTTCATGCTGACGGGTCTTTTGAAACAGACCTCGGTAATCTGACCAGTCCGGCATTGTTTGAATTCGCGGCCCCTCCTTGGTCTTGGTTGGCAATCGTGAGGCCGGGTGAAAGCGGTGTGTTGACTTTATCTCCTTCTTCTCGTGCGAGCAACCGACTCATGCAGGTGCCGGGTGTTGTGCGTTGGAATGGAAATCATCCGAGCATCTCCCTGGATTCTCTGGCTCGATTCCAGCAAAGATTGACGAATGAATTGGTTCAGCCAATGACGGTGAAATCGTTGGGGCTTCAGCCGCTAAACAGCGATTCGCTGGAGCAGGTGTCGTCGCTTTCTGATTCCATGTTTCAAGCGGCCTGGATGAACTTGGAACGTGAGATGAAGCAGCCCGTATTTGAAGATTTGTGGTGGCAAGCTCAGTGGAAATGGCAGGTTGCCATCGGGTCGAATAAGCCAACCCTTGATTCACTTTGGTTGAGCTGGAATTCCCTACGACTCAATCGGGATTTAGAGGAATCGCTGAAATCTCCGGGTTGGATCGAGCCTTGGTTTGTCCGCTATGATCAATGGTGGAAACAGCGGCAAGTGGATGTCAATGGAATGAGCAAGGCTGTTTACTTAGCTGACTTGGATACGTTGCGCCAGTCGATGGGACCTCAATGGGATGCGGCATCGCATGAAGACTTGGCTGCGGCCTGGTTGATGAAAGCCTTAAGTGAGCCTGATGAGTTGACCTTTCGCATTTGGGAAACCATGCCGTTTCCTGAGCCATTTCGGGGTCAATACAAGCGGCTGATGGACAGCCGCAACCCGCGAAAGTCGGGCGATGCGAGAGCGAAGATTCGATGGACACTTCCCAATGGGGACCTGCAATCATTCAAGGATGTTTGCTCCACTGATTGGAAGGTGATGCTCGTCGTAAGAAACGGTTCGGGAGCAGCCTTGAGAGAACGGGAACTCTTTGCGGAAATCACCGAAAACAAGCTCTTTTCGAACATCTGTTTTATGGTTTTAAGTGTGGATGCTACGGAGTCAGATTGGCGTTCTTCCTTGTCAAAACGACGGAGTATTCAAGAACAGTTGGTCTGGTTAGGAAATAGCCCTGAGAACTTTGAATCGTTTCAAATCTCAACCATTCCACAGGTCATTGCCATCAGTCCAAACGGACAACTAAGTCGAACGATTCGCTCTTTGCCAAGCGAAGGACTTGGAGCAGAATTGGAACGCAAAATCAGAACTTCTCGGAGCAACTACTAAGCGGTTCAGTGTAGCTTTTGAACCAAGTTGGTGAGACTAGGATACGCACGCTCAAGGATGCGATTTTCAGTAGGTTGTTGATGCCATTGAACGGATGTGATGCCTTCTTGAGATTGTGGAGTTCCTGTAGTTTTCCCCCCATCGTGTCGGGCATGAAACCAAAACGTTGTCTTGAGGACAGGCGTGCCGTTTTCATCATACGTGTGGTAGGTCTTTCCCAGATCGGAGGCAATCGATAGTCCAGTGATTCCGGTTTCTTCTTGCACTTCTCGGATTGCAGCTTCTTCGATGCTTTCGAATTTTTCGACCTTGCCTTTGGGCAAATCCCATTTTCCGTTTCGTTCAATCCAGAGAATGTCGTTGGTGTTGTTTTCGACGACGCAGCCTGCCGCGAGGACTTCTCGGTACATCAAACAGTACCGCATCCAAAGAGCTTCTAAATCGTCAGAGATCAATTCAATTTGGACAATGTGTGGATGCATTCGAAGCATCTGAGCGAGATCTTTGAGACCTTTATTGTCGGGCTCATGGATGACGAAAGATGAATCCGAACCGGTCCATTTTTCTATGAAAAGGACTGGCCGATTGAGCATATAAACTTCATACATTCGCGTCATGACTTTGTCTGTGGAAAGCAAGCGTAAAGTAGCGGAATTCTTATTGCGAATCAAAGCAATACAACTCCGTCCTAATGAGCCATTTACATGGGCAAGTGGTCGGAAATCGCCCATTTATTGTGACAATCGGAAGACGTTGAGTCACCCAACGGTGCGAACGTTCATCCGTCAGATGTGCTCAGAAGAGGTCGAAAATCGTTTTGGAAAGGTGGATGGAATTGCGGGTGTAGCCACTGGAGGAATTGCTTTGGGTGCGCTCGTTGCTCAGGAATTGGGGCTGCCTTTTATCTATGTCCGATCGGGAGCCAAAGCGCACGGCATGGGCAATCATATTGAAGGGGATTTATCAGCAGTATCCAATGTGGTTGTGATTGAAGATTTAATTTCAACGGGTCAAAGTAGTTTGAAGGCAGTAGATGCTTTGCGCGAAGCAGGGATAGAAGTCAAGGGACTCATTGCCATTTTCACCTATGGTTTTTTGGATTCCGTTCAAGCCTTCGAAAAGGCAAATTGTACATTTAGCACCCTAACCGATTATCCGACGATGCTGGATCAAGCGGCAACAGAAGGATACATTACGCAAGGTCAGAAAATGGCCTTGGACAAGTGGTCGAAAGATCCCGTGGCTTGGAGTGATCAACAGAGCTAAAAGGAATGGAAATTAAAAGTCCTATCGCGCAGGTTGGTTGTACCTCTGAAGTTTTGTTTGATTTCGTATCCAACCTTGAAAACTTGGAGTCGCTCTTGCCGAGCGATCAGGTGCAGTCGTTTCAATTGGACGGTGATGTCTGCCAATTCAAAGTCGCAGGAGGATTTGATGTCGTCATCAAGAAGACATCTGAGGAACGACCTGAATTCATTCAATTTAGCTCTCAACAAGGCACTCCGATTCGATTTGGTCTCACGGTTAAGATGGAATCGTTGGATAACGGGTCGAATGTTCAAGTTGTTTGTGACGCCGATTTGAACCCATTCATGAAGATGATGGCAGAAAAGCCACTTCAAAAGATCTTTGATGGAATGGTCGAGAAAATCGTGGGTCGTTTTCCGCTAGGCTGAGATCAACGTCGCATGAGCGACACCCACCGAAGGTCTCCAGCAGATACATGGGAAGTTGTCTTTCCAGCATGGGGTCCATCTATCCACTGAATTTGCGCCTGCCCCGTTGCGTTGATTCCCAAAAACCGCCCTTGATGGATACCATCTTTCCATTCAAATGACAGCACTTCATTCCATCCAAATAAGCTGCGCTGGTACTGTTCCAGTTGTTCGGTAGAGATGGGGTTGGCTCCGAGAGATGAGAATGGGAACAGCCCGCTGAGCTCTTGCTCTAGTTTGTCTTGACACATTGGAATCGTGAGTGCTTGTGAGGAAAATGTTTGCAGAGCAACCCATTGTTGATTGGAAGAATACGAAGCGATGTTCATGCCAATCCCGATGACGATGCCATGCATATTTTGTCCTTTCCAATGATTCTCCAATAGAATCCCCGCACACTTTTTCCAGGCGCCATCATGGCGAATGAGCACGTCATTGGGCCATTTGATGCGGACTTCAGGGGCTGGGAGGGCATCCAAAGTACCTGCAATGCATCGTTTGACAGCTTCAGAGACGGTCATGTTCAGCTGCAGCCAAAAGGTGCTGTCAATGGTTTGGGCGTTGCGTGGTGTTGTAAAATGTACGGCTGCGCTCCAAGCAAGGTCTTGATTTGCACGATGTTCCCAGACTTTTCCTTGTTGCCCGCGACCCGCTGTTTGATGCGTCGTTGTGAATATGGCCGCTTGCCCTGCTTTGCTTTCGCGCAGCCAGTTCATCGCGGCATCATTGGTGCTGGAAATTTCAGAAAAATGAAATCGAAATGCATCTTCCCAATGGCCTGGCACAGTTGACGATTTCGATTCAATTGGCATGAGCCGAAAGTAACGAATTCCTAGATAGTAGAAGGGAAAATTCAATTGGCATGTTTTCGCAGCTCTTCGTCTGTTCAATGCCTTCTCGCTTCGTATCTTGCGCTTCCTATTCATAGCCTAAGACCCCGAACTTTTGGCCGTACAGCCCCCCTTGTTAGAAGCCGTTATCGAAGGACTTCAAGAAGTTAAAGGTCACCGTATTACGGTGCTTGACCTGCGAGAAGTGCCTCATGCCGTAGCCGCTTGGTTTGTCGTTGCACACGGCACCAGTAGAACCCAGGTAGAAGCGTTGGCTCATGCCGTGGAAGACATGACACGCGATCGCCTCGATGAGCGCCCTTGGTCCAAGCAAGGATTGGGCAATGGGGAATGGGCAATCTTAGACTACAGTGATGTCGTTGTCCATGTGTTTCACGAAGAAGCAAGAACACGCTATGCCTTGGAAGAACTTTGGGGCGATGCCGCTGTTCAATCCGTGGAAGAAGTTTGAACTGAAGGATCCAATAGATCATGGAAGATAACAACCAGAATACATCAGCGGATAAAGGCGGTAAAAAGCCAAATCTCAATTTTTATTGGGTTTATGCCGTCATTGGGTTTGTCTTATTGGGCATGCTTTTGCTCAATTCGGGACAAGATGGCCGTCAAATACAATGGTCTGAATTCAAAGATTACATTGAGAAAGGCGATGTCAAGAGTGTAGTCTTTGATGGTCAGCGCGCTACGATTTTGTTGCGCGATGAGGTCCGTGAGGAAATGAATGCGGACCAAGATGAAAAGTCTTTAATCAGTGCGGTATACCGTTCTTCAGATTTCTGGCTCTTCGTTCCAGCGGGCGATGCGTATCTCGACGATCTGAAACAGCTCTCGGAGCAATATGATTACGAGTACGTATTTGAACCCGTAAATGAATGGGGCCAACAGATGGTGACCTACGTGTTGTTTTTCGCTGTAATGATTGGCGTATGGGTGTTGATTATGCGTCGTTTGGGAGGCGGTGGACCGGCAGGAGGTCAACTATTCAATATTGGAAAATCCAAAGCGCAGCTCTTCGAGAAAGGCCAGGGAACGGATACAAACTTTGGAGATGTGGCTGGATTGGATGGAGCGAAAGAAGAGTTGGAAGAAATTGTGGCGTTTTTGAAGGCACCAGAGAAGTACACCAATCTTGGGGCTAAAATCCCAAAGGGAGCGCTTCTCGTGGGTCCTCCAGGAACAGGTAAGACATTGCTTGCAAAAGCGGTAGCAGGAGAAGCGCAGGTTCCTTTTTTCTCCTTGAGTGGTTCAGATTTTGTAGAGATGTTTGTTGGAGTTGGAGCTTCACGAGTGCGCGATTTGTTCAAGCAGGCCAAAGAGAAATCACCGGCCATCATTTTCATTGATGAGATTGATGCCATAGGGCGTGCACGCGGCAAAAATGCGAGTATGGGATCCAATGACGAGCGTGAAAACACGTTGAACCAACTCTTGACGGAGATGGATGGGTTTGGCACCAACAGTGGAGTGATCATACTGGCCGCAACGAATCGGGCTGACATTTTGGACAAGGCATTGATGCGAGCGGGGAGGTTTGATCGTCAGATTTATGTCGACATGCCCGATTTAACCGAGCGCAAACAGATTTTTGAAGTGCACCTGCGTCCGATCAAAATTGACGCATCGATTGATGTGGACTTCTTATCGAGACAAACTCCTGGGTTCAGTGGTGCAGACATAGCAAACGTGTGCAATGAAGCGGCTTTGTTTGCTGCTCGGAAAGGCCAGGATGAAGTGAGGCATCAAGACTTCTTGGATGCGGTAGATCGCATCATTGGTGGGTTGGAAAAGCGCTCGAAAATCATCTCGGCTTCTGAAAAGAAGACCATTGCCTACCACGAGGCGGGGCATGCGCTTGTTAGCTGGTTGGTCGAATTTGCATCTCCACTTGTCAAGGTTAGTATTGTTCCTCGCGGACAGTCGTTAGGAGCAGCATGGTATCTTCCCGAAGAAAGACAAATCACCACGACGGAGCAATTGGTTGATGAAATGTGTGCGGCGCTGGGTGGTCGAGCGGCCGAAGAAGTGATGTTCAATAAGATCTCAACGGGCGCTTTGAGTGATTTAGAAAAAGTCACGAAGCAGGCCTATGCCATGGTGACTGTGTACGGTTTGAACCCCCGAATTGGAAATCGCAGCTACTATGATAGCACAGGGGATCAATCCTTTACAAAGCCATACAGCGAAGAGACGTCTCGAATCATTGACGAGGAAGTGAGCATTTTGATTGAGGGGGCTTATGACCGTGCCAAGGAAATCCTCAGAACCAATAAAGAAAAGTTGGTGGGGTTGGCGGATTCGCTGCTCGAAAATGAGGTGATTTTCAAGGAAGATCTACTCCGGATTTTGGGGAAGAGACCGTTTGCCTCCGTTGAAGAAATTGTACCGTTGGCTCCTGTGAAGGAGCCCCTTCTTGAGGCGTCATCCCCAGAGATGATTGTGGAGGATACACCGGTATCGACTGATTCTAAAGGACCGGATTCGGAAGAAGGGGATGGCAAGGAAGGCACGTCTGATTCTGCCTCCAATCTTCCTTCTGAGAGCGCATGAAAGATTGGAGCACCATATATGTGGGGAGTTTTCTTCCTGCTGTGGAATTGCGTCGATCAGTTTTAGAAAAACACGCCATTCCTGCAGTGGTTTTGAATCAGCGTGATAGCAGTTACCATTTTGGCACCATCGAACTCAAAGTCCGTTTGGAGGATGTCGAACGGGCTTCACAGTTGATCGAAGACACGGAAGCATAAAAATGGGATGAAAGAGACCGCAATACGCAGTGTTACAGGATTGTTGTTTGCTTCGGTTGTCATTGCCGCTGTTGTTTGGAGTCTAGGGTCCAATGGCGTGTTCTGGGGTATCGTATCTCTTGTGGCAGTCGCTGAATGGCGTCGCCCGATGGTCATTAAAAAACAATTCGCGTCGCTCCTTTTTGCCATGCTCATGGTCGGTATGACCGCTGTGATGCTACTTCTTGTTTGGGATTGGAAAAGTGGCTTCAATCCGGCGCCATTGCTCACTTTCATTGGGATGATTTGGGCCAATGATACGGGGGCATATCTCGTTGGGAAACCATTGGGTAAACACAAGCTTATGCCGCGTGTTTCTCCTGGGAAATCTTGGGAAGGTTTGATTGGAGGCGTGATGCTGGCTGGACTCGTGGCGTGGTGGCTTATGGGGTGGGAATGGGCTTGGGTTGGGGTCCTCTTAGGCGTGGCAGCGACAGCAGGGGATTTAGTAGAGAGTGCATGGAAACGCAGCCATGGAATCAAAGATTCAGGGTCTATTTTACCGGGTCATGGAGGCGTTTTGGATCGCTTTGATGGTTTTCTATTTGCAGCACCAATCTTCGTTTTGTTAGTCCATTATTTTGAGATTCAATTCTTCTTTAATCTGTTATTCATATGACGTTTCATCGCGAAGGAATTCCTACTTTATTGGTGGTTTTGATATTTGATGCTGGGCTTGTCTGGCTGGCTTCGCTGTTTTTTCCAATGTGGTTGTTGGTTTTGGTTTGCTCAGCAGCGCTCATTCTGCTGGGGCTTATCTTGAATTTTTTCCGCATGCCCCATCGTCCGGTTGGAGAGGTGTCAGACCGGCAAGTGGTCTGTCCCAGTGATGGAAAAGTGGTGGTGATTGAGGAAGTTGAGGAGACGGAATGGTTCAAGAACCGGAGGATTCAGGTGAGTATTTTCATGAGCCCGTTGAATGTGCATGCCCAATGGGCGCCCATTGCGGGTAAGGTGTTGTTATCCCGCTACCATCCGGGCAAATTTTTGGTCGCGTGGCATCCGAAGAGCAGCACGGAGAATGAACGAACGACGCATGTGATCGAGGGAAAGCACGGTGTGGTTATGTTTCGACAAATAGCAGGTGCTGTGGCAAGAAGAATTTGCTGGTATCTTAAAGAGGGTGATCAGGTCGGACCGGGACAGGAAATGGGGTTCATCAAATTCGGCTCTCGCGTGGATGTTTTTCTTCCACTTGACGCGACTGTACAGGTGAAATTGGGTGATGTGGTTGTCGGACGGGAGACCCCATTGGCTCAATTGCCAGATTGAGTGGATAAATTCTAATCACAAGACCGTGATTAATTGCTTGTTTTGCGGTACTTTTTCATCGCAAAACCCTATTTCATGAAGCATTTTACTCTTGCAGCCATGGCGATATGCCTAGGCTTTTCAGCAGTTGCTCAATCCCCTGTTGCCACAGGGAGTCAACTCTTAGACGGTGTACCGCAAATGGCCCCAGCTCTTCGGACTGCCGCGCCTATGCCCACCATGGCCATTTCCGATTTTTCAGATCGACCACAGCAACCGATGGAGGGGCAGTCGTCCACGGATGTTGAGCATTACATGTCAAGAGAATTGGTTGTAGAGCGTCAAGTGATTGGCTATACGCAATACGACTTGCAGTCCAATGCTGCCATTGATGACCGCATGGCTGGAGGAGCAGACGCTGTCTCAGCGGCGTGGACGATGAGTTTGGAATTGACTCCATTTGATGATCGCGGGACGGGATACAATTTTCATAATGGTAGTGTTTGGAATGAAATTCCATACGAGCGGATAGAATCAACGCGAATCGGCTGGCCTTCTATTGTGCACACCGCGAATGGCCGCGAGGTGGTCATGAGCCATGCCGGTATCGACACTCCATTGCACATGGCTTGGCGAGATGCCGGATCGGGAGCGTGGTCTGAGACTTCCATTGAAAGTGATTTGGAAGTTGGTAAACTGTGGCCTCGAATGGCCGCTGGAGGTGAGGACGGCAACAGCTTACACGTGATTTGTGTTTCCACACCTGAAGCCAACGGTGGAGCTGTTTTGAACGGTCAAGATGGAGCCTTGTTGTACTACCGTTCTCAGGACGGAGGAGACACGTGGGACATTACAGATATGATTTTTTCTGAGCTCGATAGTTCAGCATTTTTCTCATTCAGTGGTGACACCTATGCCATCCACGCACGTGGCAACACAGTGGCCTTCGCCGCGTTCAATGATTTTGCAGATTCGTTTGTGATGATCAGTCAGGACAATGGCGATACGTGGGAGCAGCAATTGTTAGTTGACTTCCCTGTTGATCTCTATGAAGTCGATATGGGCCTTCCTGAGATTGGAGAGGACTACAACGAAGATGGCTTGTTTCAGGAGTTCTTCAATGCGGACGGTGCGGGTGATGTGCATGTAGACACGTATGGTCAAGTGCACGTATCCTATGGATCGATGTATTACATGGATGCTGATACCATTGATGGCACAACGAGCTATTTCCCAAGCACAAATGGACTGGCTTATTGGAATGAGACGATGGGACCTGATAGTGCGCAAATCGTAGCCTATTCATACGACATTGATGAGAGTGGAACCCTCGACTTCGAAGATGAGATTGCCGCTTATTTTGTTGGGTGTGCTGCATTCCCTTCCATGGCTTCAGATGCCTCTGGAAACATGTACATCACATATTCTGCCATCATGGAGAACTTCAGCACGGGAGTCCAGAACTACCGTCACCAATACGTTATTCATTCGATGGACGGCGGTATGACGTGGAATACTGAAGAGGCTTGTGACTTGACACCTGATGTCGACTACGATCTCTACGAAGCTGTATTTGGAAGCATTGCTCCGGACGTAGTGAATGGCACGTTAGAGATTATCTATCAGCGTGATTTCGAACCTGGATTGCACGTTCGAGGAGATTTGGATCCGATCGATATCAATGACATCGTTCACCTGCGCGTTCCTGCTGACGATTTGGGAGATTGCGGTGATATCGATTTTGAGGATTGGGTCGGATTTGCTGAACCAATGGAAGCCCAGGATATCATGATGTATCCCAACCCAGCATCGGACCAAGTGGAGTTGATCATTGATCGTCCAGGTTCTCACCAAATCACGGTGATGAGTGCTACGGGGCAGGTTGTTCATGCCTTTCAGACTGCGGCCATTTTGGAGCGTCTTGATGTGAGCACATGGGCTCCTGGAATTTATTTTGTGAACGTAGCCCAAGGCGACCAGAGCACAGTTGTGCGTTTGGCTGTGCAGTAAGTACGATTTCATATAGAGAATAACGGCCTGCCCTTTTTGGGTGGGCCGTTTTCTTTTTTGTGCGAGTTGAGAGGAGTGCGCTCCGTATTAATTTTGTGCCATGCTTGCTGAAATCATTACGGTCGGAGATGAATTGTTATTGGGTCAAACGATTGATACCAATTCGGCTTGGATGGGAGAGAAGTTGGCGCTTGCAGGCATTGCGGTTGAACGGATTACGACACTGTCGGACGAGCCCGCGGCTTTGGTTGCAGCGTTGGATCTGGCGCTTGAATCCAAAGGCTTGGTGCTGATTACAGGAGGGCTTGGCCCCACGGTTGATGACAGGACGAAACAAGTTCTTTCAACCTACTTTAAGGCGCCTTTGGTTCAAAATGACGAGGTACTAGCGGACATCACACATTGGTTTTCCAGTCGAGGTTTTCCGATGTTGCCATCAAATGTTGATCAGGCACTGCTCCCTGATACGTGCGAAGTTTTGCCGAACCCACAGGGGACAGCCCAAGGAATGTGGTTTACAGTGGAGGGTACGGATCAAGTGGTCGTGAGCATGCCCGGGGTGCCGTATGAAATGAAAGGAATCATGGTGGATGAGGTGATTCCAAGACTTGTTGCTCGGTTTTCATTGCCTACCCGGTATCATCGAACCGTTTTAACGCAGGGAATAGGAGAGAGTTTTTTGAGTCAACATGTGGCCTCATGGGAGGTCGGTTTAGTGAACCGCGGTGTTTCGATCGCGTATTTACCCGCCCCGGGACAAGTTCGGGTCCGGTTGAGTGCCGTATCTGAAAATCGAGACGAAGGGGTCCGCTTGGTTGAGCAGGAGCTCTCAGATTTCAAATTGCAATGTGGTGATTGGATTATTACGGACGTGGAGGGAGAGTCACTCGCAGAAGCCGTGGTTCGGACGTTTACGGATGAAGGGATGACCTTTGCTGTTGCCGAATCGTGTACTGGGGGGGCGATAGCGGCAAGTATTACCGCCGTTCCAGGTTCCAGTGCTTGTTTTGTGGGTGGGGTCGTGTCTTACGTCAATCAGGTAAAAATCAACCTATTGGGAGTTTCTCCGGATACGTTGGAAGCGCATGGTGCGGTAAGTGAGTCTGTCGTGAAGGAAATGGCGGAAGGAGCGTTGCGTACTACTGGAGCTGATTTTGCCTTGGCAACATCCGGAATTGCAGGTCCGGGAGGAGGCAGTGAACACATTCCGGTTGGGACGATTTGGATTGCCATAGCAGGGCCAAATGGCGTGGAGGCTCGCTTGCTGCATTTTGGACAAAATCGGATTCGCAACATCGAAAAAACGCGTTTGGAAGGACAAGCGTGGCTCTTGAGGAAATTGAAGGAATATAAAAGCGCTGTCGATTGACGGTAAAGGTTGGATGAGTGGCTTTTCTTTCGTTTCTTTGCGCTCTCTAAAAGTGAAGCTATGAGCCGCATTTGTCAACTCACCGGAAAAAAGGTTATGGTCGGAAATAACGTATCGCACTCCAAGCGGAGAACGAAACGCACGTTCTATCCAAACCTCCAAAAGAAGCGTTTTTTCAACGAGACAGACGGAACGTTTGTAACGTTACGCGTTTCAGCAGCTGCGATGCGAACCATCAGCAAGTTGGGATTGGTTGCAGCGATTGCACAATCAAAAGAGAAAGGACTGTTCAACGAACGATGAAGATCTAGACAGTCGTCTGAATTTGTTGGAACAAAAAAAACCCGCTCAACAGCGGGTTTTTTTGTGGGCCTATTTTGCGTTTCTCAACGCAATCGGAATCAATTGTCTCCGAGAATCAACGGCAAGCCGTCTTTAGCTGAACCAATCACAACCACCTTGGTGTTCGGGCTGTTCGCAAGCGCTGATGTCGCTTCGATGCCTTTCCACTTCAAGAGTTCTTGGCTGATGCCTTTTGAAACAATGGCTTGGTAATCCCGAATGCCTTCGGCTTCAATGCGCATGCGATCGGCTTCTTTCGAGGCTTTTTCCAAACGGAACTCATACTCCAAAGACTCTTGTTCTTGTTGAAGTTTTCGTTCAATGGCTGCTTCCAACGTTTTCGGTAGACGGATGTTGCGAATCAATACGTCGTTCAGTCGCAGGTAGTTCTCAGAAAGTTTCTCCCGCATGCGGGCGTCAATTTCAGTTTGAATCTCATCACGGCGCGTTGTGTTGAACTCTTCAGGTAAATATTTCGCAATGACTTCTCGCGCAACGGAACGCATAGCTGGGACAACTACTTTTTCCTCGTAACTCCGACCACGCTGAATTTCGAGCAATCCCAAGCTTTCAAACTGGGGTTGATAGAATACGGTCAAGTCCATTTCAATTTTAAGCAAATTGGAACTGAGGACTTCGATGCGCTCCATGCGCTCCTTTTGACGGATCTCGTATTCATAGACCTTATTCCAAGGTGCTTTGATGTGAAAACCACTGCCCAAAGGCGTTTCAGTGGTGTCTACACCGTTACTGAAGGTGTGAAAGACCAGGCCTGCATAGCCTGATGGGATCGTGACAGTGAGGGATCCCCACAAGAGGAGGATAGGGCCGAGTACAATCGCTGCGATCATGAGACCGCGGACGCGAGCTGGGTTGGGTTGTTGTGACATGTAGCGAATTTACATGGCGTGTCCTGCACCCGAAAGGCTTTGTGCTTTTTTGGTGTGATAAAGTTGAGCGTGTTGTGAACACTCAATAACCGAAAGCCCGTCGCCGCGCGACCCACTCTACAGTCAGCATAGCAATGAGGCACCATAAGATCCATTCCCAAGCGATCAAGGGGTCCAGTTGGATTTGTTCATGCAAGATGACTGAAGGCACAGCAGTTGCCTGTAAAGCGGTGATTACACGCTCTGTGCTCAGGCTGTCAAGCGCACCGCAGAAAGATCCGCCTGCCCGTTCTGACAGCCTCAGCAAGATCGCATGATCTGCAGGTTTACTGCTGAATTCTGCTTGCATCCCCTGAACGACGCACGTTCCAGTTTGCTCAAACAGTTCGCGGTCCAATTGACAAGAAGCTACCCACGTGTAGCTTCCCTCTTGTAAGCGCCCAGCATCAAGTACATACCGTTGGTTGCGCTCACTGAATGCCATCGGGTATGTAGCGCCATCTTCGGATGTTAGTTCCAGTGTTATCGTTGCTCCTAGGGCTGGCACCAACGCTGCGTCATACACCTCGGCTGTCAATTCAAACCGTTGATCGACCTCAATGGATTTCGGAGCAACCACGGTGAGGCGGTCTTTCTTACTCTCAGATCCCAAAAATTGAAGATGCTTCTGGATGAGCGTATTGAACGCTTCATGGGTTTCGTTTTGCACGTAATTGCGCATGCGCCAATTCCAAAAACCTTGTCCAATGGTAACCGCCATCCGACGGTCATTGGACGGTGCGCGAATGGCCCAACAAGATTGGTCCGTTTCTAAGTTGCCGAGTTTGCGATAAAACAGGGGGTTCCAAGCCGCAGACCATTCGATGTTGCCAAAAGGACCCTGCATAGGGGGCCATTGCTGACAGGCTGTTTCGAGTTCTTCAGAAATTTGAAAGAGTCCGAAATTGGGATTGGCCCGGACGCGGTGTGTTTCTGAAAGTCCTGTTGAGTTTTCGAGCCGAATGCCCCACTCGGGAAAGGATAAAAGGGCTGATTGGGAGGCGTCATCACTTAGGATCCACCAGCATGGCTTTTGGTTCATTTGAATCAACCGTGGCCAGGTCATTGCACCCAAAGACTGTCCCAGGATATTGTGTGCGATCAATACGTCGGCTTGCTCAATGGCTTCCAATAAGGCGTTGGCATCCTTCAGGTTGGAGGTGTGAAGCACCTTTACTTCCGTTTGGTCTTGTTCTTGGAGGGCCAAGAGAATGGCACTGACATCGGGGTGCGGGGCATCGGAGACAATCAAGACTTGGCGCTTGCTTTCCAAAACTTCCACGTAAAAAGCGGATCGGTTATTTTGACTATTGACTTCGTTTGTGGCAACACTGCAGCGAACCTCATAGCGTTGCAATCCTAAGCCATTCGCGGGCAACATGAACTCAAAACGTTCAGAGGCCTTGTCTGAGGCTGGTGTCCAGCTCATCGAAGCCAAGCTCTGCTGTCCGGAGAATACTTCAACGGTGACCAATTCGTTGGACATCCCTTGTGATTGAACGATCACTTCAACCGGGAATGCATTGCCGAGGTAAGCCACTCGATTGTGATCGACGCGGTCAATCCAACGGTCTCTAACAACTGTCGTGTCCCCCAGACCGATGGTGTAAAGGGGGGTGTTGGGCCAATGAGCACTGTACTCCGGTTGAGCGCCTCGATTGATTAAACCATCAGTGGCTAAGATCAAGCCTGCCATGTTGCGGTTTTCAAAGCGGGCCTCCAGTTCTTTGATAGCCGCATCCAAATTGGTTTGACCCCCGCGCCACTGAGCCGTGGACCATGCATTGAGTTCACGTGGATTCAATGCGTTGGAGAATCCAAACGTTTCCAACTTGACCCCAAGTTCGCTAAGCGATTCGGCCAATTCCAGGGGCCATTTTCGCAAAGTCTCCAGTACAATCGTGGAATCGGAAGTTCTTCCGATGGATGCGCTTTCGTCAATGAGCAAGATGGCCATCGGCTCTTCACGATCCAAATGGACGTTCCGAATCAACGGCTCGAGAAGTAGAAATGCCAGAGTCGTCAGTAAGGCTGTTCGAAGCAGAGCGAGCGCGATCCGTCCTCCTAAAGCCATGCCGCCTCCCGTGGCTGTCTTGGCTGTTCCTGAGCCCCGTCCATACATCCACCAAGCCGCAAGGATGGGGAGGCCAAATACGAGCGCCCATTGCCAAGCCGAGGCGTCGACAATCCATTGGCTAGGAGCAATGAAGGCAAAAAGGGGAGAAGAGAAGAGGGTAGGAAGCAAGGTGGTGGGTCAGGCTGTGATCATGCCACCATCGATGCAAATGGTTTGCCCGGTGATGTATGAACTCATGTCGCTCGCCAGGAAAGTGCACAATTGGGCGACATCTTGAGGTTGTCCGCCGCGTTTTAAAGGAATGGCATCGCGCCAGCCTTGGACGGTGGTCTCATCCAGAGCGGCGGTCATTTCGGTTTCAATGAAGCCTGGTGCGACAGCGTTGCAACGGATGTTTCGTGAGCCCAATTCCAACGCGACAGATTTGGTGAATCCAAGAATGCCCGCCTTCGAAGCAGCATAGTTGGCTTGCCCAGCATTGCCTTGAACACCGACGACTGAACTGACGTTGATGATGCTTCCGGCGCGCGCCTTGAGCATGGTGCGCAACACCGCTTTGGTCAGGGCGAAGCACGACTTGAGATTGACATCAATCACCCGATCCCACTGGTCTTCTGACATCCGCATCAGCAGGGTGTCCTCTGTAATACCCGCATTGTTGACAACCACATCAACCGTTCCGAATGTTTCGACAACAGCAGCTACGAGTTGCTCGGCTTCGTCCATCTTTGAGGCATCGGACTGAAAGCCCTTCGCCGTTCCTCCGCCTGCGGTAAGTTCTGTTTCAAGTGCGTTGGCCTTTTCGACCGAAGAGCGGTAAGTAAAAACGACGGTGGCACCTTGATGAATGAACTCTTGCGCAATGGCTTTACCGATCCCTCTTGAGGCACCTGTAATAATGGCTACTTTTCCTTTCAATAACATGGTTCGCTGTGTATTTCGTTGGGTGCTGAGGTTCTATAACAAATCCGCTGCTTCAGCGATCAACTCTGCTACGTCCTTGACAATGATTTCGCCTTCTTTGTTGGCGTGTTTCACACCATCGGTCATCATGGTATTGCAAAAAGGGCATCCTGTTGCAACGATTTCCGCCTTGGATTCGACGACGTCTTCGGTTCGGGTATGGTTGACCTCAGCGGTTCCTTTTTCTGCTTCTTTGAACATCTGAGCGCCACCAGCACCGCAGCACAATCCGTTTTGCTTGCAACGACGCATTTCAATCAATTCTGCATCCAAAGAAGCAATGACTTCGCGGGGCGCGAGGTATTCTCCGTTTCCTCTTCCGAGATAGCAAGGGTCGTGGAAGGTGATTTTCTTTCCTTTGAAAACGCCTCCATCCGCCATGCGCAATTTTCCTTGTTCAATGAGCTCTCGTATGAACTGCGTGTGGTGTTGCACTTCGTAGTTGCCCCCCAATTCAGGGTACTCATTCTTCAAGACATTGAAACAGTGTGGGCATCCGGTGATGATGCGGTTGATTCCATATCCGTTCAATATGGCGATGTTCTGCGCGGCTTGCATCTGGTACAAGAATTCGTTCCCAGCGCGTTTGGCCGGATCACCGGAGCAGCTCTCTTCTTGGCCCAATACAGCAAATGAGGTGCCTGCAGCGTTCAATATTTTGGCAATGGCCTTGGTGATGCGCTTAGCGCGGTCGTCAAAGCTGCCGGCGCAACCAACCCAGAAAAGCACCTCAGGTGTGTTTCCGTTGGCGGTCATTTCGGCCATGGTGGGAATGTGGAATGAAGTCATCTTCGGTTCGTCTGTTTCAAACATCTTGCGTCCAGTCTCCGCGACTTTCAGCAGGAAAGGCCCAAGGGGCTCCGTTGTTTTCGATGTTATTGAACATGGAGGTGATCGATTCGGGGGACTTGCTGTCCTCCATGATCAAACTGCGGCGCATGTCCAAAATGATGCCCATGGGACTGATGTTGATGGGACAGGCTTGTACACAGGCTTGGCAGCTTGTGCAGGCCCAAAGTTCTTCTTCAGTGATGTAGTGCCCGAGCAGCGACTTGCCGTCGGATTCCCATTGGCCTCCATTCGCGTCACGCGCCTTGCCAATCTCTTCGATGCGATCGCGGGTGTCCATCATAATCTTCCGTGGGCTCAGGAGCTTACCGGTTTGATTGGCAGGACACTCGGAAGTGCATCGACCACATTCTGTGCAGGAATAGGATTCCATGAGTTGTTTCCACGTCAAGTCCGTGGCGTCCTTGGCGCCGAATGGCGCAGGCGGCTCCGCTGATTCGGCTGGAGTGGCATACGGATCTGCCGATGGGTCCATCATCAGCTTGACTTCTCGCGTGACGGATTCCATGTTGTTCATGGCGCCGGCGGGCGTCAAATCAGAAAAATAGGTGTTGGGGAAAGCGAGGATGATGTGGAAGTGCTTGGAGTATGGGACGTACACTAAAAAGGCCAAGACTCCTGCGATGTGGAACCACCACATGCCCCGTTCCACCGCAACAAGACCAGCATCACTGAACCCCGCATACAACGGCATCAACCATTGGCTCACGGGGAAGGAACCTGCGTTCACGTAATGAGGCAATCCCCGCAGTTGTGCGATGCCGTCAGTGGCGTTCATGCTCAAAAATGCAAACATGAGGAGCACTTCTACGACCAAGATGATGTTGGCATCGAGGGAAGGCCATCCCGCCAATTCACGTGAGCGCAACCGGGCAATGGCCATGCCGTTTCGACGAATGAAGAAGACTACACAAGAGAGGATTACACCTGCGGCAAGCCATTCAAAGGAACCAATCAAAACATCGTATACCGGTCCTAGAGGCTCTGCGAAAATGCGGTGCGTTCCCAGCAGACCGTCTAGCAGGATTTCGAGCATTTCGAGATTGATGATCACGAAACCGACATAGATCACGATGTGCATAATGCCAGCAACAGGACGCGCGGTCATTTTACCTTGTCCCAAAGCGACCCGTGCCATGGTTTTCCATCGCTTGACCTTTTGGTCACTCAGATCCACATCACGCCCCAAGCGAATATTCTTTTGAATGAACCGAATTCTTCGGACGAAAAAGAAAATCCCTGTAGACAGAAGAAGGAGGAAGATCAATTGACTCATCATGCAATCAGGCTCTGTTTTCCCTTAACGGTTGTCATCTTCTTGCGCCTCCAATTCGTCTTGAATCAGTTTACGCAAGCGCTTCAACTCCTTTTTGGAAAGGTTCTTTTCTTGTTTTTTTCCGAACACCGAAACGCGCACATAGCGCCATGGATTGAGGTATAAGTCGTTGATGAGATACTGCAACTCTTGATTGGTTGCCATCAAATCATCATGCAAGGAGTCGCTGTTGACCAACTTGCCCAGGCTGCCTTCTCCTTCTGCAATCTTTCGGGTGATTGTTTCGACATGAGCCAAAGACCGGTCCGCTCGGTTGATTGTGGCTGCGAAATTCACAGCCGCAAGAGAATCCGAGATGTCAGAGAAATTCTCCATGACATTGGAAAGTTCATCGTTGTGGTTTCTAAAGTTGGCAGTAATGCCATCAACATTGGTCATGATGCTGCTGAGCGTCTCGCGGTTTTCAGCCACCATCGCATCAAGTTGAAGCGATGTCTGTTCGAGGCTTTCGACTGTCCGCTGTATGCTTTCAAAAGCAGTTGGTAGGCCAAGAGTCGCATCCGCTTCAAAAACAGCTTTGAGGTTTTCTAAGATATCATCGACACCGTCAATCAACTGATCCGTTTTGTTTTTCAACGGCATCAATTCGATGCGTACAGCTTCGGCAATTCCCACTTCGAGATCACTGATCAGCGTGTCACCCGGAACAGCGAGATTGGGACTGTCTCCTGCAATCAAATTGATGGCCTTTGTCCCAAATAAATCACTTGAAAAAATCCGAGCGCGCGTGTCATCCGGAAGTTTGAGGTTGGACTGCTCGATGTCAAAAGCGACCAACAGGGTTCCGTCTCCAACTTCCGAAAATTCGACTTTGCTCACTTGGCCGACCTTGAATCCATTGACCAATACAGGATTGGAAACAGCGAGTCCGTCGATGGCATCGTATTTAGCGAAGTAACTATTTGATGGCTTGAAAGGGTTTGAACCCTTCAGGTAATTGACTCCTAGCACAAGCAAGATCAAACCTGCTGTTACCAGGACCCCAATGCGAAATTCTTTGGAGAGGTGGGTCACGTGAATCAGTTTCCTTTGATGGGTGTAACACCCTGATGTTCCAACGTCGTCCCCTCGAATTTCACCACGAATGCATCTGGGAAATTCCCGTTGCGCATGGATTCTTTGAGGAGTTGGGCTTGTTGCATCGTAGGTGCTGCTCCGACAGCGTATTTATAAAGTCCGTTACGAAGATACTCAACCACCGGTGTGAGACCGGAAAACCGAGGGTCTTCTTTCGAAATACGAGCATCGGAGGCTATAATCTGTACACGGTATGTCGGTGACGGCAGGCTCACAGTACGTTGTTGGTCAGGGTCAGAGAGTGGGCTAGCAGTGGACTCGCTTGCTGCATTGGTGGGGTTCTGTGCAATCGTCCCGGATGGATGATGCTTTTCCTTGTAGCTACGAAAGGCACGCAAAAGGGCTGAAGCCATCAAATCCTTTCCCTTCTCTGAGTTTAGAAATTCTTCTTCTACAGGGTTGCTAAGAAATCCCAGTTCAACCAGAACAGACGGCATTTCTGTGAATGTGATGACATAGAACCCCGCCTGGCGTACCCCTCGATCGGTTCGTCCCACACGATCGGAGAATTGATCTTGAATGAGACTTCCCAATTCGAGACTTTTGTTCATAAATACCGATTGCCGCAGGGCCAAGGCGATGTATGTGTCGGGGTCTTTGGGGTCAAACCCCTCGTATTTGTTTTGGTAATCTTCTTCTTTAAAGATGGAAGCGTTTTCTTGTATTGCCACCCGCAAACTCTCTTCACTGCGGTGCATGCCCATGACAAAGGTGCTGGATCCAACGGCTTGAGGTGACGTGAAGGCGTCACAATGGATGCTGATGAACAAGTCCGCTTCAGCATCGTTTGCAATTTTGACACGATTTTTCAACGAAGGGTAGGCATCGTTCGACCGGGTCATGACAATTTTCACGTCGGGAAACCGTTCCGTGATGTAGTCGCGCAAACGCAACGACACATCCAAGGTGACATTTTTTTCAGTCGAAGCAAATCGCCCCGTTCCCAAATTGCCTGGATCAGAGCCTCCGTGTCCCGCATCGATCACAACAATCATGTTGGGTGGAAGCGGTGCAAAAGCAATGGACAGCATTACTGCGCCTGCAATGACGCACAGCACCGCTCGTTTCGTTAGTTTTGACTGCAGTTTCATGCTCTTCATCAAATCTAAAACGCCCAAGCGGGTGCCTGTCATATTGCGCCAAGGGCTTTTCCGTGTCGCTTTGTGGATAAGCCTGCCCGGTTCCGTGCTAGCTCAAGGGGCAGATTCCGTGCAAGTTGTAGCGCCGGCGAAGCCCGAAATGGCACCGGTGAATTGGGGGGCAAAAGACTCTACTCGTGTCATTGCGGCGACCTCAGAGGTCCAGTTGTTTGGTGAGGCATTTGTGGCCATGGATGATATCCGTTTGGAGGCAGACCACATCGTTTACAATGCTGAGACCAATGAAGCCTGTGCCTTTGGGAGAAAAGATTCGCTCGGCGATTGGATTGGAAGGCCCGTCCTCAATCAAGGGGGGCAGACATTTGAGCAAGATGAGCTGTGTTTTGATTTGACCACTCGCCGCGGATTGAGCAAGCATGCCGTGACCATGCAAGGGGGGGCTGTGTTCCATGCTGGCGTCGCCAAACGACAAAGTGATGAGCGGATTCATGTCTCGGATGCCAAATTCACGACGTGTGACGCTCCGAATCCACACTATCATTTTCACATCAAGCGCGCCATCATGGTGCCTGGGGAAAAAATTGTCTCAGGACCGTTCTATTTGAAATTCAGAAAAATACCCACTCCATTGGCGCTGCCATTTGGATGGTTCCCCACACCACCCGAAAAACAAAGTCAAGGCTTATTGATGCCTGGATATGGTAACGGAGGGGCGTTGGGGTTTTTCTTGAAAGATTTGGGATACTATATGCCCTTGGGTGAACAAGCGGACACGCGCTTACTCGGAGATCTTTATTCGGGAGGGTCTTGGGCGCTTCGAAGCATTACCAACTACAACGTGCGCTACAAAGCATCAGGGAGTTTAAATCTGAGCTTTCAAAGATTACGGGATGGATTTGCAGGAGATCCGGACCTTTCGCTTCAGGACCAGTTCTTCGTACGATGGAGCCACAATCAAGACAGTCGTGCACGTCCAAATAGCCGGTTTAGCAGCAGTGTCAATTTTGGATCGGCCAAAAATTTCCAAACGAATGTCACCAGTTCGCAGCAGGATTTTTTGTCCAACACCTTCCAGTCAAGCGTGCAGTGGTCCAAATCATTCCCCGGAAAGCCGCTCAATTTAGCCGTGAGTGCGCGTCACGCCCAAAATTCCTTGACGCGCCAAGTGGATGTCACGTTGCCGTCCTTGACAGCGAATTTGCAGAGAACGAGCATTGCCGATTTACTGGGTCTGAAGAACAACCGCATCAGTTTGCTCGACGATATAGCAGTGAGTGCGTCCACACGGTTTGAGCAGATGCTTCAAGCTCCGGACAGTGTATTCGCAGCTGGAGATTGGGGCTCTGTTGGCTTTCGCAATGGGATCAAGCATTCCGCTTCTGCTTCGAGTCAAATGCGATTGGGGTTTGTGAGCATTACGCCGAACTTTCAGTACAATGAGTTTTGGTCGTTTCAGCAGCTCCAAGGGCGCTTGGAGGAAGGAGATACCGGTGTGGTCGAACAGGTTTCGGACACGATTCAAGGATTCAATGCAACCCGTGACTGGCGGCTTTCAACCAATGCGTCAACACGGTTTTATGGCACATTCAATTTGGGGGAAAACGCCCGTGTGGCAGCCATTCGACACGTGGTCAGTCCGAGTGTTGGATTGAGCTATACACCGGAGAATAACCGAACAAGGTTTGCGACGCTTGGAGATGAATACTGGGAATACAACCCGTATCAATTGAATCGATTCAATCCCCAGAACATTGGTGCTTCAGGGGCTGTCAACTTCTCTGTTTCTCAGAATCTGGAGGCCAAAGTCCGTGACCGGGAAACAGGGGATACGCGCAAGGTGCGGTTGATTGATAACGTGATCACATCGGCAAGCTATAACTTGATGCGTGACTCGCTGAATCTGAGCGATATCAGTACGCGGGCCAATACAGACTTGTTCAATAAAGTGCGCCTGAATGTCGGCATTGTCCAGAGTCCTTACGATCGCGATTCAACGGGGCAACGCGTCGATGTATTTTTAAAGGATGCAGGGAAGAACTGGCTCCGTCTTTCGCGCGCCAATGCTGCGATTGGCTCCAATTTTCAGGGCGGTGAAAACACAGAGTTTCCATGGAATGTCCGCGTTGATTACAATCTGGATGTACGCAATCAATGGATGGTTCAGAATCAGCAGGATAGTCTCGTTATGACCCAGTCAGTGCGTGCGCGGGGTGGGGTAGAGCTATTTGATCGCTGGCGGATCGACGTGAATACAGGGTATGATTTCATGCGAGAAGAAATGACCACCACCCAGTTGGATGTCTACTGGGACCTCCACTGCTGGGAACTCGCGGTCAATTGGGTGCCTTTTGGCTTGCGCCAAAGTTTCTATGTTCGATTGAACATCAAGGCGTCCATGCTAAAGGACTTGAAGGTTGAATACCGAAAGTATTCAGAACAGGGATTCTTCTAGCGGCGGACTAGCGCATCCACCAGCGCACGGTCATGACTGCGAGGCAAATCAAAAAGAGCAGGAAGCTGATTTTATTCACGCCGTGCATGAGGCGCAAACTGGTGCCTACGTTTTCATCTCGATGAAATAAGTTCATCGGATTCAAATAGTACAGGATTTTTTTTAGAAACATGGCGTTGAATTCAGGGGATTCAGCGATTGCGGTGTGCAATGACGGAAATTTCGACTCGGGCATCTTTGGGCAGCCCTTTTACAAATACAGCTTCTCGTGCTGGGTACGGTTCGGGCAGGTGTTGTCTATAGGTGGCATCCATTCCGGCATAATCGGACGAGTCAATTAAAAAGACCGTTGCCTTGACGACATGTTGAAGGCCTAAACCAGCGGCCTCCAAAACACGTTGGACATTGGAGATGCTTTGTGCGGTCGCAGATTCAATGGTTTCAGAGATCAGGGCTCCTGTTGCTGGGTCGAGAGGGATTTGTCCGCTAACAAACAACAAGTCACCCGCTTCAACAGCTTGACTGTAGGCCGCAACGGGCTGGGCTGCGTTGGATGAATGAATCGTCTTTGACATGATGCGAAACTACGCAGGGATTTCCCACCTTTGCACGAAAGCATCGGAGCCATGCGGATTTTACTCATTGATAACTACGATTCCTTTACTTGGAATTTGCAACACCTTCTTGTTTCCAAAGGGGCACGAGTCGATGTGTACCGCAATGATGAAGTTTTTCCTGCAGGTGTGGTGCATTATGACGGCATGGTGCTTTCGCCCGGACCGGGACTTCCTGATGAAGCCGGCCAATTGATGCGCATCATTACGGTGGCCTCTGCCCATGCCATCCCGGTGTTGGGTGTGTGCTTGGGAATGCAGGCAATCGCTCAACATTACGGTGCTACGCTGCTCAACTTGGATGAGGTGCTTCACGGACGAACAACCCCGTTAGTGAGTGTGATTTTTGAAGGCATTTTTGACGGTTTGGAGGTGCCCTGTGAAGTGGGGCACTACCACAGTTGGGTGGTCGATGAGTTGGATTTTCCTGCAAATTTGGAAATCACGGCACGCAACGCATCGGGATTGCCCATGGCCATGCGTCACCGGACATTGCCAATCGAAGCCGTTCAATTCCATCCAGAATCTGTGCTGACTCCTAGTGGTCCAGCGATGGTGAGCAATTGGTTGGATAGTGTGGAACAATACCGTTCCATGCATCCTGTTGAGCCATCCACAGCGCGCCTTTGGATGGGGAAGCCGTCAGACGATTAATCTTAGAAGTGCGCAGCAAAAACCCCCTCCAAGCAATGCTAGAAGGGGGTCTTATAATGGCCGTTGCGGGTGATCAGTCCTCCCGATAGGTTGACATCACCTCTTCAAAGGTGTCTTTGAACTGGTCGTAATTGTATTCAGCGCGAATGCGTTCTTCTTGCTTCAATCCATCCACGTAAGCATCAGCAATGTTTTGGCCGCTCAACTCTATGGCCAAGTAGGCGATGAATTTTGAACCTTCTGCCATGGTCAGCTCCTGGCAAATCGTGATTGCTCCAGTAAGCTTCTTGTTGACGATGGTCCGTGAGAGTTCGTTGAACTTGCTCGTTGCTTCCTCTGTCGTATTGAAACCCAACTGCGTGGCTTGGTTTTCAGCTACAATTTCGATCGTTGCTTCAACGGCTCGCGCAAGGGTTGCCTCGGCATTTTGCCGAGCGATTTTCTTGGCGATTTCACGCTGAGGGCTGCTTCCGGTCGCAGAAGCTCGAAAGTATTCTCCGTTGGTCAAGAATTCCGGTCCGGAACAATATTCAACAATGCGAACTTCTCCCCGGCTATCCGGTGTTGAAGTCGTTTCTTTTTCTCCTTTACAACCTGTGAAGGCTAAAGCTAGCACGGCAAAAGAAACCGTGAGGGTGTGGATTGATTTCATCATAAGGGGGTTGGTCATTGAATGTGTAAAGCCAAAAAGCGTGCCAAAAAGGGCAAATTAGTCAATTATTGGTAGAGCGACTTTAAAAGTTCTTGAATGAAATCGCCTTGAATTTCGACTTGTGCTTTGCGATACGCCTCTCCGTGGGCGGCAGCCCAATTTAACTGCACTCCTTTCACGCTTTGGAGATTGCGTTGCAGGATGGCCTCACCCTCGATGGTCTCGAGGACAATTTGAGCATCCAATAATGCTGTATAAAAGCCGCTCGAAGATCCTCCGCGTCGGGTGTCAGCTTGAAGCGTGAGTTTTAAATCGGCATCCGCCGTGCGGTTAACCCATTGTATTCCCACGTCATTTAACCCCTGCGCCAGCGCATCACGCAGCCGAGTTTGGTTAGATCTCTTCCCTGCAACGGACTCGTTTGATTGGATGTAAACAGTCGGTGGTGGGAGTTCGATAGTCCACGTTTGATCGGGGTTGATCAGGCTGCCGATCAGTTTAGACGCCGTGGATTTTTGCAACGCGGGAATCAGCTCATTCAATGGAATGGTGGCTTTTAGCTCGCTCCGCAGTAGACCCGATTCAAAGCCTTCAAGTCGGACTTCGGACCAGCCATCTTCTCCAGTGGTCAGTTCGGCCTTCCGCGGCAAGGTTCCCCGGCTGTATGTCCATTCAATGGGGATTCCTGCAATCGCATTGCCATCGTATACCGCCTGGCAACGCGCTGTTCCGGTATACCGTTGTTGAAACTCGAGTGTGACTTTCGTTGATTGTCCTTGCAGGTTTAATCCATTAACAAGCCCACTAATGCCATCGAGACATGCCCGATCTAACGCAATGGTTTCTCCCGCGGGAGTCTTCCAAAAATTGATCTCTCCCCAATACGTTTCGAGTGATTCTAAACTTCGAACAAATCGGTCCAAAGCCTGTCGAATGTCGTTTTGAGTGATCGCGTCTTGGGCCGAAATCCAATAGTCACCTGCAAGTTCCATCGCGGCGCTTTTTCGCTCATTGCGGATGCGCTCGTAAGTCGATTTGCTCAAACGATAATAGGCCCAAACGTCGGTTTCGTTTTCATAGTAGCCAACGCGTTCGTACCCCTCTAAGTCTTCTGCTGAAGAGCTGGTAATGGTTTCAGAAAACCTTTGTCCAGCAATGCCTTGAAATTGACTGGAGTGCAGTACCGATTTGGAATCAATGCTCACTCGAATTTGACCTGCGAGCTCAGCCAAAGCTTGTCTTTGCGCCCGTTCAGCAGCATCAGCAGGAAACTGCATTTTATTTGCGCTGGCAACGCCAATGTAGTATCCCGGAACGTGAGGGCGCTGCTCAATCCATGTCGGCAAGGGCTCAGCCAGCTCTTTCGTTCCAGAGCAAGCACTCAGGATGGTCAGGCAAGCGAAAAGCCAGATCCAATGGAAGGGCATCGAAGGATAAGGAGTACCGCTCATGGAATCAATAGCTGCAATTTGTTTTCAATCTGGGCTCGTATGGAGAGAGAGAGGGCTTCGACGGTCGTGTTGACCATTACGGACTCCGCAGACAATTCACGACGTGCATTGAGGAGAGCTGCCAGTTTGTTTTTCCCCAAACGATGGACACCGCCTAATTTGTTGGAAGGGTAGATGTTCCCCTGGTCCCCTTGGTATGTTGCATACAGGATGGCATCCGAACGTTCGCTGGTTACCATTTCAGACATCAAGTTTTGCCCTGTTTCCAAAGAAACTAAGGTGACACGGAACGTAATGCGCACTTGGCGGTTTGCTGAATATTCGCTGTAAGGAACAGGGCGGTATTTTTTGTCGTAGACCTTTTTTCCTTCTTCTGTAATTCTTGCCACACGGTAGCTTTCATAGCCTTGCTTATTCAACCTTTTCAAACCGGACGTCACCACTTCGCAATCTACAACCTGTCCTTTCAAGAGTGTTTTGGCTCCCAAAAGTTCGCCCACTTCGACCACGGAATTTGAATTCAGTAAGCCACTCAGAGCGAGCTGCTGCTCTTGTAAAATCAAGGCTTGGTTTTCCCGGTCCACAATTTCCAGAAAGGGGTCGTTGGATTGCGTTAAGGCTTGTTCGACGTATGAACGAAATTTTGACTCCAGTCCAGCGCGGCTTGTTCCATTTTCAAAAGGGAGCAACGCGAGGGTGAATTGCCCTTTTGAAAGCGCCTCATTGCGCAATTTTTCAGCTTCTTTGTACTGCGGGTCCTGCGCGATCACATCGGAGAATAGAGCGTGGGCCGATCGCCAATGCTGCTGCTCAAAGTGTTCCCTTGCATTGCGATACCGGGGCTCACAAAACGCAATTTGCGCCCATTTTTCTGCCTCCTCGAATCCAGGCTCGAGTCGCACGACTTCATTAAAAGCGGTGAGTGCTTCTTGGAATATTTCATCCTCTAGCGCCTCCATTCCTGCGTCGTACAGTTCTTGAATGTGCGTGTGTCGAACGTCTTTGAAGGCCTGTTTTGCGGATTCTAAAATCAACAAGTCAATTCCAGCGCGTGCAACACGGTCGACGTATTGAAGAGCCTCTTCATAGGCAACAACCGCTTCGGGGAGGCTCCCTGCTAAATCCGCCTGCTCGAATCGGTCAATTTTCTCGTCCAACACCCACTGGCCTGAGCGTTGCAATGCGACCAGCGCATCGGCATTGCTGCGGTCTTTCATTGCCGCTGTGAAATAGAAGTTCGCGGCTTGTTCCATCAATCCCACGTCCTCCATTTTCTGGCCTCTTTTTACAAAAGCTTTCGATCCATTGCACCCAACCAAAAAGAGGGCGGAGAGGCAAAAGATGAAAGAGGAGAGCAGAAGCCGCATGGTTTAAGGTGATATAGAATATGAACGGTCTAGGAATGTGCAATTTAAGGGCATCGGCACTTGTTCAGTGCGAATTTCATGCCAAGCTTTTGCTCCCTTTGTCGAAGGCTTTCTAGCTTAGCGTTCTTATGAAAGCAGAAAAGACAATTTTAATATTGGGAGCCGGGCGCTCCAGTTCTTCATTAATCCAGGCTTTGTTGGAGAAGGCGGAAGCGAGTCAATGGAAGGTTGCGGTGGGGGACATGGACGTTGAGATGGCACAATCGAAATGCTATGGTCACCCTTGCGCGGAATGGTTTGAGATTGATTCAAAAGATCCAACCGATCGGAATGACCGCATTGCCAAGGCGGATTTGGTCATCTCCATGGTGCCGGCGTTTCTCCATCCTGAGATTGCTTCCGTAGCCATTGAAGCAGGAGTGCCTGTGATTACCCCGAGTTATGTGGGGCCTGAAATGCAGGCATTGCACGAACGGGCGTGTGAAAAAGGAGTGCTGGTCTTGAATGAGATTGGACTGGATCCTGGAATTGATCACTTGAGCGCTGCGCAAATATTGGACCGTATTCGAAAAGATGGAGGCAAGATCAAGGCGTTTGAATCGTACTGCGGTGGATTGATTGCTCCGGATTCTGATGACAATCCATGGCATTATAAATTCAGTTGGAACCCACGCAATGTCATCCTGGCGGGTCAGGCAGGAGCTGCGACGTTCTTGGAAGGCGGGAAGCATTGTTTGATCCCTCCGCATCGTGTGTTTAAGGACGCACGAAGCATCGAAGTAGCGGGCATTCCGTATGAAGGTTATCCAAATCGGGACTCGATTGCCTACGAAGAGAAATACGGGCTGAAAGGCGTAGAAACGTTGATTCGCGGTACGTTGAGGGGAGACGGTTATTGCTCCAGTTGGGATGTGCTTGTGCAGTTGGGTTGTGTTCGAGATGATGCGGCAATGCACTGGGTTGAGGGCATTTCATGGGCCATTTGGATGCGTTCATTCTTGCCTGCTAGAGCGGCCGAGTTGTCGCTGCGAGCTGCCATCCAGTCTGTGACGGGTGCATCGGAAGCGTGTTTGGATCGCTTGGAATGGCTTGGTTTGATGCGTGATGATATCGGTCCCGCTCGATTCAACGGCACACCCGCTCGAATCATCCAGGACCTGCTGGAAGACAAGTGGCGCTTGGAGCCCACGGACCGTGATTTAGTGGTCATGTGGCACCGGTTTGAATATGAGCAAAACGGACAGACGCATGAAATTACAAGCTCCCTGGTGTTGGAGGGAAGGGATGCAACGTACACTGCCATGTCCGATACGGTTGGTTGGCCCATGGCACTGGCTGCAGAAGCCATCCTCAGGGGTGAATTCAAACGGGTTGGGGTTGAAGTGCCTTTGCACCGTGATTACTATGATGTTCTCATGCCAGGATTGGAGGCGATGGGAGTCCACTTCAAAGAAGAACATCGGTCATGGTGATCCTCAGCGGCATGCTCTGTTGGATGTGCTGGGGTGCGCCCGAGTGGCCGGCCGAAGGTCAAGCTGATCGAGATTGGGTGATTGAAGCGATTCAATGGCGAATGCATCACGGCATCTACGGATGCGAGGAGGTCATGCCAGGGTTGGATGCGTTGACGCTCGAATGGATAGCTGAGACGACGGAATTCACGATCGAGATTAATCGATCTGAATGGCCGTTTTTAGAGAAAGCACCGGAATTGCTCCCCGTTTTGATTCAAATCAAAGCGCTGAACAGATTGTTGTCTGAAGTTGAATCAGAGAAAAGCCAACGAAAGGCCATTCGGAGTGTGCGTCGTGTTGCACGAAAAACGGACGGATTGCCAGTAAAAGCAATGCGTTCCGACTTTATAGAGTTGCTCGAATCAAGCAGCCACGAAAGTGGTCACTGAAGCAATGAAAAACAGGATAATGAGCGCATAGTAGCGCAAGGGAATGCTGCACATGGTCTCGTTTACGTGAGAATTTCAAAAGGGTTTCAGAGAAGACCCTTTCTTTTTTTCAAAGTGGCAACATTTTTTCGCGCTGTCGAGTTAGGTTTGAGGATTCCTAACATCATTTTCGCCGCACCGAGTAATGCGTTCATTTGAGATTCCCGATTTTTATAAAAGCCCCATCATTTCGCGTGTGAAGCATGCGCGGAAAGTTCTCGATCCTCGAAAACAAGATTTCAGTCCTTCAGTCTTGGATTTTGGTGCCGTTAAGTTTGTCTTAGCCCGGCACTTTGGATTCTGCTACGGCGTGGAGAACGCGATTGAAATCGCATACAAGGCAATCGATGAGAACCCGGGGAAACGTATTTTCCTGCTGAGTCAAATGATTCACAACCCGGAGGTTAATTCTGACTTGAAGAGCCGGGGTGTTGATTTTTTAATGGATACCGAAGGGAATGTTCTAACGCCAATCACAGAGCTAAAATCCGATGATGTCGTGTTGATTCCCGCTTTTGGAACAACGGTTGAGATGGAAGCACACTTGGAACAGCTCGGTGTCGATGTGGCCCGTTACAACACCACGTGTCCATTTGTAGAGAAGGTTTGGAAGCGTTCGGCTAAGCTGGCGAAAGAGTCCCATACGGTCATCATTCATGGGAAACCAACGCATGAGGAAACGCGGGCAACGTTTAGTCACGCCAATGCTTCTGGACATGCTCTGGTGATTCGGAATATGGAAGAAGCGATTGTTTTAGGGGAGCTCATTTCAGGCGAACGGCCCATGGATACATTCGGGTCACATTTCGAAGGACGTACGACCGAAGGGTTCAATCCGGAGGTGCATCTCAACAAGGTTGGAGTGGTGAACCAGACCACCATGCTGGCGAGTGAGACACAAGCCATCAGTGACCGCATTCGTTTGGCTGTTGAAAAGAGAGAAGGGTCCGCAGATTCTGGCCAATTCGCGCAGACACGCGACACCCTGTGTTACGCGACCAATGACAACCAGCAAGCCACACACGCGGCTTTGAAACGGGATCAGCTGGACATGGCGATTGTTGTGGGGGGGTACAATAGCTCCAACACGTCTCATTTGGTTGAGTTGTGCGAAGAGAAGCTACCGACTTTTTTCATTCAAAACGAATTGGAGTTTAAAGCGGATGGAATGGTCAGTCATTTCAATTGGCGTGCAGGACTGCATCAAGAGACCATGTCTCCTTGGCCAGAAACGGGCCAGTCGGGTGTGCCTACGATCTTAATCACGAGCGGTGCATCGTGTCCAGACGCATCGGTAGATCGCGTCATGCAGTCCATTATAAGGTTTTATTCCGATGCGCGCATTGTGGAAGACGTGTTGATGGAATTTGAACAACGTCATGCCTTGAAATCAAGCGCTACTGGGTCTTGAAACTTACCTTTGCAGTTGATGCAAGCACCCCGACTCCGATCCATGTTTCGAAACGTTCGCACAGAACCGCGAAAGTTCTCATTCCAATCCCGGCACCTGCCTGAATTGGATGATGAGTGGTTGCAACGTAAAGAACGAATTGAACAGGAAGTCCAAGGGGCTGATGGCACCACGCGCCGCAACATTCGCATGCGTCGCGGGTCGGCTTCGAGTGGTTCAGAACGATTGGGAAGACGGACCGCACAAATCAAATCGTCCCGATGGGCGATGCTTCGCTCCGCCTTGATCGCAGTTGGTTTGGTTTGGTTGGCTTGGAAGGGGTTGCAGTGGGTGGAGAAAAGTGACTTCAGTGATGTGCTAAAATGGATGGAAAATGCCTGAAGTGATTCGACAATTGTCCGAGTTGGTTGCGAATCAGATCGCGGCGGGTGAGGTTGTTCAGCGTCCATCTTCTGTGGTCAAGGAGTTGATGGAAAATGCTGTTGATGCCGGCGCGAAACGCATCGATGTTCGGGTGGTGGACGCAGGACGAACCTTGATCCAAGTCAGGGACAATGGGGTCGGCATGGTCCGCAATGATGCGCGGAGATGCTTTGATCGCCATGCGACTTCAAAGATTTCCACGGCGGAAGATTTGTTTGCAATTGTCTCCAAGGGATTTCGTGGAGAGGCTCTGGCCTCCATTGCTTCCATTGCCCATGTTGAGTTGAAAACATGCCATTCCGAGGAGACGGAAGGAACACGAATCCAAATGAAAGGTGGACAGGTGGTCGAAGAACTTCCCTGTCCCGCTGAGCCAGGAACGCGTATTTCCGTCAAGAATTTATTTTTCAATGTTCCTGCGCGTCGGAATTTTTTAAAATCGGACGCAGTAGAAATGCGGCATGTCATGGATGAATTTCAGCGGGTTGCCCTTGCCCATGAGGAGATTCATTTTACCATGCGTCACAATGATACCGAGTTGTTTAATCTGAAATCAGCCTCGAGAAGACAGCGTATTGTGGGGGTGTTTGGAAGCAAATACGATGAGCGACTGGTTCCCATCGAAGAATCAACGGATGTCTTTACGGTCGAGGGGTTTGTTGGTAAGCCATCCTTTGCAAGGAGAAGCCGTGGAGAACAGTTCTTGTTTGTGAACCAACGCTTTGTCAAACACCATGTTTTGAACCGGGTGATTATGGAAGCGTATGCGGGACTCTTGCCTCCGGGACAATTTCCGCTTTATGTTCTTTTTCTGACCATCGACCCATCTCGTTTGGACGTCAACATCCACCCGACCAAAACCGAGGTGAAATTTGATGAAGACCGGACCATTCAAGCGCTGCTTTTACCTGGGATCCGAAGAGGATTGGGGAAATATGCTGTGGCTCCTTCTCTTGATTTTGATCAAGAATCCTCATTGAATATCCAGCCGTTGGATGTCAACCGAACAGTGATTGCCCCTGAAGTGCGCGTGAATAAAGAGTACAATCCTTTTCATGCCCCATCTGATTCACAGAATCGCGGAGGTTTGCGCCCCGGAAAAGGGCAGATTGACGCATGGAAATCGCTTTATGGGGAAGATGATTTGCGGTCTGAAGAACCCAAGAGCCGGGATTGGAAGAATGCAGAGCCCTCTGAAATCATGCCTTCTGCCATTGATCGATTGGATGGGATACCTCTGGAAGAGGAGTCGGGAAGTCAGGTCCGACCGATGTTTCAGATTCAGCAACGGTACATCGTGACGGCGACGCAATCGGGCGTTTGGCTAGTCGATCAGCACCGCGCTCATCAGCGTGTTATTTATGAGGCGCTGGTTGTTCGATTGGAATCCAATGAAAGCCAGGTCAGTTCCCAGCAATTGCTGTTTCCTGAATTGGTCATTTTGCCTCTGTCTGACCGGGCGTTTATGATGGATTCTGCGACGTGGTTGAACCAATTGGGGCTTTATTTTAAATCCCATGAGTCGGGCATCGAAATTACAGGCATGCCCACGGAGGGGGAGACACGCTCCGCCGCCTTGTGTGAGGCCATTCTGAGTGAAAAGGAGAGCGATGCATCGGGCATCAGCCGTCCAGAAAGAGTCGCTGCTCAAATGGCGCGGGCTCTGGCGGTTAAAGCAGGTCGCGTTCTGAATGCGTCTGAGATGGAGGATTTGTTGGATCGTTTATTTGGCTGTTCAACACCTGGCCTGGACCCATTTGGCAAGCCGGTCATCGCTACCTTTGAGATGAAAGAAATCGAGCAACGATTTAACTAATGCTGCAAAACACCACCGTGGTTGTCCGCAACCTCATCATCATCAACGTTCTGTTTTTTGGTGCATCCATGCTTTTGGGAAACGAAATGGCCATTACATGGCTCGCCGGGACCTACCCGGGCTCACCCTTTTTTATGCCGTGGCAAATCATTACTCACATGTTCATGCATGGGGGCTTAACCCACCTGTTCTTCAACATGTTTGCGCTCTACATGTTTGGTAGTCAGCTTGAACGGCTGTGGGGTCCCAAGCGATTTCTCAATTATTATGTCATTAGTGGTCTTGGGGGCTTCTTTCTCCATGAATTGTTCATCGGCTTGGAATTTTACAACACGCTAGGAACCTTCTTCCCTATGCGGGAACAGTTGGTCCCAGCAGGCGTTTCTGATCGTATAGCGGTTCGTTACATTGAAGCGGCTTACGGCCGCGTCGTTGGAGCGTCAGGGGCTGTCTTCGGCATCTTGTTGGCATTTGGAATGCTCTTCCCAAATACGCGACTGATGCTTCTTTTTCCGCCCATCCCCATCAAAGCGAAGTACTTCGTAATCGGGTATGGATTGATTGAGTTGAGCTTGGCTTTCCAAAATGGTTCTGGCGACAATGTGGCTCATTTTGCCCACCTCGGTGGCATGCTTTTTGGATACATTCTGCTCAAACAATGGCAGAAGGACCGCGGTACGTTTTATTGAAAATCGTCTGAAGAATGTGGCAAGAAGTAAAAAATCAATGGCAGCAAGGTGGGATGCTGATCCGACTTTTACTCGTCAACTGCGGTGTCTTTTTGATAGTCACTACGTTGCAGTTATTGGCGACTCTTGGTTTCGGCCAATCGTCACCCGTTGATGCTGCATCCGTTTTGGGTCTGGCGACTACGTGGATGCCAGATCTTTTAGTCCGGCGTCCTTGGACCATCGTCACACACATGTTTGTGCATACGGGGATTTGGCATTTGCTAATGAACATGGCCTTGTTGTTCTGGATGGGTGGCTTATTCGTTGCTCATTTTGGTGCGCGCCGTTTATTGAGCACATACATCGTAGGGGGGTTGGCTGGATTCGTTCTGTATTTTACAGCGACCAATGTCTTTCCGGGATTGCAACAAGGCACCTATGCTTATGGCGCGAGTGCGGCCGTTATGGCCATCTTGGTCGCCGTAGCGACACGCGACCCCGATCGGCGTATTGGACTGATCCTTATCGGTGCTGTTCCGTTGAAATATGTGGCGCTTGCCCTGATTTTACTGGATTACTTTGCTTTGAGTAATGGAGAGAATACTGGAGGGAACTTGGCCCATTTGGGCGGAGCGCTGTTTGGATATGTGATGGTAAAACAAGCGGACCAAGGACGGGACTTGGTTGGGTGGTTTGAGCGCATGTTGGATGCCATGACAAGCGCATTCAAGCCAAGAGAGAAGTCCAAATTGCGCGTTGAAAAGCGTCCCAAACGCACTTCGTGGTCTCGAAAAGCAAAAAAGGACACGCGGTCATCTCGAGTCAAAAGTGATGCGGACTTCAATCAAGAAAAGAAGGAACGTTTGGCTCGGATGGATGCTATTTTGGATAAGGTGTCTAAGCACGGATATGACAATCTGACCAAGGAAGAAAAAGCATTCTTGTTTCAAGCTTCCAAAAAAGAATGACACTTCAGCGAAAGCCTTGGTGGCCTGTCGCATTGACACTTTTGGGCATTGCCGGTGTGTTTGGGGCGGAATTGGCAGTTCGTCTTTCCCCTTCTCTTTGGTCTTTGCTGGCCATTGCAGGCATGGGGTTTCCACTGACCTGGACCTTTCTGGCCATCGGCACAGTGAGTAGTTTACTGTTCCGCCGGTGGCGGGCGTTTCGGTGGGGACTTCTTTTTATTGTTCTGTCAGCACCGCATGCAGCGCAAACATGGGGGTGGACGGTTTATCCCAAAAACATCGGAGGGGAGTCACCAACGTGGAGCTTTTCACCGGGTGCATCTTCTGTATTTCAAAAGGGAGGAAATGGGTTAGATGATGAATTGGAATTCCGAGTACTTTCTTGGAATGTGCGGCAATTTGACCGCTTCGGCTGGTTGAACAATGCCAATTCCCGGGAAGAAATGTTGTCTCTGTTGGGCTCTGTGGAACCTGACTTGGTGTGTATACAGGAGTGTTTCTTGGAAGAAAATGCGGATCCTTGGATGACACCGCAACGTTTGCAACGCGCTTCTGGACTGCCGCACTGGGCCCAAGAATTCAAGTTGGGAAGGGGCCATGACAAGCTGTTTGGACTGGCCGTACTCTCTCGTTTTCCCATTTTAGATGTGAAAGCGATTGATTTCCCAAATGATAAGAACAACAGCGCCATGTATGCTGATCTTCTCATTGGCAAAGACACCGTTCGTGCTTTCAATGTGCATCTCAGCAGCATTCATTTTGAACATGAGGATTATCAAGCGATGCGCCAGGGTCCAGATGAAACTGAACGCCTGCGGGTGCTGGATCGCTTAAAAACGGCTTGGCAGAAAAGAGCGTTGCAGGCAGAATTGGTCGCGAAGTACGTTGCAAACAGTCCTTACGCGGTGGTCTTGATGGGTGATTTCAATGACGGTCCTGTTTCGTTTGCGAAACAACAGTTTCAGCCATACTTGCAAGATGCGTACAATGGAAATGGACCATTGCTCGGTGCCACGTATGCTGGAGATATTCCCGGAATGCGCATTGATTTCATCCTTCACAGTCCTGTTCTGGAGCCTGTGGAATTCGAAACCAGCGATGTGATGTTATCCGATCACCGTCCAATTCAGGCGCTTTTCAAATGGCGCTCGGGAATTCAGTCGGAGTAAGGTCCGAGTCCCAAGCGTCTTTTTTGCAACGCTTCAAATCCGGCAATGTGGAGACCGATGAGGAGAAAACCATAAATCAGGTCGTCTACGGGCATGCTGAAAATGCGCCATCCAGTCGTGTGCTCTCCTGCGTACCACACGATGGAATCTTGGATTTGGCCGGCATCATTGTGCAACAATGGATACTCCCAAAAGGTGATTCCCGTGAGAACTCCGTTGGTGATGATAAAAGGAGTGAGTAGAACGAAAAAGGCGATCCACAAGTGATGTGACCACGCTACATAGTTCACCGCAGACCAAATGAAAAACACACACAGAAGCGCGCTCGCAGAAAACGTATACCATGCATCCGAATACCAATAGCTTAGCCCCGCGGTAATTGCAATGGCCGCCATGTTCAAGGTAATCGCACTGTGTCTAAATGGATTCCTGCGCACGTAATGTTTTAACGTGGCGTAAGTGAAGACGCTGGCATACGGAATGCAAATGAAGAACAGCCATTCTTCCATGGGCAACCCAAGCCATTCAGGACCCAAGAGGTAGTCCGGGTTGAATCCCCAAATTCCCCATTGGGTGAAAAAGACGTCCCATGTGATGAAGAAGATCAATACGCCGATGTTCACGGGCCAAAAGTCTTTCCATTGGCCAAAGAAATGAACGCGCTTGTCAAAGCTGAGAAGAAGTGGGAAGGCCAGCACAGCGAGGTCGACGGCCAGATAGAGTCCGCTCATTACTTAACGGGAGATTGTGTGTTTGCGGACCACTTCCTTTGCGACTTTCTCGCTTCCAGCCAGTAGCGCAAGGGTACGAATAGCATCCCAAAACACTCTCCTTTTTCTTTGGTCAAGTGCTTGTGGTGAATTTTATGTGCCTTACGAATCGCCATTAAATAGGTGTTTTCTGTCCTGCGAAACCACCTGAATCGTTGGTGAATGAAAACATCATGAACGAGGAAGTAAGCCAGGCCATACGCCGCAATCCCCGCGCCAATCCAAATGCGAAAGTCACCTCCTGCCATGGACCCCGTAATGATACAGCTCGCACTAGGGACAGCAAAAATCAAGAAGAAGGCATCGTTTTTTTCAAAAAAACCCGGTTGGTGGACGTGATGATCCTGATGAAAATACCACATCAACCCATGCATGATATACTTGTGTGCGAACCATGCCACGCCTTCCATAATCAGAAAGGTTACAATCACAATGAATGCGGGGTGCGTGAAGAAAATCAAACGGTCCATGGAAAAACATTGAGCAGAATGAAGAACGATGCAAAGATGAGAACTAAGATTCCAGTTCCCTTGGATTCTGTTGATTGTCTCGGAACTAAATGAAAAAGAAAAGCAATGGCCCACCACGAGGCATAATTGGTCCAAGGCACATCTCCTTGCGCCCACTCCCACCAACCCGATTGGATGGCCACGGGCTCTATGAAAGCATCGAGTCCCATCATAAGAGTGGCTGCTACGATCGCTGTGCCCACTTTATGTGCTTTCGTGCCGAGTCTAAACCGAAGCAGCCAGCGCCCGCCCCAATGGCCAAATCCCATGAGCGTGACAAACCACAATGCCCCTAAAATCAAAGGGACTTCGGCGACCTGAAGTCCGAGACCGTGTCCATAGTGGTAAGCACCAAATAGCCACCCGGTGTGCACGCCGAAGCATTCAACAAGCCATCCACCTAGAGCCGCGTATACCCACAAGCGACTGCGAGAATCCCAATCCAGCCAAGCGGCTAGTACCCCGTTTATCAGCAAATTCAAAGCAGTGAATTGCAGAATGGTTTCACCAAATCCCAACAACACACCAGCCACCCCCACACTGTTGAGGATGATCATGATCAAGGGAGCCCAGCGTTTAAGAGTGGTCCAGTTCATGGAGTTGTTGTTTGGATCAATTCAGATGCAATACGCGCGCTAAGTAAGCAGAGTGGAATGCCACCGCCAGGATGAACACTTCCACCACAAAAATACAATCCTTTGATTTGCTTTGAACGATTTCGGTGGCGGAGAAATGCGGCGAGCGCATTGTTGGAGCTGGCCCCATAGAGGGCACCGCGCCATGAACTCGTTCGGTTTTCAATGTCACGCGGGGTGAGGATGGACTCCGTCTCAATGAGGTCGCTTATGGAATGTCCGAGCGTTCTTGAGATTTTATCCAATACCGCACGGCGGATCGCCGGAATTTCGGCGTCAATCGTTTCCGGGTCTGCACTTACATTGACCATGACAAACCAGTTTTCGCATCCGGACGGGGCGTCTGAAGGTTGCAACTTTGAGGTTATGTTGATGTAGACTGTGGGGTCATTTCCGGGGTGTCCCAACGCATCTATCGATTGGAATTCTTGGCGGTAGTTCTTGCTGAATAAGATGTTGTGCAAGTGCAATTCTTTGTGCTCCCCCTTGACTCCCCAGTAAAAGATCACCCCGCTTGACGACCGCTCTTGCTTGAGGATATGTTCCGGTGCTTTGATGTCTGGCAATAGCTTTCGGTAGGTCGGGTGGATGTCAGCATTGGAAACGACGATGTCGGCTTGAACGTGATGAGGTCGACCGTTCAATTCCACTGCGATGCCTTTCACGTGACCGTTGCGATGCACTATTTTTTGCACCGACTGGTCAAAGTGGAACGCTACACCCAAACTTTGGGCGAGTGCAAAAAGGTGATGCACAATGCCCATCATGCCACCCTCAGGGAAAAACGTTCCGATGCCGTGTTCCAAATGTGGAATGGCATGCAACATTGCGGGCGCGCGATGGGGGTCAGAGCCATTGTAGGTCGCATAGCGATCAAACAACTGAACAAGATGAGGTTCATGCAATCGCTTGCGATTCAACCGGTGCAAAGAGCCGAACCAGGGCAGGCGGTGCAAATGGGGAATGGCCCTGGAAAACGCAGGCCAGCTGAACCGCTTCCATTCATGGAGACTTTGCTCCAAAAACAGCTTTCGCGTCGCCTCGTAAATAGTTTGGCTGTGATTGAGATGGTGGTCTAAAGCATGGGGTTCCACTTCGACGGCTTGTAAAACGGCCTCTTTGAAAGCCTTGCGATCTGCCCAGGCGACAATTCGCGTAGCATCTTCCCAGAAATAATGCGTTGAACGATCCAGCGTTTGATAGCGAAATACTTGAGGGAGTTTGTCCGCTTGGACATCAGCGCTAGATCGCGTCAAGCGGTCCAATTCCATGACCAATTCGGGCATGGTGAAAAGCGAAGGTCCAAGATCAAAGCGGTACCCCTTCGTGTGCTCTTCTTTTAGTTTTCCTCCCGGTCCAGATGCGCTCTCGTAGACAGCTGTTTTGATGCCCGAAGCGGCCAGCCGTATGGCTGTGGCAAGCCCGGCAACTCCAGCACCGATGACAATGGCTATCTGTTTCGTGGGTGGTTTCATCGCAGGTGCTCCATTTCACTAAAACGATTTCGAACGCGATGAAAGCAGAGCTTAAACCAAACAGAGAAGCGATCCGGGAAGGCCTGCATCTCCTGCTCTAGTTGTTCTGTAGTGATGTATTTGTAGTCACAAACTTCCTTTGAATTCAGGTGTGGTGTTTTGTCTGAATATCCCACGAGCACATGGTCCAACTCATGCTCAATCAAACCGTTCGGTAAGTTGCAGCGATACGTGAAATGAAACTGGGGTTCGATCTGACAATACATGCCCATTTCCTCATTCAATCGGCGAATCCCTGCCTCGATGACGGATTCGTCTTGGCGGGGGTGGCTGCAGCACGTATTGCTCCACAATCCCGGGCTGTGGTATTTGTCTAAAGCCCGGCGCTGAAGCAGCCAGCGACCATCGCTATTGAAAATGAAAATGGAAAACGCCCGATGTAACGCTCCTTTTTCATGCGCCTCCATTTTGTTCATGAGGCCCAAAGCATTGTCTTCGGCGTCGACTAGGATGACGTGTTCTTCGCTATTCGTGCTCATCGGAGTCCAACTCAAGAGTCAAGTCAAAGGCGTGGAACAAATCGCGGATGAATGTTTCGTGTTCAGGATCTTTTGACCAGCTTCCTGATTGAAGGGCATTCGAAATGAGGAGAACATCTTCATCAATCTCTCCAGAGTATGCCAAGATTCCCGGGACATGTAGTTGAACAGAAAGTCGAAATACCCTCAAGTCGGGATCCATGGGTTTGCTTTCGATGGCTGTTTCAAGATGCGCTTTCCAGTGCATAAATGCTTCGAGTTTTTCCAACAAGTTTTGCATGGACTCCACCTTCATAAGTTCAGCAGTAGCTACCATTCCAAGAGCCTCTGGACTTTCGTTGTGTGCTGCAGAATAGTCCCTTGCAGCATCTTCAAAAACGGACAGAGAATCGCCTGTTTCTTTGTTTTCGGAAGCCACCCGGTACGCTTTCCAAACGTCCAATCGGTCATCAATTGTTGGTGCGGAACTTGTTTGCGATTGCATCGAGGGAAGGACCCCGAAAAAAGCGAGACAACAGGCCAAAAACCATTTCATAATCAGAGAAGATTGAATTGGTGCCGGACGTAAGAGCTAAACAACAGCGTCAACTTTCTCCCATTCGGAATGCGGATGCGCTCCTCCATGATCCGCTCGCTCGGCAGTTGACGTATTTTTTCGAACAATCGCAAGTAATAGATATAGGCCACATGCACACCTAAGCGACTTGAACGGGGCAGCTGCAGGATACCAATGTGAGCGGCTTTGAAGTCACTTTCAATTTCACTTTCAATCGACTTTTTCGTGGTCTCGGTAAATTGAGTCATGTCAAGACCTGGGAAATACGTTCGCCCTTTCTCTTCAAAATCATCCTTTAGATCGCGCAAGAAATTGATTTTTTGGAAAGCCGCACCCAACCTCCTTGCACTCGGTAATAACTCCTGATACCGTGTATCATCTCCATCCACAAAAACACGGAGACACATCAGGCCAACCACTTCAGCTGAACCAACGACATAGTCTTCAAACCCTTGCCGGTCATAGTCATTCCGTTTCAGATCCCATTCCATGCTGCGTAGAAATAAATCCACGTGTTCTCGGTCAATTTGATACTGATGGAATACGCGTTGAAATGCGTGAAGAATGGGATTGAGGCTAATGCCTTCATCAATGGCAGCATACGTATCCGCTTTGAATCGCTCAAATAGATCCTTCTTGTCGTGATCATGAAATGAATCCACAATCTCATCTGCAAACCGAACAAAACCATAAATGGCATAAACCGGTCTTCTTAGCGGTTTACCAAGAAACCGAATTCCCAGCGAAAATGAGGTGCTATAGGCTTTTGTGGTTTGCACACTGCATTCGTAGCATACATGGTCATATAAAGCGATGGCGTCCATTAGGTAGTAACTTGAGAAAGGGTCAATAGGTTCACTTCCCGACTTCAAGCCATGATTTGGCTTCTCTCCCTGCGACCTCTCCGCTAATCAAACTCGGGGGTACGCCTGGGCCAGGGGTTGTCAGTTGACCGGTGAAAAACAAGCCCGGAAGTTTGCTTTTCATTTTGGGTTTCCAAAAAGCGGTTTGTTTCAATGTGTTGGCTAATCCATAGGCATTGCCTTTGAAAGCCCGGTAATCCTCTTGAAATTCGGCATGGGCATAACTGCGTTTAAACACAATGTGCGGACGAATATCCAAACCGATGTGGCTTTCTAATCTGTCGCACAAGTGGTTAAAGTAGGATTCTCGTTGACCTTCCTCTTCAGAAAGCCCTGGTGCCAATGGAATCAAGAAAAAAAGATTTTCGTGTCCTTCAGGGGCCACTCCGGAATCTGTTTTTGAAGGAGCGCTGATATAAAAAAGCGGATCTTCTGGCCAAGCAGGTTCATCATAAATGGTAGAAGCATGCGGGCCGAATGGCGTGTCGAAAAACAAATTGTGATGCTTCAACTGTGGAACTCGAATGTCCACACCCACATAAAAAAGAAGCGAACTCGGAGACATCACGCGGTTGTCCCAATACGTCGCATCGTATCTTCTGAATGCAGCGGGTAGGAGATGCTGTTCCACATGGTGGTAGTCAGCCGCAGCGATGATGGTTTCGGCTTTCCATTTGGTTCCATCACGGAGCGTCACACCGGAGACTTTGCCGTGATTGGCATCGATGGAGGCGACATCTTGCTCGTAATGAAATTGAACTCCATTACGCTCGGCTACGCGAACCAAAGCGCGGACAATTTCATGCATCCCGCCCATAGGATACCATGTGCCGAGCATCGTGTCGGCATAATTCATGAGGCTGTAAAGAGCAGGGGTTTTCTCTGGTTTAGCGCCTAAAAACAAAACAGGGAATTCAATGATCTGAAGCAAACGTGGATCCGTGAAATACCGCCTGGCATGCTTGCTAAACGAAGTGAACAGAGACAAGTGTGTTGCTTGTTTCACGGTTTTCCAATCAGCAAACTCCAAGACATTGTGCGCTGGCTTCCACACAAATTCACTCATTCCAATGTCGTACTTGATTTTGGCCTCAGCCATAAAATCAGCGAGCCTCTGGCCTGCCCCTTTTTCCATGGATTCGAAGGCGACCTGCATGGATTCAAACGCTGCGGGGACATCCAACGATTCTCCTGTAAACCACACTTTGTACGAAGGGTCGAGACGAACCAAGTCGAGCTCTTCGTTTACATGGCTTCCAAATTTCTCGAAATAGGCCTCAAATACGTCGGGCATCCAGTACCAGCTGGGTCCCATATCAAACGTGAATCCGGCTTCTTGAAAAACACGGGCCCTTCCACCAGGGTGGTTGTGCCGTTCAAGCACCACAACATCGACCCCTTTTGAAGCCAATTCTGTTGCCGCTGCAATGCCCGAAAACCCTGCGCCAATTACGATTGCTTGCGAGGAACGATTGGAGGTTGTTGAACTCATATTGGGTCAACAAGATGCATCTAAAACTTGTTCACTGCAATGGGTGTTGAGATTTTTGTGAACCCCTAACTTTGTCACCATGACACACGCTCAAATGGATACGATGGATGTCTGTGCTTTTGGAGCCCATCCGGATGATGTGGAGTTGTCAGCAGGAGGAACAATCGCATCGATGGTCGCCAAGGGCAAGCGCGTTGCTTTGGTCGATTTGACCCGCGGAGAATTGGGCACCCGGGGAACGGGAGATACACGCGACTTGGAAGCCGCAGCTGCTGCCGAGATTCTTGGTGTCATGCATCGTGAGAATTTGAATTTGGGAGATGGCTTTTTCGAAATCGACCATCCCGCCCTGATGAAGGTGATTGAAGTGCTCCGACGTTTGAGGCCTCAACTTGTTTTGGCCAATGCCAAGTCGGATCGGCATCCAGACCATGGTCGGGCGAGTTCTTTGTTGGAGCGTGCCTGTTTTTTGAGTGGACTGCTCAAAATTGAAACGGTTGATCAAAAGAGTGGCGAGACGCAAGAACCTTGGCGCCCGCAGTCGTTGCATTATTACATCCAAGACCGCTGGCGCACCCCTGATTTTATCGTGGATATCTCGGGTTTTGAAGCCGTGAAATACGCTGCAATTGGGGCCTATAAGACGCAGTTTCATGCAGGGTCTGGGAAGAACGAACCGGTGACTCCAATCAGCTCACCGGAGTTTCTACAGCATCTGAAAAGCCGCGATGCTGCGATGGGTCGTTTGGGAGGCGTGCAAAGTGGAGAGGGGTTCGAATCGAGCCGGCCACCGGTTGTTCGGGACCTACTGGATCTCCTCTGAACGCAAAACACTCGAGCGAATTTCGCTCCATCGAGGCCACAAGCTGAGCCAGGGGGACTGTTCGCAGTAACTCCAGGCGAAGACCAGGCAGGTTGTTTGCATAACGGCGGCCACAGATGCGGCATAGGCAGCGCCGTGTATTCCATGAGTGGGAATCCATTGCCAGGCACCAATACTCAGAACCAAAAGCCCTAAACCGGAGGAATAGGCGTTCCACTTGTGGTGTCCAATTCCTGAAAGGTGGTGGGCAAGAATGGAAGCCATAGCACCGGCCAAAGCCGCTGGTAAAAGCCGCAAAACGACAGGCTGAATTCCGCCAAACCCCACGAGATGGGCGTACCATGTGTCGGGAATCAATGCGGCGGAACAGGCCAATGGAATGGTGGCAAGTACCGCCAATCCGAGGATGCCCCGTGTTTCTCGAATGCGTTGTTTGCGATCGGAGTTGTTGGCCGTGCGCGCATGGACCACGGGAGCCAAGCCTCTTGCGACGATCCACATAGCTTCGAGGGCATAAAAAGCGACCGAATAAATGCCCGTTGCTGACGCGCCATTGCCTGCGCTGCGTGCAAGCAAACTAAAGTTGGTTCGGTTGGTGAGCATTTGAAGCAGTCCACCGGCTTGTGCCGCACTGCCGTGTTTCCAAAGCAAACGGATGACGTCTTTCAGAGGCGGACGGTGATCGGTTTGCGGCAAATGCCGCAGCGGGGGGAAGGACAGCAAGGCCGTCAATGCCAAACTCAGGCCCAAAACAGCAAGAAAGGCGTCAACATGCTTCCAACCCCACACGAAATAGACGAGTGCCAATCCTGCAGCAACGAAAGCGTTTTGCATGACCTGTAGCCGGTTGTGTGCACGGATGTTTTGTGCTCCAAGGAGCAGCTGTCCATGAAAGATGATGATGCCCTGAAGCCAGCCCAACAAAGCAATGTCGAACATGTGATGCTGGGGTAGGAAGCCCATCTGGATACCAAGAGCCGTGGTGCCAATAGAAGAAATGATCAGCCATAGATGGCCCGGTAGAAGCGTTGCACGCAACGGGATGACCTTTTTCAAGTAGACCACAGCTCCGCCTGCAATGAATCCGCTGGCGCCTGTCACCAGAAGCAGTCCAAGCTGCACCCAGGCGATTTGCCCTTGTCCTTCTGGTCCAAGAGTGCGCGTATTGATGAGGATGATGGCCGTGGAAAGCAAGAGCAGCCAAGCTCGACTTTGAATAGACTGTAAGATCGTGCGGCGCAAATTCATGAGGTCCTTGAGTCTTTGGACGCATGAAGATGAAGGGCTTTTTGATATGCCGCGGTGTATTGGTCTGCGATGGCTTCGATGCTGAAGGTCGATGTCGCAATGGCCCGCAACGCAGCCGCATCACGATGCGCTGGTGAAGGGGTCGTCGACATGGAGACAATAGCGGACGTCAGGGCCGCTTCATCGCCTCGCTTCACGAGGATTCCCCGCTCGGATGTCAGGTGTTCCGCGATGCCTCCGACGTCCGTCGATATCACAGGGATTCCGCTGGCCCAAGCTTCAGGGATCACACACGGGAAGTTTTCAAAGTTGCTAAAGAGGATCAGAGCATTCGCAGCACGCATGCGTTCGGCAACTTCTGACAATGGGATTTCTCCTTGAATCTGCACACGATTGGCAATGCCTAAGGTCCGTGCGAATTGTTGGTGCGGAAGCGGGTCTCCATCACCAATAATTGTCACGCGCAGCTGAGGGCATTGAGGCAGCGCATCGGCAAGCGCGCGCAACATACCCGAAATGTTTTTTTGTTCGTCCGACAGGGAACTGATGTGCAACAACTCAAAAGAGCCATTTACTGAACGCGCGGACTCATCCCGTTTGAACAGGTTCGTATCGACCACATTGGGAATGACCTGAGCATGATTCCCCATCCCAAAATCACGCATGCTGGAAGCGAGGTCCTCTGATACCGGGCAGAGCAATGTACTTGCTTGGCCGGTAAGTCGCATGCTGCGTTTTCGCCAAAAAGGGAGCTTGTGTCGCTGGTCCGCATGGTATGCCGTCCAATGTTCCGTAACCACCAAGGGCAAGTCCCAGCGCTTGGCCAGTAGTCTCGCGGCTTGCCCTGCAGGATAAGCGACGTGCAAATGGATGAGGTCAAAAGGAGGGACAGCATGTACTTCGGCCAATCGCAACAAAGCCCGCGTGGTTTGCCGTACCACAGGTTTTTTCGCGGCGAAGTAAACGAGGTGTTCTGTAATTGAACCAGTGGATTGGACTGTGTCCAAGGGCACTTTCTGTCCCTTGGGTGCCGCCGCTGCATACCAAACATCACTCGCACATTGCGTGGCTATCGCTTCGATGTGGCGTCGAACAAAATTGCCCAAGGTGCCGTGCACCGCGCTAGGGTACCAACTGGCAATGTGCAGTATTCTCGGTTTGGGCGGAACGGTGGCGAGCGAATCCATGAGGCACAAAGTTCGATGAAGGCGATGAGATTTAACGAAGTCCACCAGATTGAATTAAACTTGTAGTACCATTTAACGTCTTTCGAGTATGCAACGTATTTCTATCCTTTCTTTTTTCGTCTTCAGCGCGGTTGCCTTTTCGGTGCGCGGTCAAGCGCCGACATTCCATGCAGATGTGGCGCCCATTGTGTATCAGAATTGCACTCAATGCCACCGTGTTGGTGAGATTGGGCCGATGCCGTTTACGACCTATGAGGAAGTATCCGAGCATGGAGCCTTCATTTCCTATGTGACATCCATGGGCTACATGCCGCCTTGGACACCTGATCCTGAATTTGCCACATTACGAGGAGAGCGGTTTTTGACAGCGAGTCAAATTGAAGTGTTGTCTGATTGGTACGATGCGGGCATGCCAGAGGGGAATCCAGCGGACAATCCCGGATTGCCTGAATTCCCTGAAGGAAGTCAAATTGGAGAGCCTGACTTGGTGCTTGAAATGCCAGAGCCGTATGCACATGGAGGGGACATGCAAGAGCAATACCAAGTGTTTGTTCTGGAAACAGGCGTCACGGAAGAGACGGAAATTCGGGCTATTGAAATCCGACCAGGAAACGCTGCCATTGCGCACCATACGCTGATTGCGTACACGGAGAGCCCAACGTCAATTGCTGGAGCGGAAGCGCTGGATGCAGCGGACCCTGAACCGGGGTATGAGAGTTTTGGCGATTATGGTGTCAATGTGGAGGACTTCCTTTTTGGCGGCTGGGTTCCCGGGTCCTCCCCCACAGAATTTCCTTCCACCATTGGGAAGAAAATTGGACCGGATGGCCGGCTGCTTTTACAAATGCATTATGGTCCATCAGCAGTCGATGAAACTGATTTAACGCATTTGAATCTGTTTTTTGCTGAAGATCCGATCCAACGAGAGGTGGACTTATTGCTCATGACAGTCAATAGCTTGACGGCACCCTTTTTCATTCCGGCAAACGAAACCCCAACCTTTCACGGAATTTTTGAAATTGAAGATGATATCAGTGTGCTCTCGATTACACCACATTGTCACCTGTTGGGTCAAGCGTGGGAAGTGTACGCCGTTTCTGCCAACGGAAACGATACGATACCGATGATTTCGATTCCAGAATGGGACTTCAACTGGCAGGGTATTTTCAGTTACCCGGCGTTGAAGCACATTCCGGCGGGTTACAAAATCCACGCGTTCTGTACGTATGACAATACCGCCAACAATCCCAACAACCCACATGATCCACCGGAGTGGATGTCGTGGGGAGATCTCACGGGTGATGAGATGTTTGTGGTGTTCTTTCAATTTGTGGATTACCTGCCCGGCGATGAGAACATTGTCATGTCTACTGCAGACGAAGACACCCGCATTGTGTATCAAACGGACAACTTGTTTCCGGCTTGGCCCAACCCGAATCGATCCGGCCAGGAGGTCACCATTGGTTTTCATTTGAATGAAGGCGCAGATGTCACCTTGGATCTTTTGGATTTCCGGGGGCGCATGGTGGATACTTGGATGCCGGAGCAATCCTTTGCAGCAGGGCACCATCAGCGGACGTTTGTGTTGGGAGAATTGAATTCGGGAACGTACTTCTACCGCATGACGACGTCTTTGGGTACGGTACGAAGTCACGTCATTCAAGTCATCGATTGATGTGGAAAGTGTGGGTGTTTCTAGCGCCATTGTGCCCCATTTGCCAGGACTACACGTTTTATCTCAATGCGATGCATGCGCAATGGGAGCAAGAACACCCGGGACGAATCGAGTTCGTGGGATGGTTTCCGAACCCCACGGTATCTGAGGAGCAAATCGCTGAATTTGAAGACCGGTATGCCGTAGAATGGGAATTGGCGCGCGACACGGTGGGGTGGGCTGACCGGCTCAACGCCAGCTGGACGCCCGAAGTTTTTGTGCTGGATTCACTGGGTGAAGTGCGGTATCGTGGCCGAATCAATGATTTCTATTTTGCGTTGGGAAAGCACCGGAATAGTCCCCGCAATCAGGATTTACAGGATGCTGTGGAGGCCTTGTTGAAAGGAGAAAACCCTGTGAATGCCTACACGGATGTGATTGGATGTCCCATCGAAAAAAGGATCCCTTTCAATGAATTGTACGGTCATGCAATATTCCCTGCACTGAAAAGTGCGAATTAAAGCATCGCGATTATCTTTGCGCACCCTTAGGGGTAAAACGGTGGCTATAGCTCAGCTGGTTAGAGCATCGGTTTGTGGTACCGAGGGTCGTGGGTTCGAGCCCCATTAGCCACCCAACTTCAAAGCCTCGCACTTCGGTGTGGGGCTTTTTTGATGCTGACTTTTTGGAAGTCGAATGCGCGGATCAACGACGCGTGAGCCGTGCGCGTTTTCGTCAACCAGAGGAGAATAGAGGGTGTATTGCTGGTTGTAGGTTATATAATCACTGTCGAAAACATGTAATTAATAGATGGATTACGTATCTTATAGGGGCTCATCAAAAAGTCGATCCGATGTTATCCTTGCGCTTGAAGTTCATCTTGTTGTCCATATTCAGTGGTATGGTTAGTTCGACATCGTCGGCACAGCTCACCAGTGTTTGGGTGGAAACGGTTGCCCAACATGAAGGCGTTATCGGCAATACCGATTTCTCAGGAATGACAACGTACCGGGTGTACGGACTGATGACATCGGAGTCAGATTTTCTTGGAGCAGCGTATGGCAATGACTTGGAGCCCTGTTCTTTGACATCAACTACATCATTTTTTCAGCATTCAGCAGGAGGGTCATTCGGCACGGATATCAGTGCTTTCTTCATTGGGATCCTGCCCGATTTAAATTATGATAGCTGGGTAACCATTGGATTGGAAACATCTCCTCAGTCGGGCAATGGGGATGGAATCTCTACGATTGGAATGGGGGCGGAGTTGTCCATATTTGAATCCGGCGAGGATTTGATCGTCGAATCTGAAATCGGTGGAAGTTGGTTTGTATTGCCCGGCAGTACCAATGGCATAGCAGGCGAAGATTTGCGTGTTTTATTGGCTCAGGTGACGACAGATGGCTTGATTGAGGGACTATTCAATTTGCAAGTCTTCATTGGAGGGGATCCTTTCAATGAACAACTGATTGCGGGAAGTTTCAGCGCGGGTGCTCCCGGTTGTACGGATGTGAACGCTTGCAATTTTGATGCATCGGCCAATGCCAACGACGGATCATGTGTGTATGCAGAGACGGGATATACCTGCGCTGGAATGTGCCTTGCTGATTCCGATGGAGATGGGGTGTGTGATCCATTTGAAATTGCCGGTTGTGAAGATCCAGAGGCCTGCAATTTTGCTCTGAACGTCACGGACTTGGAATCGTGTGATTATCCAATGGACGGTTACGATTGCAATGGAAGTTGTCTTTTGGACGCAGACGGTGATGGCATTTGTGATCCCTTCGAAATTTCAGGATGCACAGATCAGGGTGCTTGTAATTTCATGATTGAAGCGACAGACGATGATGGCCAGTGTGTTTTTGCTGCGCTGTATCGTGATTGCTCAGGTACATGCGTATCGGATATAGACGGGGATACGGTCTGCGACGAAGAAGAGGTGCTGGGATGCACGGTCATCAATGCCGATAATTTCGAAGTCACGGCAACGGATGATGATGGGAGTTGTTTGTTTACAGGCTGCCTTGATGAGGTTGCTTGCAATTTCGACGCTGTAGCGAATGTTTCAGGCGAATGCGTTTATCCCGAGGTGGCGTTGGACTGCACTGGAAACTGTCTTTCCGATGTGGATGGAGATGGGGTGTGTGACTCCTTTGAAATTCTCGGCTGCATGGATGTGTTGGCTGAAAACTTCAACGAGACAGCCACAGACGACGATGGGTCATGCCTCGTTCTTCCTCCATCGTATTGTGGAGAAGGAACAGTTTGGGCCGATTCCATCGGACAGTGCGTTAGCGACGGAAGTGGAGACGGCGGAATCGGCGGATTTGGAGGTCCGTGCTTTGGAGATTTCGATGGAAACGGCAACCGGTCTGTTTCCGATCTGTTACTCTGGCTTCCTTTCTACGATACACTCTGCGATTAACGCAGGGAGTCTTTAGTGAATCCCTCGTGCAGCCAAATAACGCTCTGAGTCAAGCGCTGCCATGCAACCCGTACCCGCTGCCGTTACGGCCTGGCGGTAGACCTTATCCGCAGCATCACCGCAGACATAGACGCCCGCAATATTGGTTTTGGACGTACCCGCTTCTTCATACTTGATGTAGCCCTGATCATCCAAATCAATCCAGCCTTTGAATACATCTGTGTTGGGCTTGTGACCAATCGCCACAAAAAATCCCGTCGCAGGGATGTCGTGCTCGACTTGTGTTTCATTGTTCACCACGCGAATGGCTTCCACAGCGTCTTTACCCAAAACTTCAACGGTTTGTGTATTCCACAGGACTTCGATGTTCTCCATCCCGAACACACGGTTTTGCATCGCCTTTGACGCACGCATTTCACCGCGTCGCACAAGCATGGTCACTTTAGAGCAAAGCTTCGCGAGGTAGCTCGCTTCTTCGCAAGCTGTGTCACCTGCGCCTACGATGACCACTTCCTGGCCGCGGTAAAAGAAGCCGTCACACACAGCACACGCGCTTACTCCGCCGCCAGCGTCACGCAGACGCAATTCACTTTCCAAGCCGAGCCATTTGGCCGATGCGCCGGTGGAGATGATCACACTATCGGCGTGAACTTCCGTGCGGTCTGCACCGTCACCCACCCAAATCTTGTGAACGGATCCAGAGAAATCAACTTCGGTTACCCAACCGTTGCGCACGTCCGTATCAAAACGCTTCGCCTGTGCTTCCAAGTCAGCCATCATTTGAGGCCCATTGATGCCATCAGGATAACCGGGGAAATTATCGACTTCCGTGGTTTCTGTGAGCTGCCCTCCAGGCTGCATTCCCTGGTAGAGAACGGGTTTCATGTCTGCTCGCGCAGCATAGATGGCTGCCGTATATCCGGCAGGACCTGAACCAATGATGAGGCACTTAACGTGTTCGGGTTGCGTATTCATGGCCGCAAAGATACACAGCGACAGCCGCTGCAAAAATGTCTTTTAAGAAGGATTCTCAACTTTTAAGTCAGGGTTCTGCAAGTCCGACTTCGATACGCAGCCATTCGTTCCAAACGGGGTCCTCCGGTGGCGGAGCCAAAATGCTCAATGGCGTCTTGCGAACGGGATGGATGAACTCAATCCTTCGCGCATGCAAATGAATGGATGCGTTGTCATTGGTTCGCCTGGCTCCGTATTTGATATCGCCTTTGATGGGGCTGCCGAGACTGGCCAGTGTGGCGCGAATCTGATGGTGACGACCTGTTTTTGGCTGCACCTCCACAAAGGTGTAGTGGTCCGAGCGCCCCACCGTGCGATAGGTCAATTCAGATTGTTTTTTATTGGGTCCATCAAAGTCTGAAGCAAAGCTCTTGTTGGTTTTGATGTTCTTCTCAAGAAAATTGACAATGTGACCTTCAGCTGGGCTAGGCCCAGGCCGGGTAACGGCCCAATAGGTTTTTTGCATATCCCGCAGGCGAAACATGTTGCTGAGTCTGGATAGCGCTTTCGTTGTTCGTGCGTACAAAATCACGCCGCTTACGGGGCGATCCAAGCGGTGGACGGTTCCAATGAATGCATCACCGGGCTTGTTGTACTTGCGCTTCACATATTCTCCGACGACCTGGCACAATGTAATGTCTCCGCTGGCATCGCTCTGGACAATGTCAGAAGAGCGCTTATTTACGGCAATCAGATGATTGTCCTCATACAAGACCTGTAGATTGTCCACCGTACTCATGATGATGGGCGCCTTAGGCTGTCTGGCCCATTGTGTTCCATCTTGAGAAGAGCTGGCTGAATCCATTCCGTTAGTACTGTTCTTCTTCATTCGGGAAATCCCGAGACCGAACATCTTGGACGTAATTGCCAATGGCACGCTTCATTTGTTCGCCCATGTCGAGATAGCGTCTCAAAAATCGCGGGCTGAACTCTTGGGTGATCCCCAACATATCATGCAGCACCAATACTTGACCATCGCATGCACCTCCGGCACCAATGCCGATGGTAGGGCAGTTGACTGCAGCGCTGACTTCTCCAGCGAGCCCCGCCGGGATTTTCTCAAAAACAATGGAAAAACAGCCGATGTCATCGAGCAGCTTGGCGTCCTCTCGTAAAAGTTGAGCTTCGAGGTCTTCTTTGGCGCGCACGGTATAGGTTCCAAATTTATAAATCGATTGTGGAGTCAGCCCCAAATGCCCCATAACAGGGATTCCGGCGCTTAAAATGCGCTCAATGCTTTCTCGAACTTCTCTTCCTCCCTCCAGTTTGACGGCGTGGGCACCGCTCTCTTTCATGATGCGAATGGCGGACTTCAGAGCTTCTTTCGAATTGCCTTGGTACGTGCCAAACGGCAAGTCCACGACGACCAAGGCGCGTTTTGCCGCGCGTACCACGCCCGAAGCGTGGTAAATCATTTGCTCCAGGGTGATGGGCAAGGTGGTCTCATGACCGGCCATCACGTTGGAAGCACTGTCTCCGACTAAGATGATGTCCACACCGGCTTGATCCACAAGGGTGGCCATGGAATAATCATAGGCGGTCAGCATGGCAATGCGCTCGCCATTGGCTTTCATCTCCGCAAGCACTTGGGTGGTGATGCGTTTGGCTTGTTTGTGAACAGACATAATGTTAGCGCGTTAAATGGAATGCTTTCAACCTTCAAATTTACCTCAGAAGATTGTGAACGTCACCCTTCAGAATCAGGAAGTCACAATATGCCGAAAAGTGAAGTTGATTCGCGGTGTGTCGTTGCGTTTTCGGCGTGGGACGCTGTGCTCGAACGCCTCTTGCATAGCCTCCATGATGAGCACGTCACCATGCTGTAACGATACGGTCCATTTTTGACCCGTTTGGCGATGGCGAATCGCAAAGTCTCGCGTGCTTCCCAAAGAAACGCTGGCTATGCACTGGGAGTCGATGTCCTTTTCATTGTCGCGGTGCCACCCCATGGCATCCTGGCCATCCCGGTAGAGATTCGCTAACACAGCATTGAACTTTTTCTCGGGTGATGCATGGTGTTGAACCACGTTCATAAGGCGGGCCATTTCATCTGAAAATAGCGTGTCTGACCACTGAATGCTGGCGTAACGATAGGCCGGTCCCATCCAGGTTGTTAGTCGCGGTTCGGCATGGGTTCTGCCAAACATACGGATCTCATTTTGCTGCCAAGGCAAGACTTCGATCCAGTGTTCAGCACGTTCGTTTTGAAGCAAGCCAGGGAATAGAAGGCAGCGACACTTCCCGTCTTCCAATATGATTTCGGGGGTCATACGTTCGAAACAACCAATGCGATGTATGCGCAGTAGATTCCAGCCAAAACAACGCCTTTCCAGCGATGAACAAGACGTCGATGCAGCATCATCGGAAACACGAGTGCCGCGATGGCAAGCATCCACCAAAAATCCTGTGAAATTGCAAGGGAATCAACGGGCAAATCGATGATGCTTGAAGACACGCCGACGGCCAGAAAGATGTTGAAGATATTCGACCCGATGAGGTTTCCAAGAACGAGATCTGATTCTCGTTTCAACACGGCAGCCACGGACGCTACCAGTTCAGGAACGCTGGTGCCAAAGGCCACAACAGTTAGGCCTATGATATGATCACTGACCCCTGCTTGGAGGGCAAGTTCGCGCGCACCTTCTATGAACCACTCGGAGCCATAATAGAGCCCGATCGAGGCAACGATGATTCCGCCGAAAAGCCAAATGAGGGGCTTGTCCAATGGGGGTTCAATGCCCATTTCCTCTTCCAATGACGTGTCCTCGTTTTGGCTTTGACGCGTTCTGTAATAGAGCATGATGAGCATGGCCACCGTTCCCGTGCAAAGAATGCCACCCTCCCAATTCTCCAATTGTCCATCCCAAGCAAACCCCGCGAACAAGAGGCTGGCGACCATCAAGACCGGCCAGTCAGCCCGCAGAATGGACCGGGTTACAACAATGGGTTGAACCAGCGCGGCGACCCCTAAAATCAAGGCCAGGTTGGCGATGTTCGATCCGATGACATTCCCGATGGCAATCCCGGGGTTGCCCTCCAACGCAGCGCGCACAGAGGCAATGACTTCTGGAGCGGATGTACCGATGGATACAATGGTCAATCCCACGATTACAGGTGGGATGGAGGCCCGAACCGCTAAACTAGAAGCGCATCGTACGAGCCAGTCTCCGCTCAACACCAACACGGTGAGCCCCAAAATGAGGAGGAATAAATTCATTCGGAATCGGGCTCTGCCTGAGGAGTTGTTGACGCTTCCATTGGCTTCGCCGTGTCGCTGCTCTGAGGCGACTCTTTCTGAGGCTTTTTGCTCATGGGGTTGGCCGCATCGCGGACCTTGTTCACTTCATTTCGAACGCCTTCAGTTCCACTCAATATTTCGCGTTGAATTTCATCAGTGGCTTGCCGAAACTGCCGCACAGTTGAACCCATGGTCCGGGCCATGGAGGGAATGCCTTTGGCGCCAAACAACAGCAGGTAAATCAAAAATATAAAAGCAATTTCTGTCGCTCCCATGGTGCAAATTTAAGTCAGGGATGCCAAGAACCTATTGGGAGAATGCAAGCTGCAAGAAGGAGGGAGCACTTCTCGGAATCAGGGTGTGATGCCTAGGCGAAGCGGATTGCCCTAGTTTTGAGTATGCAAAGAATGTATATTTCTAAGAATGTGAGCCGAGTTTGGAAAATGGCACTGTTGACGGTTTTGTTTTGCCCGAAGCTCGTTTTGGGTCAAGAGCCCCTCGAACGATTGGTGCAGGATGGGTATTTTCAGCAAACGGTCGATCATGTGATTGATGTGCAGCTTGAGGATGAACGGCATGAATTGCATGGCGAGATCACCACGTTATACGTGAACAACAGTCCCGACACCTTGGATTTTCTTTGGATTCACTTGTGGCCGAACGCATACGAAAGTGGGGAGTCGGCCCTGGCCAAACAAGAATTTCGAAATGGGAATCTCTTCATGTTTTGGGCCATGCAGCGGGATTTGGGCGGCATTGATTCTTTGGCCTTCCAGATCAATGGCACTGCTGCAACATGGGGTTTTCACCCAGAACATCGGGACATTGCACGGCTAGAACTCCTTGAACCCTTGCTTCCGGGGAACGAAGTGCAGTACACAACGCCGTTTCGTGTGCGCATTCCCTCAGGACGAATCAGCCGCCTTGGCCACATCGGAGAGTCTTATCAGATGACCCAATGGTACCCCAAGCCGGCGGTATATGATCGGGACGGCTGGCATGAGATGCCGTACCTCAATCAAGGAGAGTTTTACTCGGAATACGGTTCGTTCGATGTGTCCATCACGTTGCCTTCAAATTATGTCGTTGGAGCAACAGGAGATCTCAATCCCAGCCAAGCGGACAACGCAGCCGAATTGACCTTTATGGACTCATTGGTGCTTCAGACCGAGCGAAGCTTGAATGAAGCTTTTTTTGAATCGGATTCCATTGCCGAGAAAAAAGATGAATTCCCACTTTCGTCCACGCGCCTGAAGACCTTGCGATTCCAGCAACAAAACGTGCATGATTTTGCGTGGTTCGCTGACAAGCGGTGGATGGTGTTGAAGGGATCCGTTGAACTTCCAAACAGCAAGCGCCAAGTCACTACGTGGGCCATGTTTACTCCGAATCAGGCGGAATATTGGAAGGAGTCGCTGGAGTACATCGCAGATGGAACGTACGCCTACTCCAAATGGAATGGGGATTATCCGTACAACCACGTGACAGCCGTGGATGGAACGATCAGCGCAGGAGGAGGGATGGAGTACCCCAATGTGACGGTCATCGGCCGGGTGGGAAGTGACTTGAGCTTGGAAACGGTCATTGTTCATGAAGTCGGTCACAATTGGTTTTACGGAATCCTCGGGTCCAACGAGCGCACCCATGCGTGGATGGATGAAGGCATCAATTCCTTCAATGAAACCCGTTACTTCGTTGAGAAATATGGAGAGGATTTGGGGTTGGGCGGGTTGAAGAGCGAAATGACACCGCTCATGCAGAAATTGGACCTCAACCGCTATTCGTATCAAAGCCAAGATCAATTGGCCTATTTACTCAGTGCGCGCATGCTCGGAGACCAGCCGATGCAATGCCATTCGGATGACTTCACTTCGATCAACTACGGTACGATCGTCTACAAGAAATCCGCAGCGGCCTTTGAGTATCTGCGTCAAGCCATCGGAACCGAAGTCTTTGATGCTGGAATGCAGGCCTATTTCGAAGCGTGGAAGTTCAAACATCCCAGTCCACAAGATTTGCGGAACACGTTGGAACGAGCTGCCGATACGGACCTCTCCTGGTTCTTTGAGGATGTGATCCAGACCACAGGGGTTACTGATTATGCCTTAACACGGCTAAGCCGTCCAAACGACGCCACAGCATCGCAGTGGCAGGCGACGGTCAAGAATCGAGGCGATGTCCCGGGACCATTTTCGCTGTCGGGTCAAGTAGATGATACCACGTGGGTGGATTTGGGATGGCATGCGGGCGCAACGCACGGTCAGGTAAGGACTGTTGCCATCCCGTCGTCAGACGAGCAGGGAAGGCCGTTTAAACAGATTCGTTTGGATGCCTCCGAGTCCATGTTGGAATACGAGCGGCACAACAACAGCATGCGAACACGGGGCCTTCTGCGCAAGGTGGAACCGCTCTCCATCCGCATGCTCACACGACTGGATCGATCCGATCGGACCCAAGTCAATTGGCTGCCTGCTGTTGGATGGAATGCCCACGATGCCGCGACCCTTGGTGTTGTCTTGCACAATACGGTCATACCGATGCGCGATTTTGAATGGATGCTGATGCCGATGTGGAGCACCGAACGGAACCAGCCAGTAGGCATGGCTCGGGTGGCTTACCACATGAACCAGTGGAGACTAGAGGGCCAATTGCGCCATTTCGGTGATGTGGGTTTGGAAGGGCACCATACGGGGGAGTACACCCGTTCGAATCTGCGGCTTACAGGAAACTTCAACCGCCACTCGTCGCGTCCATTGTCGTCACAATTGAACCTCGATTGGATCGATGTGAGGTCATCGTTTACCTACGATCCCGACGCTCGCGGTCCAGGATTTGCCCCAGAAAATATGGAGTTTCACCAAGCCATGCGCTTGAATTATCGTGTGAATCAACAAAAGCCACGTGTGAAGCAGGTTTGGCAAGTGCGCGCGTCAGCGGTCGGGGTAGCCCAACAAATGATGAACAGCGATTGGCTAGGTATTTACCAAACCCCAGGACTTTTTCTTGAAAAAGACGAGGCGTCCTTGACATTGGAAGGGCTTTGGGAGCGCAAACAAGTGGTTCGGGAAAACGGAAACAGCTGGAACTTCCGATTGTACGCGGGGGTTGTTCTCGGCGCCGATTCGGTGTACACGTTGGCCAATATGGGCGTGACCGGATCATGGGATCCGCTCAAGGACCATTTGTTTTTCAATCGAGCAGAATCATCCCGATTCAACCACGTAGCCCATGAGCAAGGGGGATTGACCCATTGGTGGAAAGACGATTTGAATCAGAATTACCGCTCCATGGCATCGGTTAAAGTCTCCCGAGATCTCTTCGCTGGATTGAGCGCGTATGGAGGTGTCTTGCTTCTCGAAGATGACGAAGTGTTCTCCGCAGGAATTGAATGGGACCTCAACGTTCTGAAAATTCAAGTTCCATTGTATTCTATCAATGGCTTGGTGGATAGTTCGAATCAATTCACGCTCAAGGACTGGCCCGTGACATTGGTGTTTGACTTGGAAAGGTTGAGTCCCTATCGATTGATTCGAAATGGGAATGTCGGCATCGGCAGATAAGCGCATTGAATTGGACGCAAAAAAGGCCACCCGCAAGGGTGGCCTTTTTCAATATGAGCTGAGCTGGTATTAAGATTTCAGCTTCTTGCTGAAGTCCAATACGCTCGGAGTTGCAATGAAAATCGAACTGTAGGTTCCGACGACCACACCAATCATCAAGGCGAATACAAAGCCTCGGATGTTGTCACCGCCCAACACGAAGATGGTCAGCAATACAACGAACGTGGAAAGTGATGTGTTGATGGTTCGGCTCAACGTACTGTTCAAGGCATCGTTCATCAGTGTAGCGTCTTCTCGCTTGTCGCCATATAGACCCACGTATTCACGGATCCGGTCAAATACGACTACCGTATCGTTGATGGAATAACCAATGACCGTCAGAATCGCTGCAATGAACGCTTGGTCAATTTCCATTGTGAAAGGAAGAATGCCTTGGAAAATGCTGAAGAAACTCAAAACGATGACCACATCATGCACCATGGCAATCAAGGCACCCAAACCATACTGCCACTTCCGGAAACGGAAGAAGATGTACAAGAAGATGATGAGCAAAGAAAAGACCGTAGCTTTTTTCGCACCTGCTTGGAAGTCATCGGAGATGGTTGAGTCCACCTTGTTGTACTGGTCAAGAACATAGTCTGTTCCCATTGTCGCCAATCCAGCAGCCAAAGCACCTTGAATCAACTCGTCCTGATTGGGGTCAGGATTGTTGATCATGTAGTTTGTTTTGATGCGCAACTTGGCATCGCTGTCCTTGGTTTGAACGATTGGATTTCCAACGGTTCCATCTTCATCGGTAAACGCGATAGCCAAAGCCTCACGAACTCCTTGGACATCGACGGCTTCATCGAAGGTCACATCGAAGGTGGTGCCACCCGAAAACTCAACACCGTATTCGAGTCCTTTCGTCGCCAAACTTCCCAAGCCAGCGATGACAACAATACCACTGATAATGTAGAATTTCTTTCGGTTGCCGACGAAGTTCGCATTGATGGATGTGAACCAGTTTTTGGTCGTATCCGTGTAGAAGCTGAGCGACTTCTTGTTTTCCAATCGGCTAAAGATGATCAATCGTGTCAACACAATCGCTGAAAACAGCGAGGTGAAAATACCAATGATCAATGTCGTCGCGAATCCACGAATGGCGCCGCTACCAAAGCTATACAGAACGAATGCCGTCAACAAAGTCGTCAAGTTGGCATCGATGATGGCGCTATATGCTTTTGAATAGCCATCCTTGACAGCCATGAGCATGCCTTTGCCGTTGCGCATTTCTTCACGAATACGTTCGTAAATCAAAACGTTCGCATCAACCGCCATACCGATAGTCAATACAATACCGGCGATTCCAGGTAGGGTCAAAGCAGCACCCAAGGAAGCCAACGCTCCGATGAGGAAGAACAAGTTGGCAACCAAAGCCAAATCGGAGATTAAACCAGCTCCCTTGTAGTAGAAAATCATGTACAAGAGGATGACCATCAAGGCAATCAAGAAAGAGCTCAAGCCCGCTTTGATGTTTTCTTCTCCCAACTGCGGTCCAACACTGACTTCGTCGACAATGCGCGCTGGAGCAGGAAGGGAACCTGCTTTCAATAAACCAGCGAGATCGTTGGCTTCAAGCATTTTTTGTTCAATCGATTGGTCGGAACCAAAACTAATCTGAGAACGGCCACTTGTAATGGCGGACTGAACGCTAGGAGCGCTAAAGACCATCCCATCCAAAACGACTGCAACAGCACGTTGGTTGTCACTAGCACACGCTTCGGTGATCTGTCCCCAGACTCCCGCGCCTTCTGTATCCATGGTCATGCTGACCACAACATCTCCAATCTCATCATAAGAAACCCGAGCATCGACAATGCTTTTACCAGAAAGCTTCGCTTTTCCTTTGCCGCTCTCATCATTGATCGCATACAAGGCAGCGACATTTTGGCTTGGCTTGGCTTCCCAAAGCAAACGAAGATCTGACTGCAGTGCGCGTTTCGCTTCCGGCATGGAGAGCAAATCATTCACCCGATTGGTATCGGCGATTGCAGCATAACCAACAACTGCAGAACGACGCTGCAACTCAGGTTGGAAGTAGCTAAACAACGGGTTTTTCGAACGCTGTTGATCGATGGACAGTGTGCTGTCTGCCGGAGCATCAGCAGCAAACAATTCTGGGCTCAACGCTCGACCCAACGCATTGTTGGCCGCACTGACGCGTTGAAAGATTTCGTCGTTGAAGTAGGTTTCCCAGAATTCAAGATTTGCAGTACTCTTCAATTGCTTTCGAGCACGGTCACGGTCATCGATGCCAGGCAATTCAACCAAGATTCGACCACCACTGACTTTCTGGACGTTTGGCTGGGCCACACCCAATTGATCGATCCGCTTGCGGATGATGCTTTCTGTATTGGTAATGGCTGTTTCCGATTCCAATTGCAGGATCACAAAGATCTCTTCGTCGGTTGACTGTGCTGGGAACAAGTCCTTGCTTTCCAAGTTGTGGAAGATGCGCCACAGTTCGAGAGGGGTCTCTGAAGCGGCGTTCTTTTGCGTCCACGACTGCTGGAAAAGTTCAACGAAGGGAATGCCTTGGGTGGTTTTCTGCGCATCTTTTGCCTCTTTTAAGGCTGCGCGGAATGTTGCGTTGCTCGAATAATCGCTCAAAGCGATAATCAAATCGGGTATGCTGACCTCTAAGGTCACAGACATCCCGCCTTGCAAGTCCAATCCCAGGTTCAATTCCTGTTCAATGACTTCTCGGTACGTGTGTCCAAAAACCGGATAAATCTCGGCTTGGGCACTGTCACGAAGGAATTCGCGCGCAGCCTGAGCTGCAGCGACGCTCCATTCATCTTCAGTAATTTCGCCAGCGGTCTCTAATGAGTCGGCGATGTAGGCTCCAAAGGTGTCTGCCTTCTTTTCGTAATTGTTGGCTACCCAATTGAAACTCAATGTATAGAGAGTCGCAAGGGACAGTAAAATCGTAAAGAGCAGAACGGCGTTCTTATTTTGCATGACGCAACTAGGTTTTTCAGGGGCGCAAATATAACTTAAATCCCATCACGTATGGGCTGTGCTTTGGTACGAACTACCTTCGTCCAATGTTACGGTCCGCCAAGAATATTTTTAGATGGGGGTTGACGGTGTCTCTGATTTTCAGTTTGTTGCCCGAATTAGGGGCTCAAGCGGGGTTTTATCAGTTGGCTGTTCTGAAGTATCGAGGAGGGGGTGATTGGTATTCGAATCCAACAGCTGTTCCCAATTTGGTGTCCTTTTGCAATGAAGAGCTGGGAATGAATTTGGACGAAGAGATCGCTTTTGTCGATGTGGGGTCACCTGATCTGTTTGATTTCCCGTGGCTTCACATGACAGGACATGGCAACGTGGTCCTATCGTCTTCTGAAACGCGCAACCTTCGAATTTATCTTGAAGCAGGAGGTTTTTTGCACATTTCGGACAATTATGGCATGGATCCATACGTGCGCAGAGAAATGCGCAAGGTGTTTCCTTCAGTAGATTGGGTCGAATTGCCTTGGTCACATGACGTTTTTCATAGTGCCTTTGATTTCGACAAAGGACTGCCTAAGATCCATGAGCACGACGGCCTCCCGCCACGAGGCTATGGATTGTTCCATGAAGGTCGTCTGGTCGTTTTCTACGATTATGAGGCGGACCTAGGCGACGGTTGGGAAGATTGGCAAGTGCATCGCGACCCCGAGTCCATTCGTGAAATTGCACTTCGCATGGGAGCGAACTTGGTGCAAACGGCAATGAGCGGAAGATCGCTCTGAACGTTTGTTCAGGCTGCCTTCTGGACGATTTTTGCGCGAAGAATGCCTTTTTCATCCGCTGCTTGAGTCAGGGTTAATCCCTGCCAATCCATCGCGGCGACCAAAGCTTCCCATGTGTCAGCGCAGCCGTCTGCATGCTTTTCCCGTAAATCGTCAAGCTCATGGGATCCTCCAGCGACTTCATTCAGGACAGACCAGTAATCGGGAGCAGTCAGTCCGATGCGTTGTTTGCCAAATTGTTCCCAGAGCAATTGCATGGCTGTTTGCAAGGAAGACTCTCCGTTGGTCAGCTGCATGATCTGGACATCGCAGAGAAAGGCAAGTACAGCCCCTTCAACATAAATCGAGCCCTTGCGTCCGGGGACGCCGGCTTGATAGCCATCCAGCCAGGTGTCGTAACTGGACTGAGCGACGCTCATGTTCAATCTCCCTGGATTATTGATATGTCGCTCTAAGAGCCGCTCCATTTTACGACACCAGCCATCTAGATCGATGCATCCACTTTCATACAAGAACAAATCGCCCATATACGTCGTCACACCTTCTGCGATGTACCCCAACTGGCTCGGACACGCTTTACTGAAGTCATACGGCGTCCATTCAATGGGACGAATGCGTTTCACGTTCCATGCATGGTACAGTTCATGAGAAGCGATGCCGATCAATTCGTCATACCCCGATTGAGTGAGACATTTAGAAGAGGGGCCTAAGGTGATCACCGTGCTGTCTTCATGCTCCACCCCATGGCGTGTTTCTCGTTCAGGAAAAAGATAGAGGAAATGATAAAATTCGGTTGGAAACGACTTGAAATGAGCGATTTGACTTTCTGAAAACCGTTGGTGATCTGCGATAAATTGCGCCTTGTTGGGCGTGTTTTGACCATATGCCCAAATGTGGAAATCGACTCCGCCAGCCTCATAGGTCGCATGCCAAAGCGATTCGGCCACCATGAAAGGAGAATCCATCACCTGTTGCGCATTTTGAGCGTGCAGGGTCATGTTGGTTCGAGGCAAAGCGGTCGCAAATGTCCACTGCTGTGGGATGTCTAACAGTGTAATGTCATACCCCCAGTCCATATGATCAGGCTGGTAGAGGATGCAATTCACGGGATTGACGTACAGCAGTCCCGGTTCAATGCAAGTGGATCCGGCATTGAGAATGTCCGCTTGGAAACTCCAGCGAACGCGGCTCATACCGGGCTCCATGAGCCAACGGTGCAAATCAGACTTTGTAAGTGACTTCCAACTTCCATCAGAAGTCATGCCCTCCATCCGTACTATAAATTGAGCGAATTGTCCCAATTCATAGCGCCCAGGTCTCCAAGTCGGCAACTGCAATTCAAAAGGCCCTGCCATAGGGAATACGGCTTCAGCATGCAGAATCGGAGCTTCGCTGGGGTCACGTTGCAACGTGATGAGAACACGCGGCTCAGTCATGACGCAACACAGCTTGAATGGGGCGTCCTGTGCTGGCATTTGGAAGCGGCGTGTGGATCATGCCGGCGACTGTTGGCGCAATGTCCCGGATGTGCGTCCGTTCATACGTGATTCCCTTGGGAACATGCCAGCCATAAAACACACACGGTACATGGGTGTCATATGGGAAAGGAGAACCGTGATCCGTTCCGCTAGGTCCGTATTTGATCCACCCCGGTTCAGGCACGACAAGAACATCCCCTGAAAAAGCGCTGTGGTAGCCCATGCGCAGGCGTTCCATGATGTCGTCAGATGAGCTACCCGAATGGGCGATATCATGTGCCGTTGGAGCCATCAATACACCCGGTGTTTCGAGACAAACTCCTTGAACAAATGTTTGCATTGCTGCCAAATCGAGCCCTTTTTCTCGAATCAATGGACGGTTTAAGATAAATTGATTGTTGTCATAACGCAGCATCCATTGGCCCTCTCCGTAACGATTCGCAAGTGCGAGCTCCACGTTGTCAATCATGTTGCCGGGTTTCCAGTAATCGACTGGCATCCCTTCTGCAGCAGCCAGCGATGGCACGGTTGCTCCACCGTGGTCTGCGGTGACCCAGCACAGCCATTGGTCGTAGCCCACGAGATCGTCTAGTGTTTTGAAAAGACGAGCCAATTGAAGGTCCAAACGAACGTAGATGTCTTGAGTTTCCCAGGCATGGGCGCCGAATTGATGGCCGACATAATCCGTAGCGGAAAAGCTCAATGCGAGCAAGTCGGTAATGTCATCTTGCCCCAGTTCTTCATGTTGAATCAGGCGAATGGCCAAGTCGACCAGGATGGTGTTGCCATGGGGAGTCCCTTTAATGATGTCAAAACCACCATTTTCAGCTTGCAATGATTCCAAATCGTAGGGAAAAGTTGGCCGCATGCCGCCTTTGAAATTGGATTCGTAGGGATTGTTATCGGGCCAAGCTTGGCTGTATTCCTTTTCAGGCAGTGAAAGCAACCAGTTGGACTTCAAATAACGGCGGGCCATGTTTTTCCCATTCCAAGAATCCAACCACTGCGGCAACTCATCCATGTAGTAAGTACTGGTGATGAATTTGCCTTGGTCTTTTCCGTAAAACCAAAAGGCTCCGTCCGCCAAATGACCCGCCGGTAAGATGGCCCCACGATCCTTGAGACTGATGCCGTACACCTTGGCTTTGAGATCTGTGGATAGTTTCAATTCATCGCCGAGCGTGCTGGCGTGCATGCGATGTGGTGACATGTGGCCCGCTTCGATCGCACCGTCATCGAGTCCAACCGCTTGGACCGAAGGATCGGCAGCACAATAGACGGTCTCTGCTGATTTTCGATCATACCAGTAATTGCTGATGACCCCATGAAAGCGTGGTGTTGTGCCCGTATAGATGGAGGCGTGTCCGGGTCCCGTATAGGTCGGTGCATATCCAAAATGATGGTCTGCACAGATCATGCCGTTCTGCATAATGCGCTTGAAGCCATCCATTCCGAAGTGATCCCAATACCGGTAGAGGTAATCCATTCGCATTTGGTCGATGGTGATGCCAAGAACCAATGGTGGCCGCTCGCTAAAGTCCAACATGTTTTCCTCTGAGACGGGTTGCTCGGGTTGAATTACTTTTCCTTTCTTCGGCGACGCTTTTCGCTTGGAATCCGGGCTTTTTTCTTTGGTTTTTGGAGCGGCTTTCGTCGCGTTCTCTTTTGCTTTGGCGGCCTCCTTATTGAAAGTGGATTGATTCACTGTTGGTTGGGAGATGCTGCCACTCGAGTTAATCTGGCTCCAGATAGGAGCTACAAGTGTGAGGCTGACAAGAAGAAGAATCAAACGAAAATTCATAATGGGATCGGTTCACGAGTGATGAAAGACGAAATTAAGCCCTCAGGCCTGCCGGTTGTGCGTCAAGAGGCTTGAAAAGCAGACCAAGACCACCAACCTGCCGCTAGACAGAGAATGAGGTTGCATGCAACATTGCCTGCTGCCCACGTAAATCCATGGGTTTGGGCCAATTGCAAGGTGTCAGCACTGAATGCTGAAAAGGTGGAAAAGCCACCGCAAAATCCTGTGGTCAGAAGAAGCATGAATGCGCCCCCCCACTTTGTCGATGGATCCAATGTGGACTGATGGGACAAGACACCCAAAAGAATTGCCGTTGCGAGGGTATTGGCGAGGAGCGTCCCCCAGGGGGTCATCCATCCCAATTTCAACACGTGGAGTCCGAATTGATAGCGCAATACACTCCCCAGTCCCCCTCCGATGAACACAGCGATTGCATTCATGGCTCAGCGGTAACCGAAGTGATTTTTTTAAAAACACGCCAATGCATGTATCCCCAAAAAGCGCCTAAAATCATGCCGCCGGCGATGTCAAGAGGAAAGTGAACGCCGAGGTATACGCGGCTATATCCAATGACTAAGCTCCATGCCAAAAGTCCCCAGAGCCAAGAACCGCCCAGAAACAGGCCCACTAAAACAGCGACACCTGCATAGTTGGCAGCGTGAGAACTGACAAAGCCGTAGCGTCCTCCGCGGTAAGGATGTTCCCAACCGCTGGGCGTGACCACGTGCACTTGATCACGCAATTCAATGGAGTGGGAAGGTCGAAACCGTTGTATTGAAGGTTTGATGAGTCTGCTGGAAATGATGTCCGTTCCTGCGACGCAGAGTCCAATCATTGCCAACATCAACGCCAGTCTACCTCGCTTTTTCTCAGAGCGTTTCCACATTTCCCAGATCAAGAGGGCATAGAGAGGAAGCCACCAAAAATTACCGGATACCGCCCACATAATCTCGTCGCCCCCAGGCCAGGGTGTATTGAACAGGCGAAACAGCGTGTAGTCGAGGTTGATGATGCTTTCTACCATGGAGTTGATCAGATGTACATCGAGTCGATGAGCGACTGGTATTGCTCACGAATGGGCTTTCGCTTCAATTTCATCGTCGGAGTCAATTCTCCATTTTCAATGGTGAATGGCTGTGGAAGAATTTGAATTTTCTTGATGCGTTCCCATTGGGCAAATGATGCCGTCAACTTCTCAACATCTTGCATCATACGTTGCGCGATACGCTCGTCTTTCCCAATGTTTTCGAAACCGGGGTATGGATGATTCTTGCGTTTGCACCATTCTTCAACGGCGATGGCATCTGGAACAACGAGTGCTCCTGGAAATTTCTGGCTTTCACCGACAACCATGACCTGCTCAATGAACAAGGAGGCTTTGATGGCATTCTCCAAAAGTTGTGGAGCCACATACTTGCCACCTGACGTTTTGAACATTTCCTTTTTGCGATCCGTGATTTTCAAGAAGCCATCATCGAATTTTCCAATGTCACCAGTATGGAACCAATCACCTGACATGACTTCGGTTGTTTTCGCCTCGTCCTTGTAATAGCCCATCATGATGTTGTGGCCTTTGACGAGGATTTCACCGTCGTCTCCAAATTTGACTTCTACGCCATCAATGAGTTTGCCGACATAGCCTACACGCATCATACCCGGTGAAACATCGGTATTGACAGTGACAACGGGTGAAGTTTCCGTGAGGCCGTATCCTTCATAAACAGGAATGCCTGCAGCATTAAAGAACCGAGCCAAGCGCGGAGCGAGCGCTGCAGAACCACAGGCTACCGCTCTAATGTTATCCAAACCAAGCGCTGTTTTGACTTTGCTGAACACCAGCTTTCGTGCGAGCCCTAGTTGCCATTCATACCAGGCTCCATTTTGTCCGTCTGGCTCCCAACGCAGTGCCAATTTGAGCGCCCAATTGAAGATAGCTGCCTTCACGCCGCCCGCGGCGCGTCCTTTGTTGACGATTCCATCATAAAACTTCTCAAGAAGTCTTGGAACGGCTGTGAAGACGGTTGGTTGCGAATGTCCCAGGTCTTCTTTAATCGTCTCCAAACTTTCGGCGAAGTAGATATTGGCACCAATGTACATATACAAGTAGTGCAGCATCCTTTCAAAGATGTGGCAGACCGGTAGAAAGCTGAGCGTTCGGTACTGTTCTTCCTTGAGTACAGCTGGAATTCGCGGGACACTGCGCATGATGTTGAGCACAATGTTGCTATGACTGAGCATCACACCTTTTGGTGTTCCGGTGGTTCCTGAAGTGTAAATGATGGTTGCGAGATCATCAGGCTTTACAGCATTCATCCGATTTTCGTATTCCTCCTGTTGCGCTTCGCTTCCGGCTTCTGCAATGGCAGACCAGTGTGTTCCGTTCGCGGCATGTTCGAAAACAAAAACAGCTTTCAACGAAGGAACACGGTCTTTGACCGCCATTACCTTGTCGTACAACTCTTGATTGCTTACCGCACAAAACTTGGATTCACTATGGTTCAAAATGAACTCGTAATCCGCTTCTGTCATGGTCGGGTAAATCGGTACGTTGATCCCTCCAGCAGACATGATGCCATGGTCCATAATGTTCCACTCACATCGGTTGTTGTGGGAAATAAGAGCCACTTTGTCTCCCGCTTGCATGTCCATCGCGATGAGTCCTCTACCAACGCGGTCAACGGCCTCCATAAACGTGGCAGTCGAATAGGTGATGCGATTGCCTCCGTTGGGCATGGTCATCATAAGATCGAGTGGGTTATTCGCGAGTTGGTAGCGCGGAAAATCGAAAAGACGAGTAGGCTGTTGCATAAGTGTGAATCTTGGTTCTGAACGTCATGCAATTTTATGCATGCATTCACTACATCGATGCCAATTTAGGAAATCAACGATAGAAATCAATGGAGTACATCTCGATCCACCTGAGTTTCAAAGAGATTGTCCGCAATACTTGCAGAATTCAGCATTGGAATCGTGTCCGTCGCGTCCACAACTTGGGCACGCCTGCGTAGAAACATCATTCGATTCAAGCGGTGGCGTTCCGGAGCGCTTGACCATGGCCATGCCGAGAATTCCAGTTGGAACGGCAATGATGGCGTAACCGATGATCATCATAACAGAAGCTAAGATTTGTCCAAGCACCGTGGAGGGAGCAATGTCTCCATAACCAACCGTGGTGACGGTGACAATGGCCCAATAAATACTTGTCGGAATGCTCGTGAATCCGGATTGTCCGTCTTCGATGAGGTACATCAACGTTCCAATGATGGTTACCAATGCCAGCACAACACTTAAGAAGACGAGGATGCGTTTTTTCGTTGCCCGCAAAGCGGCCTGAAGCACACGAGCTTCCTCCAGAAAGCCGACCAGTTTGAGGACCCGAAACATCCGCAATAACCGCAATATTCGCACCACACGAAGACTTGCCGAACCGGGTATGAGAATACCAATGAACGTCGGGAGTATGGCGAGAAGGTCTACAACTCCGAAAAAACTCGTGGCATATTGCAGTGGTTTGCGAACTGCAATAAGACGGAGCAAATACTCAATGGTAAACAGGCCTGTGAATATCCACTCTGCATAGGCAAATTGGACGCGGAATTGTTCTTGAAATTCGGGTACAGACTCAAGGAGTACCGTTAAAACGCTCAATACGATCAGCCAAAGAAGGGCGATGTCAAAGGATTTGCCCGATGGGGTATCCGCTTCAAAAATAACTTCATGCAACGTGTTCCGCCAAGACTTCATGTGCCAATATCGGTTGAATATCAGTAGGTTTCAGTGCGGTTCATTGAAAAAAAGGAGCTACCACGAGTTCTTTAGAACCGCGCGTGTGCACGTAAAAACCTTGTCCTGATTTTACACCTAGGTGGCCTGCATTGACCATGTTGACTAACAAAGGGCACGGGGCATACTTGGGTTGGCCCAGTCCTTCGTGCAAAACACGTAAAATGCTCAAGCAAACATCCAATCCAATGAAGTCGGCCAATTGCAACGGTCCCATGGGGTGGGCCATGCCCAGCTTCATGACGGTGTCGATGGCATCAACAGTCGCAACCCCTTCTTGCAAGGTGATGACGGCTTCATTGATCATGGGCATCAAAATACGATTGGCAACAAACCCCGGGTAGTCATTGACCTCGACAGGAGCTTTGCCAAGTGATTTGCTCAGCTCCATAATGGACGCACACGTAGCGTCTGATGTGGCGTATCCGCGGATCACTTCGATGAGTTTCATGACCGGAACCGGATTCATGAAGTGCATTCCGATGACCTGTTCGGGACGAGCTGTTGCTGCTGCTATCTCCGTAATGGAAATGGAACTGGTATTGGTAGCAAGGATGCAGTGACTTGGAGCCGCGGCATCCATCGCTTTGAAAATGGAGAGCTTCAAGTCGAGGCGTTCTGTAGCCGCCTCAACAACCAGGTCCGCGTTGGCAGCACCTTCTGCAATGTCGGTAGAGGAGGTGATGCGTTGCAGCGTCGCTGCTTTATCGTCTTCGGAAATTTTTTCTTTCTTGATCAAGCGATCCAAATTGCGACCGATGGTCGCAATGGCCTTTTCCAAGGCCGTCTCTTGAACGTCTACGAGTGTAACATTGAATCCCGATTGTGCAAACACATGCGCAATACCATTTCCCATGGTTCCTGCGCCAATGACGGTAACATTTTTCATGGTTGGGACGATATTACTTCGATTTTCCGGCCTTGGCCGTGGACTTTTGGACCATTGCTTTCTTTTGAGAGGGCTTCCCTTTAGGTTCAGCTTTTCCCTTTATCGCTGCTTTCTTTGTCGCGGGCTTCTTGGCTACAGCTTTTTTAGCTGCCGGATTTTTAGCTGCCGGCTTTTTAGCCGCTGACTTCTTGTCTTGTCCTTCTTCAGTGGCTTCCTCAGCAACTTCCTCAGCAGCTTCGTCTTTCGCTACTTCACTGGTCAATGGGAAGGCATCGTTTTGTCGCAAAGTGGAAAACCACTGAACCAATTTCTTCAAGTCTGAGTTGTAGACACGCTCATGATCCAAGTTGGGAACAATGGCATCGATGAATTCTCGAACAGCTTGTGGGTCGCTTTTTGCCGCAGGCAATTCGCTTTTCGCAGCTTTTTCGGACATAAGATTCAAGATGTCCATCAACAAAGCATCTTCACCTGTGGTGTACATGGTGATGTCAGCTAAGCTGCTAATGCGGCTTGTTCCAGGTATGCTGATACGTTTTTTGTCCAGCATTGATTCGACAACCAAATTGGCGCGATTCGTAATGAGAATGCGATAAAGGCCGGGCTTGCCGGCGATGGCGATAATTTCCTGAATGACCATATAGACGGTGTTACAATCGGTATTTGCATGCGAAAATAGGTCAACGGGCCTCGTGCAGCGCTATTTGACCGAGTTCACTTCGAAATAAATCACTTTAGAAAGCGGAATAGGGAGGGACGTGATCCAATGGTTCAAGCTGATCATTTTTCCAACCGTAGGCATGATGCTTCATTCCATTCGAAACAATCAAACAGGGAATCTGTAGGCTGATATTGTAGCGCAAGACCTGATCGAGCGCCGCTTGATTGAGTTTAATGGCGGGCCTTTTGCATTCAATCATGACCAGTGGCGTTCCATTGTGGTCGTGGCAAACGATGTCAGCGCGACGCTTCATTCCATTGAGAAGAAGCGGGTATTCTGCAGCCATCACGCCGATGGGATACCCCAACTGGTGGTGCAAATAGGAAAGCCAATGCTGACGGACCCATTCTTCCGGCTCGAGACGTACGTAGTTCCCACGGCTAAGACATTGGACTTCCGTATGACTCCCTCGTGTCCTCAATTTCAAATCCGCTGCAGGCAGCGCGAGCTTTGGGAATGATGAAGTGGAATCCGTTGGAACAGGCATGTCACAAAAATACCCCTGTCTGGTGATGTAGGCCCTTGCAGTCTGAATTATCTTCGCGACCATGCCGCATCGCCAGATTATACGTGACATCCAAGCGGAAGCATTCAAACCGCTCTACTTGTTGCATGGGGAAGAGCCTTTCTTCATTGATGAAGTGTCCAAAGCATTGGAGCATGCTGTGGTTGAAGAGTCGATGAAGGACTTCAATCAGGTGGTCTTGTATGGCCGGGATGCGACAATTGATCAGGTGCTCGAATCGGCGCGTCGTTTTCCCATGATGGCCGATCGACAGTTGGTTTTAATGCGTGAAGCTCAGGAATGGCCTTCGTGGCGACGCTCGGAAGACATGGCCAAATTGGAGGCATATGCGCAATCACCCATCCCGAGCACGGTGCTGGTTTTTTGCTTCAAGAATAAAAAAGCGGATGCTCGGCTGAAGGCCGTCAAGACCATTAGCCGCAATGGCTTACTGTTCCTCAGTGAAAAAGTCAGGGACTACAAATTGCCAGACTGGATTTCCAACTATGTCCGCGAACAAGACTTGACGATTTCACCGCAGGGTGCACAAATCTTGTCAGAATACCTGGGGAACGATCTACGAAAGGTGGTCAATGAGTTGAATAAGTTGAAAATTGTATTGCCGGCAGGAACCGAAATTTCTCCGGAACACATTGAAACGCACATTGGTATTAGCAAGGATTACAACGTGTTCGAGCTACAACGCGCCCTTGGCTCGAAAAATGTAGAGCGTTCTCATCTCATTGCGAATTTTTTTGCGGCCAACCCCAAGGACCATCCGGTGGCGATGATCATGCCTGTTTTGGGTAGTTTTTTCGGCAAGATCTATGCCTATCACGGACTTAAGGACCGTTCGGGCCCCGCTGCAGCTAAGGCACTGAAATGTGCTCCTTTTGCTGTGAAACAGTATGCTGAAGCCGCACGGTACTACTCCCCTGAGAAAGTTGGCAGGATTTTTGGCTACTTGTTGGAAGCGGATCGAAAATCCAAAGGGCAAGGCAATGCCACAACCCCCGATGGAGCCCTATTGCGTGAAACAGTCTTTAAAATACTGCATTGAAATCAACCATGGAAGTCCAATCCCTTTTGAACAGTCAGCCTGAGCATGCTCCTCTACAAAATGACCTGCTTTTGAGAGCAGCGAGAGGAGAAGCGGTAGAGCGTCCTCCTGTATGGTTGATGCGTCAAGCCGGTAGAATCCTGCCTGAATACAGAGCTGTAAGGGCAAAAATGGGAGGGTTTAAGGATTTGGTTGAGTCACCCGTTCATGCCAGTGAAGTCACCATACAACCCGTTGACATTCTCGGAGTAGACGCCGCCATCATATTTTCAGACATTCTGGTGATTCCGGAAGCCATGGGCTTGCCGTATGAGCTGGTTGAAAAAGTCGGCCCCCGGTTTCCAGAAGTGGTGCGGACGGTTCAAGATTTGAAGCGTCTGAGAACCAATGTGGACCCTGAAGTGCATTTGTCCTATGTCTTGGATGCCATTCGACAGACCAAGCGAGACTTGGCTGGCCGGGTTCCTTTGATTGGGTTTTGCGGTGCCCCGTGGACCATTTTTTGTTACATGGTCGAAGGGAAAGGGTCGAAAGATTGGGCACTGCCCCGACGCTTATTGTGGGAGCAACCGGCCTTTGCTCATTCCTTACTTGATTCCATTACCGAAGCGTCGATCGCATATTTGCAAGCCCAAGTGAAAGCAGGAGCTGATTTGGTGCAGATTTTTGACAGTTGGGCTGGCGTGCTCAGTGATGGTCTGTACGCAGAGTTTATGATGCCCCGTTTGCGACGAATGTGTGACGCTTTGAGTCCGCTTGTTCCCGTTACGGTGTTTGCCAAAGGTGGAGCGCATTTGTTGCCGCAATTGGCTGACTTGTCCTGCCATACCTTGGGATTGGATTGGCAAACAGACCCGCGAAAGGCACGTCAATTGGTGGGGGAAGAAAAGACATTGCAAGGCAATTTGGACCCTTCTATTTTATATGCTTCTCCTGAGGTTATCCGAAAAAAGACGCAGGAGATGCTTTCAAATTTTGGGACGCGGCGTCACATCGCTAACTTGGGCCATGGAGTTTACCCGGATGTCGATCCAGAACATGTCAAAGTGTTCGTAGAGACTGTCCAAAAATCAGCTTGAACTTACGGAATGAATAACATGATATACGAGATGAATTTGCGCGCTGCATGCGCAGGAGTGATTGCTGTGTTTGTGGCCTCTTCTTTTGGGGTTTCGCTCACAGCGCAGGAAGACAATTTGGTGCCCAACAGCAGCTTTGAAAACTCCAACCTGAAAAAGCTCAAGGGCTATGGTCAGTTGGAAGAGTTCTCTGAAAATTGGTTTGCCGGTACAGAGTCACTTCTCGATTTGTTTGCTGAAGGGATGAAGTCTGAAAAAGTTAACATTCCAAACAACCTGTATGGCAAGCAAGATGCTTCAGAAGGGGTTTGTTACGCTGGTCTTCGTGCATATTCAAAGGATACGCGGATGTTCCGGAATTACTATGAGGTGGAACTGATGACCGCATTGGAGAAGAACCAGATGTACTGTGTTTCCTTCGATATCAGTTTGAGTGATTTGTCTCGATACGCCGTCAACGGAATTGGCGCTGTCTTGAGCGATCGAAAGGTGGAGCAAGGCAATCAAGGAATTATCGTTCGTGACATGGATGTGAAGCATCATGGAAACAAAGTGATGTCCCTGTATGACGGGTGGGAAACCATTTGTGGAACAACCATCGGAACGGGTGAAGAAGAGTACCTCATGATTGGGGGGTTTGAAAAGGACGGAGACATGACGGTTGAGAAGATCAAGCGTCCTTCTGGCATCTCGGGTGCACAATTGAACCATGCTTACTACTACTTGGACAACGTGAAGGTCTTTCCGATCAGTGCCAAGTCACAGTGTGCGTGTACACGGGCTGATGAGGTGAGAACGGATTTGGTCTACGGCTCCTCTGTTGTCTTGAGCGAGAGCATGTCCGCTGAGGACATCATCGGTGTTTCTGCTGTTTACTATGCTTTCTTAAAGCGCAACCCAACGGGAACGGGTCAAGCGACCATTTCGCAATTGGCTGACATGTTAAAGGAGAATCCTTCATGGAAACTGCGCATCATTGGGCATGCCGATGAGGATGAGTTCAATGAAGGAAAGATCAACCCTCGCTACCGAGAGCTCGGTGCAAAACGCGCGGCCATCGTTGTGACTAAGTTTGGTGATTTCGGCATTGCGGCCTCACGTTTGGTAACGGATTCGAGGGAAGACCTCGACCCTGCTAGCACACGGGATACGGACATTAGCCGTGCCCAAAATCGGCGGGTTACGTTTGAAATCATTCGATAACGCTGCGCTTTATTGCGTTTGTAAGCTATGAACGCACTGACTCGCGGACTTTTGAATAGGAAAAGCTGTTTCGGACTCGATCTGGAGCAGCTTTTTCTGTTTCGATTTTTTGCGTTGGGTTTTATCCTTTTTAGCGGTTTAGAGGCGGCAGCTCAGGCTAACAATCGATTTGAGAACTTGGTGCCCAATGGGAGTTTTGAAGATCGCCTCTGGTGTCCTTCCAGTTTCACACAAAATGAACTTCAGACGCTGCGGCATTGGAAGCAGCCCAATGCGGGAACACCCGATCATTTTGACGCCTGCGGGGCGACTGGCGTAACCGGTGTTCCGAACAATGTCTTTGGTTCGCAGGAGACTGTTGACGGACAAGGGTATGCGGGTATGGTATTGTATTCGGGGTCAAAACCCAATTATCGCGAGTATCTGCAAGTTGAATTGACCCGTGCTTTGGGCCCTGGTGAATGGATTTGTGCTGAGTGGTGGGTGTGTGCGGCTGATGAAGCCAGATTGATCACGGACGGGATGGGCATGCACTTCAGTGAAGCGGCTCCAAAAGCCACAGGTGAAGGCCGCTTGGCCGCGGCCGCACAGGTTGAAAATCCAGCGCTTCACCTTTTGAGTGATCGCTGGAGTTGGGTCAAGTTAAGTGACGCTTTCCAAGCCGAAGGTGGAGAACAGTTTGTAACGCTTGGTAATTTCAAGCCCGCTTCGGAGTTGCGCGTGATGGAGCGCCAGGATGCATCTGCGGAATCAAGCCGATGGGCTTACGTGTATGTCGATGATGTTCGGGTACGCCCGGTCCAAAGTCGAGCGGACTGTTCTTGTTTGAATCCACTCTTGGCGCAAGAGGTAACTGACCCTCCATGGCAGTCGTATCAGCGAGGGCATGTGCGCTGGGATGCGGTGTTGTTTGAATTTGATTCAGATGCCTTGACGGATGACGCAGGCGTCCAATTGGAGGCCGTTGCAGAGGAGATGCGAGCCAATCGATTCTTGGTGATGGAAGTCAATGGGCATACTGATTTTGTGGGCTCGGAAGGGTACAATCAGATGTTGAGCGAACGCCGGGCTCAAGCGGTCATCAATGCGCTAAGAGACCGCGGGGTAGACCCCAATCGATTGCAGTTGTCGTGGCATGGGAGCCACAGCCCCGCGGCGGATAATTCAACGTCAGAAGGACGTCGCCAAAACCGCAGGGTCGAATTTGAATTGCTAGAACACGCCTTCTTGCCTACTGACTAACCTGTCCAACTCCTGAACACCGGAAGCGGTGACGGCTATTAAGCGGTTTTTTTCTTCGGGATTGCGATGAGGAAACACAAACTGGCAGCGAAGAAAATAATCAGAGCCAATACGCTGGAACGCATGGAGCCTGTAAATCCTTCAATGTAACCCCAGCTGAACATCCCGATGATGAGACCGCCCTTTTCCAGCACTTCATAAAAACTAAAATAGGAGGCGTGATCTTCTGTTTCAGGAAGCATTTTAGAATAACTCGACCGGTTCAAGCTCTGCGTACCGCCCATCATGAATCCAATGATGCCCGCCGCGAGATAAAACCCGTAAACGTCTCTGACGAAGTAATAGGTGTAAACGCAAACAAGCGACCACACAACAATGCACCCGATGAGTGTGGGGATGTTGCCCATTTTGCTACTCACCCAAGAGACGAAAAAGGCGCCGGGTATAGCGAGGACCTGTACTGCAATAATGGCGAGAATGAGTTCTGTGTCATTCAAAAGCACCTCCTTGATTCCAAAGGATGAGGCCATGAGCATGATGGTCTGCAAGGCCATGGAAAGAATGAAAAACCCCCATAAGAACCGCACGAGTTCTTTGCGGCCGCTCAAATCGCGTGCGACTTTACGAAGCTCTTTGAATCCTTGCGCAACGAGCTTGCCTTGAATGGGTGATTTCGTCTGGTTCGATGGAAGGTTTCGAAAGGCGGGTTGGGCCCAAGCGAACCACCAGATGCCTACGAGAACGAAGGTCCAGGGGGTCATGAAGTTTCCTACGAGCATGATCAAAGCGAGGCACAAAAGGAGCAGCAAAACACTGCCAATGTAGCCCATAGCAAATCCCGTTGCGCTGAGTTTGTCATGTTCGTTTGCGGGAGCAATCTGAGGAAGGAAGGCATTGTAGAATCCGAGACTTCCCCAAAAACCGATGTTGGCCAAAAACAAGGCAGACATGCTCCACTCCATGTGGCTCGGGTCAAAGGCATAGAGACCGAGGCAGCCCAATGACCCGGCGAGACAGAAGATCTTCATCAACTGCAATTTGCGTCCGGATACATCTGCGATGCCACTGAGCATTGGAGAGAGGATGATAACGATCAAGAACGAACACGCTAAGACATAGCTGTATAGTTGGGTATTGATCAATTCAACTCCCCAAAAGGTCACGACATCGTTGATGATCTCTCCCGCCTCATTGCGGTCTGAAGTCAGGGCGTTGAAGTAAATCGGAAAGATTGCCGTTGTCACGACAAGCGAATAGGGGCTGTTGGCCCAATCGTACATCGTCCAGGCGGACTTGATTTTTTCAGCCTGCGTTTGACGTTGCTTGCCTCGGAACAATGTGCGCTTAAGTGGGACAGATTCGGATGTGTTTTCATTCGACATGTTGTGAAGATAAGCCGTTCTATACTTCTGTCGTTTGGTGGGTGTAAGCCGCCTATAAAAAGGCATGTCCTCTTGCGAGGCGCGTTGTACTTTTGCAGTGATGAGTACACCATCTTCCCTTGACTCTAGCTACGACATTATCATTGTCGGAGGCGGTATTGTTGGCGCAGCCACGCTCTATCAATTGCAATTGCGTTTTCCGAATCGGAGCTTGCTGTTGATTGAAAAAGAAAAGGAATTGGCGCATCATCAAACGGGCAACAACTCCGGTGTAATCCATTCAGGGTTGTACTATCCTCCAGGTTCATTGAAGGCCAAGAACTGCGTCGATGGACGTCGAGCTTTGGTGCAGTTTGCAAAAGATCATGGCATTCCCCATGACGTTTGCGGCAAAGTCGTAGTCGCAGTTGACGAGAGTGAGGTGCCTATGCTGGAAAAAATACAAGGAATCGGAACGCAGAATGAAATCGAAGGATTAGAGCGCATCACAGGCGATCAATTGCGTGAAATTGAGCCGCATTGTAAAGGGGTGGCCGCTTTGCATGTGCCGTGCACAGGGATCATTGACTACCGTGCTGCTACACGCAAGATGGTTGAGTTGGTCCAGGCTTTGCAACCAGGAAGTCACGTGCGTCTTGGCGATGAGGTGGTCGGTTTTGATCGGGAGGGAGAGGAGACTATTGTCCGAACAGCTGCTGTTTCGGCTGGTTTTCGTGCAAAGCACGTTGTGGTCTGTGGAGGACTTCAGGCGGATCGTTTGGCCCGGAAAGACGGTGTTGATTTGAAAGAGCGCGTTGTCGGTTTTCGAGGGGATTATTATGAACTCACGGAACAGGCAAAACACAAAGTGAAGCACTTGATTTATCCTGTCCCAAATCCGGACTTTCCGTTCTTGGGTGTTCACTTCACTCGGATGACGGACGGTGAAATCGAATGCGGACCGAATGCCGTATTCACATTCAAAAGAGAGGGGTATGGTAAGACGGATTTTGATTGGAAGGACACCATGGAAGCCTTGGGTTACGCCGGAACATGGAAGCTCTTTTTCAATAACATGGCATTTGGAGTCAATGAATACCGAAGGGCCTTTTCGAAACGATTGTTCCTGAAAACGCTCCAACGGATGATTCCTGATTTGACCATGGACGATCTAAGGCCGGGGCGATCTGGCGTGCGTGCGTTGTTGTTGTCAGAAGATGGCGATACACGCGATGATTTCCGGATCTCTTACACTGATCGAAACATCCACGTTTTGAATGCTCCTTCACCTGCAGCAACGGCCGCTTTGGCCATTGGAGATCACATTGCCGAATTGGCTCAGGAGCGCTTCACATTCTGATTCAGTGCATCCCACGGCGTCGATGCTGCTCTGTCTGAGTCATTTTTTATCCATAAAAAAAGAGGCCGTCCAATGGACGACCTCTTGAATTCAAGTCTCTGGCAAGAGTGCACATCACTTTGGTGAAGATGATGTGCGGCGATTTGAAGTTGATTGCAATTCCACAAGGCAACGCAGCCAGATCAATCTTTTTTCTTGGCTTCCTTGTTGTCTGCTTTGGCGCCTTTGTCGCATGAAGCGGCAGACTTACCAGAACAGCAAGATGCTTTCTTTCCTGCATCAGCAGTCTTTCCTGCGTCAGCTGATTTGCCAGCGCAACATGCAGCAGCACTTTTATCACAAGATCCTTTTTTACTGTCTTTCGCGCTTCCGGTGGATGCAGTACTCTTGCTGTCAGCAGTTTTCGTTCCGTTCAAGGCAACGTTTTTTACTGATTGGGCACCATCCTTTGTAGAAACAGTGTTTTCAGTTGCGGACTTAGATGAGGTTGTAGAGGCGTCAGTTTGGGCGCTTACAGCGAATGCGAAAAACGCAAATACGCTGAGAATCAGAACTTTTTTCATTGATGGAATGGTTAAAGTGTTTCGGTGATAAATTTCAGGAAGTAAGGTACTCTTTATTTATTGTTTTCACAAGGCTTTATCTTAACTTTGTCGCCGCTTAGGATACGACCGACAATGATATTGGAGAGGTGCCAGAGCGGTAATGGAGCAGATTGCTAATCTGTCGACGGGAAACTGTCTCCAGGGTTCGATTCCCTGTCTCTCCACAATGAAGGCCAACGCTGCGTGCGTTGGCCTTTTTTCATGCCATGACTTCAAGCGTCCTATGTGGGAATATATGTGGCCCAGGCGCTTTTAAAACCCTTTTTCTAAGAGTGGAATCAGCTATTTTTTGAATGGGTGTTGAACAACTTTGAAAGGAGGCATTGCACAGGGAATAAAACGGACTATCTTTGCCCCCCCGCTTTCGAGCACGGGGCGTGGCCTAGTCCGGTTACGGCGCCTGGTTTGGGACCAGGAGATCGCAGGTTCGAATCCTGCCGCCCCGACTTCAAAACCGCATCAGCAATGATGCGGTTTTTTTGTTTTAAGAAGAGGAATTGGAAGGCTTTTGGGAGCACTCTAGTAATCGCTCGTCAAGTCTGAGAGCTATTGTTTAGAAGGACATTTGTGGTCGCCGTATGTGCAAAACACGCAGCAGTCATCACGAAGTGGAGTTAACTCCGCCGCACAGGCTTCACAGGTGTAGCGAATTTGGCAGACCTCAGTGGGCAGCGTCTCAATTTTTTTGTGTCCGCATTGAGGACACGTTATTTCGGAAGTCACCGCAGCATTCATTTCTGCTGCGTATTGCACGCTGTTAGCGTGCGAGCTACACTGAATGCACAGTAAAGTGATGCCTGCCAACACGATGAGGAACAGGGGGCTTGAGTTCATACAGGCAAGATAGCACAATGGCTGTGGGAGGAAGAGATGAGTGCTTACTCCTTTGATTTTGTTTGTCTTGGACGCAGCGACGAAGATGAATAGGTTTGTGAAATGCATTACCGTTCGATCTCCTTCCTCATCTCACTTGCTTTTTTTGAAACAACGTCGGCGCAATCTGTTACGAATCCTGTTACAGGACGAACGTGGATGGATAAAAATTTGGGGGCTAGCCAAGTGGCTGTTTCCAGCACGGATAGTGCGAGTTTTGGACATTTGTACCAATGGGGAAGAGGCAGTGATGGTCACCAATTGCGCACATCAGGCACGACTGCAGAGGTTGCGGGATCAGATTTCCCCGGACACGACCTGTTTATTTTGGGTTCGGATGACTGGCGTGTCCCTTCCAATCCTGATCTCTGGTATGGTTGGGACGGCATAAACAATCCGTGTCCTTGGGGATTCAGTATCCCCACAGAATCCGAGTGGTTGGAAGAGATGGCGACCTGGGACAGTCAAGATGCCGCAGGTGCCATGACTTCTCTCTTGAAGCTTCCGCTGGCCGGTGCGCGCAGTCGAATGTCGGGGACGATTGGAAATGTCAATGCCTTTGTGGGGTATCGAACTCGGGAGTCCAATGGTACGGACTCGCGCAACTTGGGAATTTCGGTTGATCTGGCCATGATGGGCACTCGCGCCAAAGGGGATGGCAATTGTGTCCGTTGCATTTTTGATGATACCAGTCGATTGAATGAGATGCAGGGTCTCGAACCTGTGCCATTGGTTTATCCGAATCCCACAAACAATGCTGTGATACTACAATCAACGCTAGGCTCATTGGGCTGCAGCTATCTCCTCTATGATTCCAACGGGAAAATCCAAGCATCCGGCCAAATCGTACAGGAGGACCAAACCATCGATTTGGAATCATTGCCTTCAGGACTATACCATCTTCGTTTTTCAAGTCCGATCTGGTCGAATCTGCGCGTGGTAAAATACTGAGAGGCCAGCGAAAGCAAAATTTTCCCAATGAGCCAACAAATTCCTCTTTCAAGCAGTTATATTCTTGATTGAGGCCATCCAGTATTCATGATGTAGGGTTAGGCAGAGTGGAAAAGGAAGTCGAAATTCTCAGTAACCGCACGCGAAAGCGTGCGGTTTTTGTTTCCAAAATGTTCTGCTTCAATTCCTCCTCACTCGCAGAGGTCTCCAAATACAGCGAGGAGAATCAGCAAGTCCGAAACATTGGTTTGGTCGTCCCCGTTGATGTCACCCGAACAAGGCGCCGTCACACAACCAAAATCGCTGAGAAAGATCAAAATGTCCGCAACCGTGATTTGGTCATCTCCATTGAGGTCGCCCTCACAAACACAACTCGTGAATTCGCACGAATCGTCGTCTAGGGTGGCTGTCTCATCATAGTTGCATGCAGCGCTGTCGGTACAACCGGCACACGAAGTGTATTCACACGAACCGTCGTCAGCGGTGGCCAATGCGTTGAAATTACACGCCGTGCTATTGGTGCATCCGAAGATATCATCGGGAGCTTCGCACAGTCCATCAAAAGTCAATGTGGTGGTATAGAGCGCGCCAACGGAAGCATTCCAAGAGTTCAGCAAGGTGATGGTCCAATCCCCAGTGCCCGAAATGGGATTGGGAAATAGGGCTGTTGCTGTATAGGTTCCCGCGGCATTGGTATTCCAACCTGTCGGCCACATGCCAGCACTTGGACAATCCAATGATAAATTATAGCCGCCGTATTGCAAGCACGTTCCATCGGGAGCGGTGATGCCCACCATCATTTCGTTTGCCCAAGAGTTGTCCACTGGAGAATCCAAGAAATCCAGGACAACAGAGAACCCTGTGAGATACCCAAAGCCATTGATCACTTGTGAGGTTGTTTCACCTGCTGCAAGTTGCACATCCGCAAAGGAGACGTCGCTCGTACAATCGCATGTAGATCCCGGTTCTGGAAAGAAGCAAGAACCGTCGTCAATTGTGGCTTCCGCATCATAATTGCAGGCCTCTTCATCCATACAGCCTGAACAGCTTGAGGCGTCTCCACCGCAAACCCCACAAGCGTCAATGTTGAATGCGCACGTGCCATCATCTTGAACTGCTTCCACATCATAATTGCAAGCGGATTCATCCGTACATCCGTAATAGTCGCAGGTCGTGATGAGGTCTACGCAGGTGTTAAAGCAGGAACCGTCGGAGTTGATGCTTGGTATCAATGCAGAATTGATCACGGTAGGGTGGAAATTCAGGTTGACCGAACCTCCAGACACCGCATGACAATAACTCATCATCGTGCCGACTTGGGCTTGAGGCTCATTCGTGCATCCCCCTTCTGCTTCATAGCAATTGTCAATCGGCCCGCCTGGCCAGCCACACCAATGCGTGTGATTGGACCCAAAGTTGTGCCCTAACTCGTGTCCAACAACATTGAGATTCCAACTGTAGTTGGATAAATCGTAGGTCGTGGTGGGGTCTAAATACGAGCTGAATCCAACGCCGTACTGCGCCGAACAAACCACATCGAGGTAGGCAATGCCTCCCGTTCCAGTGTTCCCTCGTCGTGTCATCAGATGAACCAAATCCCGCTGAACGTTTGCCAAGTCCGAGTTGGTGAGCCATTCCATGCGGAACGTGTCCAACATGGTCCCGGCATCATCAGTAATGCCGTTATAAGGATCCGTCGTCTCCCAAACGTGGATGTATGAAGCTTGAATGTTGATCAAGGCATCGAGGTCATTGGTGTAAATGGTGTTGACGCCGGCAAGCAAGGCCAAGGCCCACTCTACGGCGGGGTAGCAGTCGCTTCCAAAGGTGCCATAGGTATAAAAGTCAATGTCAATAGCGACTTCCACACATTCTGAAAGCATGTTGCCAGCGGATGGTGATGGAATCCCCATGGGCATCACTTCGCGCCTCGGTGCAAACTCGTCTACACCACATTCGAATTCCATGGCATGTGCTGCGTCAGAAAGCAAAAACAACACGTGCTTGCCCTCAACTCCACCGCGTAAAGCGGACACATCGTATTGCTGTCCTTTGTATTGGAATGTTCCCATGACGCGGTCATTCATGATGACGATGGTGCCGCGGATGCCAGGAGACACAATGCGATAGGAGAGGAGTTGTGGAAGGTAATTTTCTTCGACAAACTTGCCCGTTTCTTGGGTGCGTCCAATCAAGAAGTTTTCTGAAAAGGGCAAGAACAATTCAAGTTGAAGGAGCAATTCTTTGCCATTCAAAAATGGCAAGCGCAAGTCCAGCTCAGTGTATTTGTGCTTTCTCAAATCAGCAAAAGCAGGTTGATTCAAATCAAGTCCCACGTGCAAATCTTTCGTGTGAGTTGGCCATTCCTCTTCTAACAACTCCATCGAGGTGAATAAAGACACAGGCATCTCAAGATGTGAACACTGTGCATTGGATAGCGAAATGCCCAACGAGAGGCTAAGTAATAGGCTCGTTCCAAGCACCTTCAAGATGTCGGTGTAGCAGGATAGAAAGGAGCTTTGTGCTGGATTGGCAAAATCGGTCATCAGATATGCAGTTTTCACTAAGGTAATGCATTTGCGTTTTCGCATCTTTGCACCGCTTCAAGAAGCATGGTCCCGTAGCTCAACTGGATAGAGCATCTGCCTTCTAAGCCGACGGTTTTGGGTTCGAGTCCCAACGGGACTACTAGTAAAACGCCCTGTATCACCAGTAAAAATTGGTGTTCGGGGCGTTTCTTGTATAGGGTGGCCTGTCACAACAAGACTCAATAAAACCTAACGTTTCCAAGGGTTTGTGAACAATTGTGGGCGACACTGTGGGCGACATCGTGATACCTTGCGGATAAATGCAAGAAGTATGCAGATCAACTTCAAGTTGGAACAACCTTCGTGAATGCGCTCACCGATCAGCGCCCGCGTCGGCGTAAGGTTACTGATGATTTCGGAAAGTATTGCCAGTTAATCATTTTTCAATAATAGTGTAATTCAACGGTTTCATGTGTTTGAGCGCTCAATGAGGATACCAGGCAAAAGCCTAGGGGTGTGACTAAATTATTCAAGAGCCTTTAGTGTGATTCAAGTACTATCTCGCTTCAAATGACTCATTCTGTGCCACTCGAAATAAGCCCTATTACTCGTGTTAAAGCCACGTATTTGACGTCTCATGAGAATATTAATTCTTGAGTCAACTACCGGAGTAGAGGCCAATACCTTGCCATTTTCAATATTACCATCATTGACAACTATAGCGCCTCTTTCAAACAGCTCATCACATCCAAACTTACACATCGGGATAACGACATTCTGATCTAGCTTTTCTTCGCGACTACAGTGTTTTCTGGGTTTGATGTGAGCCGTGACAAGCATTGAGACAGGAAAGTCATCTCCGCAACATGCACACTGCTCAGTAACCTTATTTCCGAATAAGAATCGCCTCAAATACCCCTGTTCAAGACGGACATTAGAATGAGTTGTAGCATCAGTCTCTTCCAATTCAAGGACAGCATTTGCGTAATCTTCTTTTGAGGCTTCAGGATAAAAAGTATCACTCCAGAGACCGAGACTATCAAAAACCTTTCTCGCTTTCTCAAACGGAAGCACATTGAAACCCTGAATCACATAATTGGGTTCGTAACCGATGATTTTGTTGAATTCACTATATGGTACATCTAAATCATCAACCTCATCAAGAAAGTACATATACTCCCATGTCGCTCCCTCCTTGTTTGTCTTCCATAAATGAGTAGCCAGATTCTGATTGTGAAATTTAATCGTTGTCGTGGCCCTGCCGAAGATTCGCCCTTGCCGAGCAAATAGCGTTACATCTCCCGGCTGAATCCTATTCCATTTGCTAACATTGATCTTGGAGGGAGTCACGCCCCAACATCGAAACTCACCACTAGGGTATATCTGTAATAAAGACTCAATTTGGGTAGAAGTGAGATACTCTTTTACATCCTCAATCTTCAATGTGACCTAACAGTATCTAGATAATGTTCTCTGGCATCTGCATTGCCAGCTGGTTGCAGAATTAGATTGTTCATCGACGATTGTATTTCGTGGCATTCCCCTTTGACTCAGCAACTGGATATTTCAAAGCATTCATTTCTAGCTTTTCCTTCGCTGCCTGAATTAAGTCTATATCAAGCTTGTCAGATATTCTTACCAAATAGAGCAAAACATCTGCAAGCTCGTGCTGTGCTCGAATTCTATTCTCAACACTTAACTCCTCAAGCTCTCCGTCACTTAACCATTGAAACACTTCAGATAGCTCACCTACCTCTCCGTTCAGAGCCAGTAAAAGGTTTTTGATTGTATGGAACTGTTCCCAGTCCCGAGCGTCAGCAAATTCCCGAAGCGCATGTCGGATATCTTCAATTGAATTCAATTCCATTTACGCAAGGTAAAAAACCAAACCAAACTATTTCCCTAAGGAACTGGGGTGCGGTTTGGTCTTGTGATTTCCACTCTTTGTAAGCCGTTGATGTCTACAAGAAGACCAGGGACATCGCTGTGGTTCAGCAAGTCATGGGGCATGTGAGCAAGCAGGTGACGCTGGGTTATCTGCAGAATTTGGAGGTTCCTGTTCTGAGGGTGGAGGATATGCCGAAGCTGAGATAGATTGAAAGCAATATCTTGTGAGTTCTAAATAAAACCCATGAGATTTTTTATTTCACTCGCCTTGCTCTCAAGCTTTATAGTGTCGGTTTCAGCACAAGACGTATTAATCAAACGAAATGGTGATGAGCTTGAGGTTAAGGTCATTGAAGTTCTAATTGAGAGTTTGAAATACAAGAAATATAGTAACATGGATGGCCCCTTGTACACCATGTCCAAAACTGACGTTTTCATGATCAAATACGAAAACGGTGACAAGGAAATGTTCGCAGATTTTCAAGTTTCCGAATCACAATCGAGTCAGGCTCGCTTGAAGAGCGATAGATCGGCGGCATATGTCGAATTTGGAGGGAAGTCCGTAATTGCTTCCGTTCAATATGAGGTTTTATGTATTAACCAAAATAATTACAAGTTGGGGGCCCGCATAGGAATAGGATTGGGCAAACTGTATAGTCAGTATCGGCGAGGCATAAATTGGAGGTATAAAGATTTGAATGTACCATTAAGCATAACGAATCTTATTGGTGACGGGAAGCACTTATACGAGGGAGGTTTTGGAGTAACGTTTATGGTTACGGACGAAAAGCCGCTTGAAAACCCTCTTGTGCATTTGAGTCAAGGGTATAGATTCAGACCAGATGATAAAAAGTATTTTATTGCTGCAAATGTCAATATATTCTTGGATTTCTCAGATGGAGAAGTTCTTTTGTCTCCAGGCGTTTTGTATGGAATAAAGTTTTGAAACTTTAAAGTCCGCAAGGGCATTGCAGGAGGCTTCGGATGATTCTTCAGAACTCGCTATTGAGAAAGAGCTCGGTTCATGATTCTAAAACCAAACCAAACTATTTCCCTAAGGAACCGGGGTGCGGTTTGGTATCAAAACGGGGGAGAGTCGAGGTAGAGTGGTCCAGAAGTCCACAGGTCCATTTTTCTTGGGTGTCAGAAGATGAACAGCTACTTTCTTTCTGCGCGATTTAGTTTGAGTGAATCAGACTCAGATGCTTCTTGCAAGGCCCGTCCCGATTTGACCCTCTCAACAATGTTGCCAATGCTTGAGATTACTAAGATGACGCCCCCTATTATTGGCTGCTCAAGTAATACTGCACCTGTTGCAACAACGCTGCCACCCACACCCCACGATACGGCATTGACTGTGTGTTGTCCAGCCCTCCACAAAGGGGGTTTATTCAAAAATTTTAGCTGTTTAGGAATTGTAATTGGCTGTGCAGAGTCATCATAGCTAAAATCCACGTCGAACGCACCGTCTCTTAGCTTTAATTCTTTGAACAGAAAATCAGAAATAAGTGCTTCTGCTTCAGCATCTAAAATCCCTATTGCTTTGAGCTCTAAACCTACAATACCACTAGCGTTCATTTGATAAAGGAGAAACCCTAATGTTTGGTGCCCCTCTGTATTTTTCATGTACAAAACGTCGTCTGAAAGGAGTAACGTTTGCGCGCTAATCGTAAACGCAAACAAGCACGCGAAAATCGTAAGAACTAATTTCATTAATTGGATTTTCCGGTAAGATAGAACGAGGGGTGGCCATTGTCAAAAAAGAAGTGAAGGGCCCTCACCATCCCTGCAAGCTAGCAGATTTCACCTTTTACACCTCAGACTAAAAGGGGCGGATGTGGCATTCCCGTGGTGACCATTTCCGGATGAAAAACCGAGTCTATGGATCACCTCTTACAACGGCGATGCTGAGCCGTTTGCGGTAGGTTTTCTGGAAGGGCTACCCGTTACTCAGCGTAGTGCCAGTAGGGAAGGATATGGAGGTAGTTGGCGTAATAAGGCCAATCGTTTTCGTCCCAGCCTGATTCAATGTGGATACCATCTTCATCGAGAAACCAACCCTCGGGAAAAGGTAAAGGAGTAGAATTAACGCGCCAGTAACTCGCGTTTCCTCCAAAGAATCCATCTCCGTTGAATCCTAAGGTCGTGAGTTCAGGAAACAAGGTGTAAACGATATAAGCTCCACTTGAACCGTCAAAAGCGAATTGAAATATCAAGCCGCCACCATAAACTTCTATAGCTGGTTGACCCCATGGCGATGTAGTCATTACAGCCGTCATCCATTCTGCGAAAACATATTCTACAATTTCTAAAGTTGGATCAGGACATCCTGGGCTGAAGACTACAGCACTGTCGACAATTTGAAGCTCAATAAATACGGAGTCAATTGTAATATCTCCCGAAATAACTTGCCCCCACCATTCTTCCAACGGCGTCCCATCATAATCACAAGGCTCAGGCGGCAGACCAAATTGAGTCCCATAGGTTGACAGCAATCCCATCAAGTCATCTGAACCAATGTATGTGTCGTTGTTAAAGTCAGGGTTCCACGGATATTCGTGAATGGTCGTTCCCTGCGCTCCAGCGGTCATTGCGACCACGAGCGCGATTAGCGTCATCAAGTGCTTCATTTCAGTCAATTTGGTATTACCAATATAAGAACGGATCAGTCAGGAGCACCTGATTTGAGAAGTAACTAGCCTAAATCGTGGGCGACAATGTGGGCGACAGAGTAGGTGGGAAATCTGTTTATCAACAGGTTAGGTGGTCGGATTATGATTCCAACGGGACTACACGATGCGCCTGCAAGTCAATGATTTGCAGGCGTTTTTGTTTTCCAGTCTCCCCATGGTAATCCCGATTTGAGAGTTGTATTGCCGATTTGCTTATTTTAGTCATACCAAATTGTTAAAAATGAAGCACTCAGTGACGCTTCAATTCAAAGACGCATGGCAAAAAGAAGTCTAGGCGAAGCATTCCTCCGAGCGATGGTGCGCCAAGTGGGAAGAGACGCGGGAAAGGTGATGTCCAACCAAGCCTTTGGCGACGCACATTCCACACCCATCCGGATGGTACGGTCTGCGGATACGTCTCAGCAATATGCAGGTAAAAGAAGAAGTTACCGACACGACTTGGATCGGGTGGTCAATGGTGATCTTCCATCCACAGTGGGTTCGGCCAAAAAGAAATTGGTAGAACTGGAGAATGCCATGGAGGATTTCTTGGGTGATCTGATGCCGATTAGCAGCCCTAGAGAAATCCAAGTGATGAAAAGCTGGATGTATAAGAGCCGAGATTTCATTGAAGATGTTCTCAAGATTGTTGACAAGCCCGATGTCAAGAAATTGGCAGATGAGCTTTTGGAATCTTTTGATGACATCAAAGATCAAGCGAAGAAAAGGGCCGCAGAATTGGAGTTGCCCGTTCACTATGAATCCCCGTCAAGCATCAAAAATGCCCGTGCGAAAACGTGGGTCGGATTGCTTGCGGCGTTTGGAGGCGCGGTGGCCTTGGCATCACTTACCGTAGGAGATGGTTTCAATAAGATCGTCCCTTTTGTGGCCTTGGCCATAGTGACCGGCGTTGTGCTGATGATCATGGGGGCTGTTGAAAAAAGTGCTGTTAATACGAAACGAAGCGAGCACAAGTCGCATGTTGCGAGGGTCCTTGAGATGAAGGAGGCTTTGGGTTCTTGGTGAATTTTGGTGCCAAAGCTTTGGAGCAGGTGCAACACGCTCTGATTTCATGATCGATGCATTCATGTTGTTGATGGATCACGTGACTGATTCGTCAATCAATTTTGACATGAAATGCAACTGCCTAACGTATGAGTTAACTGAAATTCGTGGCCATAGTTGTTTTGCTTAAGATGTCAAAGTGGCGAGACATCGGAATGAATGACGGGTGGCGTAGGTCGCGTATTTCCGCAAGATTCAGTGTACTCGCTTACTCTCCGCAGCTGTATCCATACGTCTCAAAAAAGAGCAACAAGTCCGTGACGTCGACCAGTCCGTCGCTGTCAAAATCTGAGGCGCAGGCTGCCGAGTACAGGCACATCCCAGGTACATTGGCTGTCGCATCATAATCGATTCCAAAAGGATCCATGCAGCCCAAATACAGGCAGCTTTCGTCAGAAAGTGTGGCATCTGAATCAAAGTTCAAAGCCAGGGTATCTGTACACCCCTCAAATTCACACGAACCATCATCTGCCGTGGCATCTGGATTGTAGTTGACACCTGAAGGGTACGTGCATCCGAGGACGTCATCACCTGTGGAAGGATACGCGATGGACACTCCCACGTGGTTATAACTTTGGTTTTGCATCCCTTCTCCAAATACCTGAAGATTGAATAGTCCGGTCGGAGGGGTCTCGGTTGTCAGTTGAGCGATCAACACGCGCAGGTCATCTCCTGCTTGGCCCATCGGATCTCCTGCCAACGTGAAAATGGAAGCTCCAATAGAGGAGTTGATCTCAAAGTCTCCTCCCGAATTGAATGAAGAAAAAGTCGTTTCATTCAGGCCGATGGTATTGGCGAGGCCATTGACTTCATTTGAATTGGATGCATGCAGCGTGAACCAGGAATCAAAAGCCACTTCAGGGATGAATGATACAATGGTTGCGTTAACAGTCCAGCCGAAATCGCCTCCCAACCCCGAATGATAAAATCCCCCGTCAGCATTCACACTCCAAGGTGAGTCGGTGTCTCCATAAATAGCGGAAATTTCATCCAAAGGGTTCGAGAACTCGGCATAGATCCGGTACGTTTTCCAGCCTTCGAGTCCTTCAATTCCCGTGGTGTCATGATCGGCGACCACCTCCCCTACAATTCCAGTAAGCTGTGCAAAGCCTGTGGAACAAAGGAAAATGAAAAGGACCAGGGTAAGGAGTCGATTCATAGTTCAGGTGAATTTGGTGAATTCAACCCCAATGTAGTTTAATTTATCGAATAATAAATGTATTTGAGATGTATAAAGAACCATTTGGTCAACACGGTGTCGCTCGAAGGCGCAAGCAAAGCCTCTAGTTTATACCTTAAGCCACATGAAGAACACTCTCATTATTTTATGCTGCCTATTTAGCGTTCAGTCACTCTGGTCTCAAGATTCGGTAACAATTTCAAGGGATTCCCTCAAGACCGTTTTGATTCAATTGAAGGCGCTTTCAAAAACTGAAAACATCGACGGAGCTATGGCTCTAATAGCATTCTATGAAGTACACAACGTGAAACTTGAAGACCCGTTGCACGGCGAGTTGGTCGTTGAAGATGCCATGAAACGCATCGAAAAGAAACGAGCGAAGCAAGAGCGAAAGGCTCAGTTTAATGCAGGGAATACATGGTCTGCGAATCCTTATGAAGAAAAGTCAGAGGTCGAGTCGGAGGAAGAAAAGGAGGACGCAGCGATCCCTGCGGTCAAGGAAATTCCAGCAACTGATGCAGATGTTTGGAGGGCAAAACCTGAAAAAACAACCGGAGTGTCGTCCAAGGTGAATCAAAACTCGCTGCTAACAGATCGAACGGATTCGAAAATTCTGCATGCCAAGCTAGTAAAGGTCCAAACCTTGCTATTGGACTCAAGAAGAAACATGTTGCTATCAGGAGCTAGTTTTGCTGGTGGCCTGATCTTAATTGCCATCGAAGGCTATGCTTTTGCTGCCATTTCGTTCATAGCTATTCCAGTTTTTGCAGTGATTGCTGTTGTGAAAAAGCACAATGCGATTCGCGCTTTGAGTTCGGTCCAATGATGGGAGCGAATCTTCACTAGACCATTGTGTCTATGGCGTGTATGTTAATTCGAAATGAGGTTCTCGGGGTGTGCCATGACACCGGACAACGCGATGAATGGAGTCAGCGAGTAAGATGTAATTTCGGTATGCACCTGTCGAAGCTGACAGTTCACAGTTAATTCCTAAAGCTGAGCTTTGATCGGTTTTTTGATTGTTGCTGGTGGTTTGCTCAAGGGAATTCCACCGCCCTTGAAATTCCATTATGCGACCATCCTCCGTTGATTGCGTCAGCGAAGCTCCCCCGTTGGGTTGCAGGATAAAAATGAACGTACTGGACTTGACTTGAGCTTCCTGTCCTTGGATATAAATGACTTGGCCGTTGGCATCTTTCATAGCATATTCAGGCTGTACACCTTGCCATTGGCCGCTCCATTTAGGAGCCTTAAAAGAGTGTTCTGACTCTGCTGTCGTAGCGCATCCAGAGAGAAGGAGGGATCCGATGATAGCAAGCAATGTCCACAATTGGGAGGTGATTGACAGTTTCATTCTGGGCAAGATTCTCCGAATGAACTGAGTAGAATGAGCAGGTCGCTGACATTCGTCGCGTCATCGCCGTCCACATCCCCAATACAAGGAGGGGTGTCGCATCCGAAGTCGGAAAGTAGAAGCAAAATATCACTGACGGCAATGGCGCCGTCGTTGTCCAAATCTGCAGGACAAGTGCTGCAATCGAAGTCACAACTGTCATCGTCGATGGTCGCTGAAGGATCATAGTTGCAGGCATCCAAGTTGGTGCACCCTTGACACGTCAGATACTCACAGCTGTCATCGTCAATTGTTGCCGTGAAATCAAAATTGCATGCGGAAGGTGCCGTGCAGCCTTCGCACGTCGTGAATTCACAGGACCCATTGCTCAACGTTGCCCCCGGTGAATAATTACACGCTGTGGCATCGGTGCATCCGTAGCATGTTTCGAGATCACAAGAGCCGTCATCTTGGGTGGCTGCGGGATTGTAATTGCATGCCGTTGGTTCCATGCAGCCTGCAGGGTCGACGTCCAAGCAGAGGTCCCACAACGAAATGTTGACATTGAAAGAAGCACCTGCGGATCCACTCCAGCCGTTACCGATGCGGATAAACCATGTTCCAATGCCTTCTGGGGCGTTGCCAATGGTCACTCCACCGACATACGAACCCGATTCAGTGGATTGCCACGAAGAGGGCCAAAATCCGCTGCTGTTGCAGCCAAAATCCACGTCAAACCCACCGATTTGACGGCAATTGCCATCCGGTGATTCGATGATGACAGTCAAGTCACTTGCTCGCGTTTGATCTCCTTCAGAATTGATAAAATCCAAATAGACTGTGGCGGCAGCAACGTAGCCAAACCCACTCACGGCAATAGAGGTTGTTTCACCCGGAGCCAATTCACCGGCAAGCGGAATGACGGCTTCACAATTGCATGCACCACCAGTGGGAGAATAAAAGCAGCTGCCGTCATCGATCAGTGAATCTTCGAGGTAGTTGCATGCGACGGGGTCGGTGCAGCCGATGCACGAAGTCCCATCTCCTCCACATTCACCGCAAGAGTCTTCAGATGTGCATGAGCCATCGTTGATCTCGGCTTCTGGGTCGTAGTTGCAATAGAAGGGCAACGTACATCCATAGAAATTGCAGCTAGTAGCGAATTCATCGCAGCTGTCATAGCACGAGCCCTGACCATTGATGAAGGGGATTAACCCCGAATTTTCAACGGTAGGATGAAATTCCAAATTCACAGAACCACCTGCGACTGCGTGGCAATAACTCATGATGGTTCCTGTCTGTGCGGTAGGGTTATCGGTGTACCCTGCGCATGAACCTTCAAGGTTGTAGCAGTTGTCAATGGGGCCACCCGGCCACCCGCACCAGTGGGTGTGGTTCGATCCGAAATTGTGGCCCAATTCGTGCGCCACGACTTGAAGATTCCAGGAGTAGCTGTTTAAGTTGTAGGACGTCGTATTGCTCAATGCTGAGCTAAAGCCCGTGGCATAGGCATTGCTGCAATTAACGTTCAAGTAGGCAATTCCTCCGGTGCCTGTATCATTTCTTCGTGTGAGCAAGTGCACTAAATCCCGAGGTCGATTGCTCAATTCTGGGTTGCTCAGCCATTCGGTGCGCAAAGCATCCAGCATGCCTCCAGCATTGCCTACATAAGTAGCGTACGGGTCTGTGCTTTCCCACACATTGATATAAGAGGCGCTCAAGGTGATCAGGTTGTCCAGCTCGCCTTCGTAAATCTCGTTGACTCCAGCAAGCAAGGCGAGCGCCCATTCAACGGTTTGATTGCAGTCGCTTCCAAAGGTGTTGTAGGTGTAGAAATCAATGTCCAATGCCACTTCGACGCATGAGGTCATACTGTTTTGATGAGCGTGAGGTGCAGGAAGGTTTGCCGATCGTGTGTCAATCGATTCCAATTCTTCCATGCCGCAAGAAAAAGGCGTTTCTATGATGGCGTCTGCAACATCAAAGAGGGCGTAGGCGGAAGCCCCGTTGGTTTTACAACGTAAAGCAGCGAGTTCATGCTGCACTCCATTCATACGAACGACCCCGTATGCCTGGTCTTTGGAAACAATCAAAGTGCCTCGAACTCCCGCAGTCACAAAGCGGTAAGACAACAATTCAGGTTGATACCGTTCAATGCGCAATCCCAAGTCGGTCATGTGGCCAATTTCAAGATCATCGGAGTGAACTTGAAAACGATGCAACTCAACCACCACGTGCTCGCCTGAAGGAAATGTGAGTGCCCATTCGAAGACATCCGGTCGGATGATGCTGAGCTCTCGAAAAGCGACAGCATTCAGCTCTAAGAAAACAGCGGACTCCTTGTTTGATGTTGGAGAACACGAAGGGGTTTCGCTGGCAACGGTAAAGAGGGTCAAGGGGGCGTCAAGCTCAATGCAGCCTTGCGCTGTTATTGCATTGTTTGCACTGAAAATCCATGCAACACATACCAGAGCGGCCCATACCAGCGGATTCAGATTTGTAGAGTGCCCCATCGATTTGGATGTAAGTAAGTGGTGAATTTAAGTGGTCCTGTCTGAAGTTGTGAATTTTCATACTCAAAATGCAACCCTGATGCGAGTCGTTGCGTATGTGCGGTCAGTATTCGAACTCTACAATTCAGTTAACATGGTTTATTCTCAATCGTCCAAAATAGAAAGTTTTTCGACGTATAGCCAGATTGCATTGATAAATATCGTATATTTAATACTGAATTGGATTCAATCCGCGATGAAATATTCAAAAATCACAACTAACTGGAGGCGCTTTTCGCTGCTTTCCTTCTCAGCTTTGTTTCTAACGGGAACAGGGCTTGCTCAGTTTACGGGCATTGAGACCGAGGTTCATGCTACGTCAGCATATGGGACCACTTATCACATCTATGCGACTTTCGCTGATCCAACCGATGAGTGCATTGCGCTTTACTCAATCGGTACGGCAGAAGAAGGTTCTGTGGATTTATCCTTGGATGTAACCACATCGTTTTACCAGCATCCTGCTGGTTCGAACTTGGGTTCAGGGATTAGTGGCTTCTTTATCACGCTGGTGCCAGAATTGGCATATGACAGCTGGCTGACCATTGGTTCTGAAACTTCCGATGATGGCCCTGTCTCGAGCATTGGTATGTCGGATGCCTTTGCATCCTTCAGTACTGGAGGAGGTTTTGTATTGAATGGAGAAACTGGCGGCAGCTGGTATGTAACTCCTGCTTCAAACCCTTCAGCTTTGGCTGGAGATGATGGACGGGTGTTGTTGGCTCAACTGACCGCTGCGGATGATGCGGAAGGAAATGCTGGTCACGTGGTGTGCGATTGGAATTTGCAATGGCGTGATGTAAGCGGAGTTTCTTCGAATGTCATTGGGTTGCTTGTGGATACTTCTGATAGTCCTGTAGACATTGCGGGTTGTATGGATGTCAGCGCGTGCAATTACGATGCTGCAGCAACAACGGATGATGGTTCATGTGCCACTTTGGATGCATGTGGAGTATGCGGAGGAGAGGGCATTGCTGCGGGCACTTGTGATTGTGAGGGATCTCTACCCGACGCGGGTTACGATTGTGATGGCGTGTGTCTATCGGACTCAGACGGCGATGCCATCTGTGATGAAAATGAAATGAACGGTTGTACCGATGCGTTGGCTTGCAACTACGATGTCGCTGCAACGGAAGACGATGATTCTTGTGCGTATGCTTCAGCTGAATACAACTGTGCTGGAGAGTGCCTAGTCGATACGGATGGTGACGGCGTATGCGACGCGAATGAACAAGAAGGCTGTACCGATTCGAGTGCTTGCAACTTCACAGAAAGTGCTACAGAAGACGATGCGTCTTGTTCTTATGCCGCTGAAAATTATGATTGCGCAGGCAACTGTTTGGTTGATTCGGACAATGACGGCGTTTGTGATGCAAATGAAATTTTAGGATGTACGGATGAAGCTGCATCCAACTATAGCGAAGAGGCTACGGATGACGATGCGTCATGCTTGTACTCCACAACATTGAATGTGGACATGGCGTGTGCGGGAATCGAGTTCTCTACCGTTCATGTGACGGGCCCATTTTGCGGCTGGTGCGGATCTGACGGGTGGAATGATCTTTCTGATCCTGATGGCGACATGATCTACAGTGTTACACTCGATTTGGTTGCAGGTGACACGGAGTACAAGTACATGGTGGATAACTGGGCTGGCCAAGAAGATTTGACCGACGATATGGCAGGAGGAGCCTCTTGTGCGCCTGTTACAGATTACGCGACTTATGCGAACCGTATAGTGGTTGCTGGATCTACAACGAACGATACCTATGGCTCCTGCACATCATGCGACGAGCAGCTTTCTTACGCAACGGTTTCCTTTGAAATTGACATGAACAATGTGGAGTATTCCACTTCTGATTATGACAACGTGGTGATCAATGGCAGTTGGAATGGATGGGGTGGATGGGGTGTGACGCTCTCTGACGACAATACCGACGGTATTTTTACAGGATCGGCGGAGTTCCTTCAAAACAGCTCCTTCGAATTTGTTGTGGCTGTCACGGGACCTGCCGATGGTTGGAGTGGTTGGGGCATCACATTCAATGCGCCGGCCGCATGCAGTACGAACCCAGAGGCACCAAATGGTGAAGGAGGAGGAAACTACGGCGCCGACGTTTTAGAATCAGATTTGACAATCGCATATTGCGCGGGATCATGCGATGCAGTGTGCATTCCTGTGGTATTGGGTTGTACCGATGTATCGGCCTGTAACTATGATGAAAATGCCACCGACGATGACGGTTCATGTGCGGAATTGGATGCATGTGGTGTTTGCGGTGGCGATGGGATTGCTGACGGAGCCTGCGATTGCGATGGCAGTGTTGTGGATGCCTTGGGTGTCTGCGGGGGAACTTGTTTGGCCGACGCCAACAACAACGGCACGTGTGATGCAGATGACGTAGAAGGTTGCATGTCTTCAAATGCACTGAACTATAACCCTGCGGCAACATGGGACGACGGCTCATGTATCATTCCTGAATTCCCATTCATTACGGTGGATCAACATGCGGTCTCTGATTATGGAGTCACCTACCGGGTCTATGCTCAGTTCGAAAATGCAGGTGAAGAGTGTGTGGCCATTTATTCAGTGGGATCTAGCGAAATGGATCCAGTAAGCTTGAGTTTGGGAGTCAGCACAGCATTTTACCAGCATCCAGCAGGATCCGATTTAGGATCGGGTATTTCACCTTTCTTTTTGAGTTTTGATCCAACATTGAATTACGATAGCTGGTTAACCATCGGGTCGGAAACGACTGAAGACGGTCCTGTCAGTTCCATCGGTTTGTCCGATGCATTCTCTGCTTTCAATGCTGGAAATGGATTTACCATTGAAGGCGAAACGGGAGGCAGTTGGTATGTGACACCCGGTTCAAACCCAGGCGCAATTGCAGGAGAAGACGGAAGGGTGTTGTTGGCACAATTGACTGTAGAGGATGGAGCGGAAGGAGGTTTCCTTGATGGCAACTGGAACATGCAGTGGCGCAACGAAACAGGCGAGTCAACCAATAGCACTGGACTGACATTCACTTCAGCTGAATACGTCCCTGAAGTTTTGGGATGTACGGATGTTACGGCATGCAATTTCAATGCTGAGGCAAACACAGACAACGATAGCTGCTTGTTTATCGACGAATGTGGTGTTTGCGGAGGGGCTGGAATTGCAGAAGGTACATGTGATTGCGAAGGCAACATGCCGTCAGAAGGCTACGATTGCGATGGCGTTTGTTTGCTTGATTCAGATGAAGATGGTGTCTGCGATGCCTTTGAAATTTCAGGCTGTATGGATTCTGAAGCATGCAACTATAGCAGTGAAGCAACCGAAGACGATGGCACGTGTGCCTCATTAGACGAGTGCGGTGTGTGTGGTGGTGAAGGAATTGCCGCAGGCACGTGTGACTGTGACGGCAATGTGCCAGACAGTGGTTACGATTGTGATGGCATTTGCTCAGCCGATTCGGACGAGGATGGAGTCTGTGATTCTTTTGAAATCGCAGGATGTCAAGATCCATTGGCGTGTAATTATAACAGCGCCGCGACAGATGATGATGCGTCTTGTACCTATGCAGGATTCGGTCAAGATTGCGATGGTGATTGCATCAGTGATTTTGATGGCGATGGCGTTTGTAACAGCAGTGAAGTGGCGGGATGTACGTCGACATCTGCGAACAACTACAATGCTTCAGCAACGGATGATGACGGTTCTTGTTTGTGGGAAGATGGCCTCTTTACAGGTTTGACGTATGAGCTTGTCGGACACGATTTGATCGAAGGCTCTTCGACCTATCGCCTGTTTGCTAATTTCAATCCAAGTGAATCGATTCAGGTGACTGCTTGCTACGGCACTTCAGACGACAATTGGAGCATTTCTTCAACGGAGCCTTTCCATCAAGATCCCAATGGAGCTTTGTTGGCGCACTCAATCAACCCTTCTTATTACGCCTTTTTCCCAGATTTAGAATTCGATAGCTGGTTGGCTTTGGGTGGCGCACCGGGTGCACCCATTGAATTGCAAACCATTGGCTTGGAGGCGTTCTTCTCTGATTTTGAAACGTCCGGAGCAAATGTGCTCGTCAATACGCCTGTAGGAGCGAGTTTGTACTACATCCCAGGTGCTATGGGTAGCGAACTTTCCAATCCGATTGATGGGAAAATGCTAATGGGCCAATTCACCACCAGTGGTGTGGTCTCTGTAAAGTGCAACTTGCAGTTCCGAGATGTTGAGCAAGCGACGCATTATGCGACTGATCTGAACATTGTGTTCCCAACATTCGGTGTGGGCTGCACAGATTCAGATGCTTGCAACTATGACATTGAAGCGACAGACGATGATGGCACGTGCTATTACGATTCTGAGTTCCGTGATTGTGATGGTGTTTGCTTGGCAGATACCGATGGCGACGACGTGTGTGACGCCGAAGAAATTCCGGGTTGCATGGACGCTACGGCATACAACTACAACGCTGAAGCTACCGACGAGGACGGCAATTGCCTATACGCAGGATGTTTCGATGAATTGGCCTGTAACTACACTCCAGAGGCAGACGTGGACGTGCCTTCGACGTGCATCTACCCTGGAGCCTTTATGGACTGTGATGGAAATTGCAACGGTGATTATGAAGGGGACGGCGTAGAAGAATGTGCGGAAATTTCCGGATGTGCCTCAGAGTCTGCCAACAACTATGATCCTGTGGCGACCAATGACGATGGTTCTTGTGTGTGGGGTGATGAGACGTTCTTGGGCTTATCCTACGAAGTCATCGGAGAAAACACCATTGAAACGGATGCGACGTACCGCCTCTATGCGAACTTCAACCCAGACGCTTCAGTGGACATGACGTCCTTGTTTGGAAATAGCCAAAACCCATGGTTGACCATGAGTACAGGCGACTTTTACCAGCATCCACTGGGCGCTGACTTTGGAGGAAACATCAATCCTGGATTCTTCGGATTCTTCCCGGAATTGGAATTTGATTCGTGGTTGACCATCGGAGCTGGACCAGGCGATTACAATGCCTTGGCTCAAGAAAACATGTACCTGCACTTGGATGATTTCAATGCAGGAGATGATCTCATTATTGATTCTGAAGCAGGTGCTCAAATCTTCTTGAATGACGGTGCATCGGATACGCAGGGCGTTCCCGATGAGAATGGTCAATTGCTTTTGGGACAGTTCACGACAAGCGGTGTGGTTTTCTTGCGGTACAACATCCGATTCCAGGATGCTGCTGGCACCGTTCATGAATTTACGGATCTCGAACTCACCTTCCCGCCGATTGCAGGAGGTTGCACGGACCCCATGGCGTCGAATTATGATGAGACGGCCAATTTTGAAGACTTGACCTGTATCTATGACGGGTGTACCGATCCGGATGCAGACAACTTCAACCCAGCGTCCAACTTGAATGATGGCAGCTGTTTGTATACGGGTTGCTATGACGCTGAAGCGGACAACTACGATGCGCAGGCCAACACGGGTGATCAAGAAGCATTGTGTGAGTACTTCGGTTGCATGGATGCCACTGCGGATAACTACGATGCGGGTGCCAACGTTGAAGACGGTAGCTGCTTGTACACGGGTTGTATGGACGCAGCAGCGGACAACTATGATGCCCAAGCCAACACCGGCGATCAAGCGGCGTTGTGCGAGTACTTCGGTTGTACCGATGCCATTGCGGACAACTACGATGCCCAAGCCAACGTAGAAGATGGTAGTTGCTTGTACACGGGTTGTATGGATGCTGAGGCAGACAACTACAACGCTCAAGCCAACACGGGTGATCAGGGTGCGATTTGTTTGTACACGGGTTGCATGGATGCAGCAGCAGACAACTACGATGCTCAAGCCAACACAGGCGATCAAGGTGCGATTTGTTTGTACACAGGTTGCATGGACGCCTTGGCTTCTAACTACGATGCCCAAGCCAACACAGGTGATCAAGAAGCTTTGTGTGAATACAATGGATGTACGAACCCAATTGCGGACAACTTCAATGTGGGCGCCAACGTGGATGACGGATCATGTGTTGTGGCCGGTTGCATGTACGATGCTGCACTGAACTACAATGCGGATGCGACGTATGACAACATGACGTGCGAATTTGCAGTCCAGGGTTGTACAGACCCAGCGGCTTCGAACTACAATGAAACTGCGGGCGTTGAAAATGATTCTTGCTTGTACGCTGGATGTACGAACGCTGGAGCGGATAACTACAATTCAGATGCGTCCATCGATGACGGAAGCTGTATCTATTCAGGATGTACAGATCCATTGGCTTGCAACTTCAATGCTGCAGCGACCAATGAAGATGGATCTTGCTTGATTGTTGGATGCATGGATCCGGACGGATTGAACTACGATGAGAACGCCAACTTCCCAGGAGGCTGTGATTATCCGGATGCCTGCCCAGGAGATATCAATAGCGATGGATTCGTTGATGTCAGTGACTTGCTCACGTTCTTCCAATACTATGGAACAGCGTGTCCAGAATGATGATAGAATAAGCCGATTGGACCAACCTTCCAATTTCACTTAAAACCGAAAGGGCTGCCCAACCAAGGCGGCCCTTTCTTTTTGAAAGAGAATGTGTCTAGGAGCTTACTTTTGTGCATGCTCCGATTGATCTCACTTTGCTTTTGGCTGGTTTTGTTTTCCGTTCATTCCAATGGAGTAAAAGCCCAGTTTGTTCCTCAGACTCCTTACAAAACCTCGGTGTCTTCCCCGGAATGGGTGAAGATGATGTACAGCGATTCTGCAGATCGAGCAGCGGTTCGGAGTGCCTATGAGGACTATTACAAAGTTCGCCCCTTGGTGAAAAACAAGGACACACAGTTCTACAAGCGTTGGATGCGCAATGGGGATGTTCCTGCGCCATCGATGTCTACGCGTTATCAGAATCAACATGCTGAAGCGGCCAACCGCATGACGGGTGTTTGGAAAGAAATGGGTCCCTGGAGCTACGATCCTGAAGTGGCCATGGAGTTTCAAGTCCAAAGCCCGGGAGCGTGCCATGTCTATACCGTTGAGCAATCGCCTTCCGTTTACACGACAGTGTGGGCGGGTACGGCCACAGCGGGAGCTTGGAAATCAGAAGACCACGGAGAACACTGGGAACTCATGACGCGAGATCTTCCTTTGACGAGTGTCTACAGTATCGCGATTCATCCAGACGATGCAGCCCATGTCTTGGTGGGCTCCGGTTCCGGTCAACTATGGCGCACGGTCGACGGCGGCGTGAATTGGAGTCTCTGCGGAGATGCTTCCTATCAATCGGTCAACCGCTGGTACCGCGATGTCATCTGGTCACCGGCTGATGCCGAGGGTACGTATCAAGCATTTGCAGCCACCGATCAAGGTTTATGGACCGTGTCAGCATCTGGAGAAACGATGACGAGCATCGCTTCAGGTGAATTCATGGAGTTGGCCTTTCATCCTGCGGCTGATTCTATTTGCTACGCCATACAACGCTTAGGAGATAGCACGGTGTTCAAACGTTCTGTTGATGGCGGAGCATCCTTTTCAACGGGGGCCGCAGGTTGGCCTTCGGTCGGAGCGGACGATGGCCAGAGTCGATGTGAAATGGCTGTGACCGCCGCAGACCCCGACCGCGTTGTGGTGTTGGCATCGGGATCAACTGCAGACGGCGGCGGATTGTACGGACATTATGTGAGCAGTGATGCGGGTCTTACGTTCGAATTCACCTGTTGTGGAGAAGGTCCTGGAGGACCATGGGAAGCAGAGGTCAACCCCAATATTCTCGGTTGGAGTGAGGATGGCACAGGGGATGGTGGGCAGTACTACTATGATTTGGCACTGGACGTGAGTCCAACGGATGCTGATCGTCAATTCGCTGCGGGAATTTGTGTTTGGCGCACACTGGATGGCGGGCAAGATTGGTCACTCAACGGCCACTGGGTGACGTGGGCCGGTGAATTCACCGCCGATCGCTACACCCACGCTGATGTGCACGATGTCAAGTTCTTTACCCGCCTTGATGGTACGGTGGACTTGTGGGTCGCCAGTGATGGAGGTTTGCATTATTCAGCCGATCAAGGAGACCATTTCGAACCGCGCATGTATGGCATTCAAGGAACCGATTTTTGGGGCTGGCAAGCAGGCTGGCATGGACCGGATGTGATGGTCGGTGGTACATACCACAATGGCACCTTGATCCGCAATGGAGACCTCTATCACTACGGGGCGGACAATGATTCAACGGGTGGCTGGTTGGCCGAGTTGGCCGGAGACAATTTCAGGGGCTTCATCAATCCCGGCGATCCAACTATTGGGTATCACGATGGCGGGGCATTTCGCTTCACAGAAGATCGTTTTGATCGCATAGATGGGTTGCCCTTTGATGGATCCAAGCGCCCCAACACGGGCTATTGGTTTGGAGAAGTGGGCAACATGGAGTGGGATCCGCGCTGCTTTGAATGCCTGTATTCACCCGTAGGCAGTGAGTTGTGGTATTCTGAAGATGGTGGAATCTCCTTCACCTTAGTCCATGATTTTGGAGGACAGAAAATCATCTCTGTGAAGGTGAGTCCTCGGGATTCCCAGCGCATTTATGTATCGCACCAACAGTCGGGTTCTATTTGGAGAATTCACCGGTCTTTAGATGGCGGACAGACCTGGTCACTGGCATCGATTTCGTCCATCGAAAGTGGAGGAACGAATAACAACAAGCCCATTTATCTCGAAGTGGATGGAACCAATCCAGACCGTATTTGGGGCATTCTTACGGGCACCCAAAATGGATACAAAGTGTTCGAAAGCATGGACGCAGGTGAAACGTGGCAAAATTTGACCACGCCCACCATTGCAGGTGAACGGGTCATCAGTATTGCGCACCAACGCGGAAGCGAAGGAGGGCTTTATGTCGGCACTACCCAAGCGGTGTACTATCGGGATGATGCGATGGAAGATTGGACCCTTTACAACACGGGCTTGCCTGCGATCAATGTATCCACTTTTTTGCAGCCGGACTACTGTGGAGGACACATTCGGACAGCCGGGACACGCGGAGTGCATCAAGCTGAATTTTATGCTCCTTCGGACGTGCTTGCAGGATTCATGGCCAGCACCACTTCAGTCAACTTGGCATCCCCATGTGATGCCGCTCCCATTCGTTTCATGGATGTGTCGGTGGCCCGATGTGAAGGTGCAACCTATGAATGGGGTTTCCCGGGTGGTTTGCCTTCCGTGGCGTCTAGTGAAGAAGTTTGGGTTGCCTACGATGAGGTGGGGGCATTCGACGTAACACTGACGGTGACAGACGCATTAGGAGCATCGGACACATGGACTTGGGAGAACATGATTGATGTGGTGAATGTGCCTGTATTGCCTGCTGGCGGGTTTGCCGAGAATTTCGATGGCGAACAGTTTCCTCCTGCCAATTGGCGCATGGAAACACCCGGTCATGCATGGGAACACGCCTGGGATCTCATGGATGAAACCAATGGGGTGGCGCAATTCCCCAATTACTGGGTGGGAACAGATGGAGCGATGGATCAGTTGATCACGCCTGCCTTTGATCCAACAGGAATGACTGGGATGTCATTTGATGTCGCACACCGGATGTACGCGGACTACATCGACGGGTTGGAAGTTTGGGGAAAACCTGGAGGGGAGAATGAATGGACGGTCTTGTGGTCTGCTTATGGCGCAGATTTGTCTGTTCCCGATTGCTACACGTGGTTTTGGTATGATACCAATGGGGAGGTCGTGTGGGCTACTCATGAGGTCGCATTTCCAGCATCATGGCAGGAAGGAGTGACGTGTTTGGAATTGGCGTTTGTCAATGTTGGGGGGTATGGCAATCACACGTGGATCGATCAGGTTAGCGTTGGAAATCCTGTTGGCATCAGTGAACATGAGCGAGCACAGTGGCGGCTTTTCCCGAATCCCAATGAGGGTCCCTTTACCACGATGGTTCCTGTGGAATTTGTAGGCTCCGCCTATGCACTGACCGATCAAGTCGGTCGCGTGGTACAGCAGGGAACGATTAAAACAAGCACAGAAGCATGGCTCTTGCCGGCATCGCCGGGGTGGTATGTCTTGGAGATTCAAGGACTCGCTCCCAAAAAGATTGTCATCCATTGAGCACATTTCAAGAGCCTTCCCAACAGCGTGAGGTGGACAGCTGGATCTTAGAATCCGGGCAAATCATTTTAGACACACGTTCCCCGGCTGAATTCAGCAAAGGCCACATCCCTGGAGCCCATGTTTTCCCCTTGTTTGACGACCAGGAACGTGCGGTCATCGGAACATTGTACAAGCAGCAGGGTCAGGATAGCGCAGTGGAACGTGGCTTGGAATTGGTTGGTCCAAAAATGGCGGATTTTGTCCGTCGTTCTCGGCAGTTGTATCAAGACCAGGTGAATCCCAAGCCGCTGCTCATTCATTGCTGGCGAGGCGGCATGCGCTCCGGCTCCGTGGCTTGGTTGTTGGAAACGGCCGGTATTCCGGTCATCAAGCTTCAAGGTGGATACAAAGCGTACCGGCAATGGGCGCGTACTGAATTGGCTAGTCTTTCCAGTATTCGAATATTGGGAGGCATGACGGGGGTGGGTAAAACACCCATCTTGCATGCGATGTCCGCAACAGGTGCTCAAGTTTTGGATTTGGAAGGCCTCGCAGACCATCTGGGTTCTGCATTTGGGAATCTCGACCGCCACGAACAGCCTTCTTCAGAGCAATTCTCCAACGATTGCCATGCCGTGATCGCTTCCATGAATCGCGATCTCCCCATCTGGGTCGAAGACGAAAGCCGTGTGATTGGAACCGTTCATGTTCCGGAGGAGTTGTTTCAGGCCATGAGCAAGGCCCCCATTTGGGAGGTAACGCGCACAGATGACGAGCGCATTGATGAGCTGTGCCGAATCTATGGAAATGCAGAGCAAAGCTCCTTGCGTGCAGCCTTCATGCGCATCCAAGAAAAATTAGGTGGTGCACGTTGTCAGGAGGCCATTGCGGCTTTGGATGCCGGGAATCTTCCGCATGCAGCGGCCATTGGCTTGAGTTACTACGATAAGCTCTACCAGCATACCATTCGACGGTATGCCCGCCCCGATCATCATCAGATGTCTGGAAAGGGAAAGACCTTTGAGCAAATAGCATTCGCCCTTCATTCACTGCCCAATCAATCCTAATCCCAATGGAAACCATTCGATTGACTCAATTTTCACACGGTGCGGGATGCGGTTGCAAACTGTCGCCGGCTGTTTTGCACGAAATTCTATCTGGAGTGGACCGCTCGGAAGTTTTTCCGACGCTGCTCATTGGCAATGATACCAAAGATGACGCCGCTGTAATGGATTTAGGAGACGGCACGGGGATCATCTCCACGACTGATTTCTTCATGCCCATTGTGGATGACCCGAGGACCTTTGGTCGCATTGCCGCGGCCAATGCGATCAGCGATATCTATGCGATGGGAGGAACGCCTTTGATGGCCATTGCTATTCTTGGATGGCCGTTGGGCAAGATTCCTGAATCCGCAGCGAGTGCTGTACTGGACGGAGGACGCAGCATTTGTTCAGAAGCGGGGATTCCACTGGCGGGCGGGCACAGCATCGACAGCCCTGAGCCCATTTTTGGTTTGGCTGTTACGGGGCGTGTTTCTCTCGATCGATTGAAAGCCAACGATACCGCTCAACCGGGCGATCATCTGTACCTCACCAAGCCCATCGGTGTGGGCATGATCACGACGGCTCAGAAAAAGGGGGTGGTGGAAGATCAGGATCTTCAGCTGGCAGTGGAGTCCATGCAAACCCTCAACCGTATTGGAGAGCGCCTTTCGGCTATTCCTGGTGTCAACGCGATGACAGATGTCACAGGCTTTGGTTTACTGGGACACCTGGTGGAGGTGTGTGAAGGTGCTCAACTCCAAGCGGCATTGCAGACCGATGCGCTCGCCTTCATTGGAGGAGAGCGACTAAAGCAGTACCATGAACTCGGCTGTGTACCGGGAGGAAGTCATCGGAATTGGGCCAGCTACGGCAGTCAGATTGCGCCGATTGAAGGTTTTCTGCGCGACGTTTTATGCGATCCCCAGACGAGCGGTGGGTTGCTCGTTTCCGTGTCTCCTGAGGCTGCGTCTGCGGTCGAGTCGGCGTTGCGTGATGCGGGTTTGCCTCATCATGCCATTGGCCGCATGCAGCCAAAGCCAGGAAGCGGACCGTGCATTTTGGTGAATGCGTGAATAAAAAAAGCCGCTACCCCAAAGGGCAGCGGCTTCAACTTCAAAGCGAAGTATGTTCTGAGATAATCAGTCTTTGCTAACAGCCAAAGAATAGATTACCAAACCAAATCCAATTTTGTTGATGGCATCACCGATGTTGTATACCACATCCATGTTCAAGCCAATAACGTCTACAAAATCGTACCATCCCGTGGTTCCAATCATATAGCCCAATGGGTAGATGCCCCATCCAATCAAGACAAACTTGCACAGAATTCCGTGTGCTTTTTGTACTGCTGGAGACGACTTGTCAGCGAGTTTCTTCGCTTCACCTGCCATGATCAAATAGACGATGTAGAAGTAAGCGAGACCAGAAACCAATCCCCAAAGTGCAGGAGATGAGCCTGTCGTGTAAACGGCTTCACCAAAGTAACCTGTTACCAACATCACGACAGAAGCTCCGATGAGTTTCCATAGCAACGACGTTTGCGCTCCTGCAGCTTTCAGAATCAAGTAAAACTCTACACACATCAACGGCACAGTCAGTGTCCAATCAACATAGCGGAAGAATGTCGGAGAATCTCCTACTTCAGCCCAATAGTCACGCATATAGTAATAGTGCACTGCAGCGATGAATGTGATCAAACCACTGATCAACAACGAAGTCTTCCACTTGCCCTCTACAAGGCTCATTGAGAAGAAGAAAAAGACAGAGGCAGCCATCATGGCCATGGTGCCTACGAAAAAGGTAAATCCGACATAGTCATCGACGGGCATTGCTTTAATCGTAGCGAGTAAGTAATTCAACATCTGTTTAAAATTTTTTTGTTAAAGTGTCAAAAGGACACGGCAATAATACAATATCACTTGAGAATTGTTCTAGACGTAGGCTGTTTTTTTTAATCAACGACGATGTGATAAGTTCTAGTGGTTTTAAAAACCCGTGTTTTCTTCATTTCGGAGGGCGCCCTAATCAATGGCGTCGGCCTCAATAGATTCCAAAAGGCGAAAAAGAGGAAGCGTTGGTAAGCCCATTACGGTGTAATACGATCCATGGATTCGTTCTACACCCGCAAAGCCCATGAGGTCTTGTACCCCGTAACTCCCTGCTTTATCAAAGGGCTTATAGGCTGCGATGTAGTGGTCAATGAGCGCATCGGATAAGTCGATAAACGTGACTTCACAGGTGTCCACTTCCACACGGATGCCCTGGGCCAAGGTCGTCACGGCGATGCCGGACGCAACGGTGTGTGTGTTGCCACTGAGTGCCCGAAGCATCTCTTTCGCTTCTGCGACGCTTTGGGGTTTTTCGAAAATACGATTCCCCAAAAGCACCACGGTATCTCCGGTGATGAGGACATCGTTTTCTTTCAATTCAGGCAGATAGGCTTCTGCTTTTTTTCGAGTGACGTATGCAGCCACATCGGTACCTTGAATGTGCTCAGGATAGGATTCATCCACTTCGCGACTGACAATCACAGGTTCCAACTCAAGGCCTTTGACCAATTCCTGCCGGCGAGGGGATTGACTTGCAAGAATGATGCGTTTTCCGTGGAGATTCTTTAGTAGCATGGTGCAAAAATACCGGCTATGAAGCCAAGACTTCCCGGTAAGGCCATACTAACTTCGCGTCTTCAATAGATTTTCCATGCAGCACCAGCGCATTCTGATTCTCGACTTTGGCTCTCAGTACACCCAGCTCATTGCGCGACGAGTGCGTGAGCTCAATGTTTTTTCGGAGATTATCCCGTGGCATGCTTTTGACGGGTTAGCGCCTGACATCAGTGGCGTGATCCTCAGTGGGTCGCCTTTTAGCGTGAGGGATGAAAAAGCCCCCCGACCTGATTTGTCCAGTATGCTGGGAAAAGTTCCGGTTCTCGGAGTCTGCTATGGCGCACAATACTTGGCGCAGACACATGGAGGTGTGGTCGAGGCGTCTGATTCACGCGAATATGGCCGGGCCAATTTGATGTCCCTCAATGTCGAGAATGCGTTGCTGCAAGGGATGAGTCCGGAGTCTCAAGTTTGGATGAGTCATGGGGATACCATCTTGTCCATTGGAGATCAATTCGAAACCATCTGCAGTACACATGATGTGGAGTTCGCCGGATTTAGCGACATCAATCGTGCGGTATGGGGCATTCAATTCCACCCGGAGGTTTGGCACAGTAAGGAAGGTTCCATTTTGCTCGGCAATTTCATTCAAGGAATATGCGGATGCGAGGGCGACTGGTCTCCAGCCAACTTTGCGGACGAAACCATCCATGGTTTGCGCGAGAAAATAGGATCAGATAAGGTGATTTTAGGGCTGAGCGGTGGCGTGGATTCCACAGTTGCTGCTGAATTGCTTCATCGGGCCATCGGTGATCAGTTGCATTGCATTTTCGTCGACAACGGCCTGCTTCGCAAAAATGAATTTGAACAAGTGCTTCGGGATTACGAGCACATGGGGTTGAATGTAAAGGGAATCCAAGCGGGAGATCGCTTTCTCGATGCGCTCAAAGGAGAGTCGGATCCCGAAACGAAACGCAAGTCCATCGGTCGCGTCTTCGTTGAGGTATTTGATGATGCCTCGAAGGAAGTGGAGGGTGCAGCGTGGTTGGGGCAAGGGACCATTTATCCGGATGTCATTGAAAGCGTGAGCGCGACGGGAGGGCCGTCGGCAACCATTAAAAGTCACCACAATGTGGGGGGGCTTCCCGATTACATGAAGCTTCAAGTGGTCGAGCCACTCCGTCAAATATTCAAAGACGAGGTGCGTAGAGTTGGAAAAGAATTGGGAATCAAGCCGGAGATTCTAGGCCGCCACCCGTTCCCTGGACCCGGATTGGCGATTCGAATTCTCGGAGATATTACGGAAGAGAAAGTCCGCATTTTGCAGGAAGTGGATCATATTTGGATTCAGGGCATGCGGGATTCAGGTCTCTATGATGAGGTCTGGCAGGCGGGAGCCATTTTGCTGCCTGTTCAAAGTGTGGGGGTTATGGGCGATGAACGAACGTATGAGCAAGCCGTCGCATTGAGGGCTGTTTCCTCGACCGATGGCATGACGGCAGACTGGTGCCACCTACCGTATGATTTCCTCGCGAAAATTTCCAATGACATCATCAACAAGGTTCGGGGTGTCAACCGCGTTGTGTATGATATCAGTTCGAAACCACCCGCAACCATCGAATGGGAATGAGATGATTTGCATTCCTGCTAAAATTCCACGAGAATTGTGTGCGTTAGATGACGAATTGAAAGCCATTTACCACAGTGATGCCGCCATATGCATCTGGACTTTTCAGTCGCGGATGGAGCGCAATCGATTCGTTGAAGAAACGCAAGGAATGAACAAAGCAGAGCGAACAGGTCATTTTCAACTTCACTACCATGCTGCTCGCGGCATGCAAGCCCATTCGGAATGAGATCAAACACCCACGTGAGTCATTTTGAAGGAATCAAGCCAAGGCTCTTAGAACGGGTAAATGATCTGGTCCGTTACCAGGCTATTTTCCTCCTGGTTCTCGGGACTGTGAGTTGTGTTTCGGTTGTCGGTGCTCAAGAAACCTATACCGTGTTGCCAGGAGACACCTTTTCTCGCATTGCGCGCGCTCAAGGATTTTCATTGACGGCTTTGCTTGAAGCGAATCCGGATCAAGGAGAATCGTTGCAGCCGGGCGATCAACTGCGGATTCCGGAGCTCATTGAATTCCCAGATTTGTCAGAGACCACGGCATGGGAGCCCATCGACTCATTGTTCAATCACGAAGTGCTAGCTGGAGACACGTGGTACGGATTAGCGAAGCGTTATGATGTCCGTTTGGATGCATTGCGCAAAGCAAACCCCAGCAGGGATGAATCCTTGCAACTAGGAGCCTTGATCCGCATTCCTGGCCATCCGGCTGCAGACCCTGCTGTCCGCTGGGAGCAACAGCGTTCAACGCTTTTGGAAAGAGCCCAGAGCGACAGCACGCAACAGGCAACACGCTTGGAAACGCAGGAGGATGATGGTTCGTTGAAGACCCGTTCGTTTCTGGGCGGCGACCAGCTGCTAGATCGATTCGCTGGGAGGTCTCAAAAGGAGATGAGGATGCCGGCAAGCATTGAATCTGACACACTCCATCTCTTGGCCATGTTGCCGTATTTGTTGCCGGTGGATACGGTTCTAGGGGGTGATTATGATGCGAAAACAAAGCGTCTGAGGGAAATCGCCATGGAATTTACGCACGGCATGCAATGGGGTGCCCACATGCTGAAAGATTCGGGGTTTCACGTCCAGTTGCGTCTGGTTGATACCGAGGCGGATTCGCTAGGCGTTGTCGGGTGGAGTGTTGCTGATTTAAGCTGGGCGGATGCTGTCTTTGGTCCGTTGCGCCGAAGTGCCTTGGATTCGGTTGCCGCGCTGCTCGCTCCGATGGGAACGCCTCAATGGATTTTAACAGATTCTCCGCAGCAGTGGAAGCGTTACCCGAATACGTTGCTCATCGATGCGCACCGCGAAGCAGGAATGCGACAGTTGGGCCAGTTGGCTGCTCAAAACCATGTCGGTGACACCGTGATCGTATTGGAGACGAAAGGAAAGGATGCTGCTTTGGAGCAGGCTTTTTTGACGGGATTCCAAGAGGAACGGGGGACTTCTGATGGACTGATTGTATGGCCAGCAACTTCTCGATTTGCAGAGGGGTTAACGGCACTAATGGACACGTCAAAACTGAACATTGTCGCGATTCCTGCCGGAGCTTCAGCACGCTCCATGATGGCGTATGTGCAAACAGAATTGCAGCTGGCAGATTCTTTTCCGGTCAGGTTGTATGCCAATCCGCAGTCGCTGTCCTATGAATTTATGGAATGGGATTTTGTCGACCGCGTGCAGTGGACGTTGCCTTCGGATGATTGGATGCAATGGGAGGATTCCTTGATGCAAGTCAAAGTCAGATGGTTCAAGGATCAATACGCTACAGAGCCTTCAGATTACGCCATTCGTGGATGTGATGCCGTCCTCGAAACCGCGCGCTGGACGCGTTTGCCCGCGGCGGCCAATCCCACCACCGTGCGTACCCGATTTGATTGGAAGGAAGAACCTGTGTCTGGAAAATTGCGCAATGAAGCGTGGAAATTCATTGAGTTTTCCAGTGGCGAATGGCATGAGATTGATCTCAATGAACCTGCAAAACGATTGTTTCGATGACGCGATTGGATGTTTTAGACCAGTTCAAGTCCTTGCAAGATGCCATCTATGATGGGCTGTGTGCGAGTGATCCGCTCATGGTGTGGCAAGAAGATCAATGGGATCGACCCGGTGGAGGTGGGGGAAGGTCTAGAGCGGGAGTGTCAGGATCCATCTGGGAAAAGGGAGGGGTGAACTTTAGCGATGTCCACGGTGTGCTCAATGATGCCTTGCGGAGTCAGTTGAAAACGGATGCCAGTACGTTTCAGGCAACAGGGGTGTCTTTGGTCTTGCATCCAAAAAGCCCTCATGTTCCGATCGTGCACATGAATGTGAGGCATTTTAAATTGGACAATGGCAAGGAATGGTTTGGCGGTGGGATCGACTTAACTCCGCATTATGTTGAGGAAGAAGAGGCCGTTTTGTTTCATCGTGCATTGAAGGCCATCTGCGATCAATTTGATACCGGATGGTATGCTGATTTTAAGGCGTTGGCCGACGATTATTTTTATTTGCCGCACCGCGAAGAAACCCGTGGAATTGGTGGAATCTTTTTCGACGAGTTGGGGGCGTTGCCAGGATCTGATTTGGATCAAGCATTTGCCTTTGTTCAAGCCTTAGGAGAGGGATTTTTACCGACTTACTTGCCTTTGGTGGCACGAAAGAAAGACATGCCGGTTGAGCCTATGCACTTTGATTGGCAGCGTATGCGACGAGGGCGGTATGTTGAATTCAACTTGGTTCACGATCGAGGCACCCGTTTTGGTCTGGTTTCAAACGGTCGAACTGAGAGCATTCTAATGAGCATGCCTCCTCAGGCTAATTGGGCCTACAATTACGAGGTCATTGCAGGCTCGAATGAGGCGCAGACCCAAGGCCAATTGAAGAAAGGGAAGGACTGGTTGGGAGGCGCTTAAATCCGGTTGTCAATCACATTGACTCCTGGAAATTGAGAGGCGTCAAACTTGAATAAACCGGTCTCAATAGCGGCGTTCGGCTGGAACGTATCCACGTCATAGGTGACATCCGTTCCCTCTCTCCCTTTCACAACCGCACGAACGAGGCGTAAATTCGCTTCATCGATGTACAGCTGGATCGTGTGAAATGGTTTTTCTTTTTCACCGGAAGGATACAGATTGATGTGTGTCACCGGTTTTCCGTTGATTTTCACATTGCCTTTCCACTCATTTTTAAAGTCATCTTCCCAAATGGTGAATAGCTTCGAGGGATCCATTCCTTCTTCGGCCATCATTTCAGCATCTTCAACGTAGCAATCGTTGACCGCTACTTCGTAGGTCCAAATGGTAACGCCATCAGAGTAAATGCGGTAGTCTCCCAAGTCCAAATGAAATTGCTCGCCATCGATCTGGATGGATCCTTTTTGGACCGATTCGAAGTCTGACGCGCGATCGATTAATTTAGAGGTGTAGGTTGCTTGAATTGAACCGTACCCTTTTGCTTCAGCGCTCAACCGGCTGAGCAGGTCGTCCGCATTTTGAGCGTAGCTCAAACAGGTGAATGCCCAAATAAACGTAGCGACCATAGAGGCCTGAAAAAAAGAGGTCAATTTCATTATGCGAAGATGCTTCATGTGGTTCCCTTCTGCAACATCTGTTCCAAACTTGCTTCATCGGGAACGAGAACTTTGCGTGCCTTGGATCCTTCGAATGGTCCGATGATGCCTGCGGTTTCCAATTGGTCGATAATCCGACCGGCTCGGTTATAGCCCAGCTTTAATTTTCGTTGCAGCAAGGACGTAGAGCCCTGTTGATGCATCACGATTACCCGTGCGGCATCTTCAAACATCACATCGCGTTCGTCATCCGCCAAATGACCCGACTCGGAGGCTCCTCCTTCCGGGGTATACTCGGGAAGTAAAAACGCTTCTGGATAGCCTTGTTGGCTTCCAACGAATTCACAAATGGCTTCGACTTCAGGGGTGTCCACAAATCCGCATTGAATTCGAATGAGGTCGTTGCCGGTGCTCATGAGCATATCGCCCCGTCCAATCAATTGGTCCGCTCCTCCGGCATCGAGAATGGTCCGAGAATCGATTTTGGAGGTCACACGGAAGGCAATTCGTGCAGGGAAGTTTGCTTTGATTGTTCCGGTAATGATATTGACTGAAGGACGTTGGGTTGCGATGATCAAGTGGATTCCAATCGCACGCGCCAATTGGGCCAAGCGTGCAATCGGCGTTTCCACCTCTTTGCCCGCGGTCATGATTAAATCAGCAAACTCATCGACCACCAAAACGATGTAGGGCAGGAATTTGTGCCCTTCTTCGGGATTGAGCTTTCGACGAATAAACTTGGCGTTGTACTCGGCAAGATTTCTGCATTGAGCGTCCTTGAGGAGGTCATAGCGTTGATCCATCTCGACACACAACGAGTTCAACGTAGCGACAACCTTGGATGTGTCCGTGATGATTGCTTCCTCGCTGTCGGGCAGTTTCGCCAAATAATGGCGCTCGATATGATTGAACAAAGTCAGTTCCACCTTTTTAGGATCTACCAAAACAAACTTCAACTGTGAAGGGTGTTTGCGGTAGAGTAAGCTGACCAGCATGGCATTCAATCCAACCGATTTTCCTTGACCTGTGGCACCCGCCATCAGCAAGTGAGGCATTTTGGCCAAGTCAAAGACATACGTCTCGTTTGAGATTGTTTTGCCCATGGCAATGGGCAGGGCTGCTTTGGATTGTTGGAATTTTTCGGAAGCGATCAATGACCGCATCGAAACGATGTCCGGATTGGAATTCGGAACTTCAATGCCAATGGTCCCGCGTCCTGGGATCGGGGCAATGATTCGAATTCCCAGAGCGGCTAGGCTCAGCGCAATATCATCTTCGAGGTTTTTGATTTTCGAAATACGAATGCCGGGGGCGGGGATGATTTCATAGAGGGTCACCGTCGGGCCAACCTCTGCCTTGATGCTCGAAACTTCGATGCTGAAATTCCGCAGCGTATTGATAATGCGGGTTTTGTTTGCTTCTAGTTCTTCTTCGCTTACCCGCACTTTTCCGTCGCCATGCTGAACGAGCAGGTCGAGATTGGGTAATTCAAAGCGGCTCAAGTCGAGCTTGGGATCATATTCTCCAAAAGCTTGAACCTTCTTGTCGATTTCGGATTCGGACAACTGTTCTTCATCTGTAGCGAGATGCACTTCGAAAGCGACATCTTCGCCTTCTTTTTCCTCCTCTGCCACAGCAGGTGGTATCTCCTTGGTAGAATCGATCTTCTCTTCGGGCGGGGGATTGTTGGCAGCGTTCTGCTGCTCTTCCGTTTCGATGTCGTCAAGAAGCGTGTCCAATGCGTTTTCTGAAGCGTCATCGATCCAAGGTTCATCCGAGTCGTTGGATTCGGGGGGGAGCTCTTCCGATTCTGTCGGTTCAAATGGAGTTTCAATCGCACGATTGCTTTCTGTCTCTTTGCGTGCCGAAGGGGTCTCAAATTCGGTGTCATGATCTCCTTCGGGATAAGCAAACCACGAGCGAATACTTCCCAAACGAGGGAGGTTCCAGTTGAAAAATTGGGAAGGAGCATAGAACACGAGTAAACTCATGATAATGCCGAATAAAACAAGCCCTGATCCCCAGGTACCTAAAAGTAAAAGTCCCAGTTCAACGAGGTAGTAGCCAGACGCTCCAATCCAATGGTCCCAAGCGACCGAACCGAGGTTGCCTGATAATTGGGCGATAAAACCAATGGTCCAAGGCAACACAACCATGCCCAAAATAGAAAGGCGAAAAGCACTTCCTGAACGTGAGATCTTCTCTTTCGTTATCCAGGGCCATGACACGAGCCAAATCCAGAAAGGAATGGCGAGAGCACCCATTCCGAGTCCTTGTCGCCCCATCCAAAAGGCTAAATAGGCTCCGGTACCGCCGAGCCAATTGTTGTATGGAGTATTTTTTTTATCAACCGCTTCCATGAAGCCTTCGGAGACAAACGTGTAGTCTTGGGCACCCGTCAAGAGTCCCGAAATCAATGCTCCAACGATGAACAGACTCAGTGTCAAAGCCCCGACTCCCGCCACATTTTGAATGCGAGGGTCAGCCCATTTTCGCCGGCTAGATTCTGTGAAGTTCCTGAACCGACTCGGTTTACGAGGCGTTTTGGGTGTTTTCGTGGAAGCAGGTTGAGCCGGTTTTACCGCTTTTGGTCGGTTGCGGGCAACACGGGGTTCCGTGGTTGGAGAGGTTTTCTTTTTGGCCATGAGCAATGGTTAAATCTAGAGACGGAAACCATGCATTATACCCGATGTTTGCATGGCTTTTCCACCGGCTCGTGTTGGATTTGACTGAAGGCCTTGTTAGCTCGCGTGGAATCATTATATTTGCACCCCAATTTCTCGAAAGATGGCCAAGAAAGGCAACCGCGTACAAGTCATTCTCGAATGCACAGAACATAAGAATTCTGGCATGCCTGGAACGTCTCGATATATCACGACAAAGAATCGGAAGAATACTCCCGATCGTATTGAAATTAAGAAGTTTAACCCGGTGTTGCGCAAGTACACCCTCCACAAGGAGATTAAATAAGCTGAGTCATGGCAAAGAAGACAGTAGCATCGCTGCAGACCGGCGGAGGGAAGCAGCATACGAAAGTGATCAAAATGGTTCGTAGCCCAAAATCGGGTGCGTATACATTCAAAGAAGAGGTCGTTCACAACGACGGCATCAAAGCGTGGTTCGATAAAAATTGATGTCCATTTCATCGCTGTGATGTCAACGCTATGTTGATGATACAGCGGCAATAAAAAAGGGTCGAACTCCAAAGGAGTGGGCCCTTTTTTATTGCTTAATGACTTGAACTCATTTCCATCCGTTTCATCTTTATTCCATGGGCTTTTTCAAAAAACTTTTCTCCGGTAAACAAAAGGAATCCCTCGATTCTGGTTTAGAAAAATCGCGTACCAATGTTTTTCAGAAGTTGGCACGTGTTTTTACGGGAAAAAGAAAGGTAGATGAGTCTCTATTAGAGGAGTTAGAGGAAGCGTTGATTTCTGCAGATGTGGGGGTAGACACCACCATGAAGGTGCTGGATCGAATGCGCAGAAGGGCACGATTCGAAGCCTTTGTTGAGGTGGAGGAACTTTACCAAATGCTGCGCGATGAGATTGCAGGCCTCTTTTCGGAGGGGGCTGGAGCTTCAGAGTCAACAACGTATCAACTGCCAGGTGCCACGCCTGATTTTCCAACGGTGATCATGGTAGTTGGAGTAAACGGTGTTGGTAAGACCACTACGATTGGAAAATTAGCGCACCGGTTTAAATCAGAAGGACACAGCGTATTGCTTGGAGCAGCTGACACCTTCCGAGCGGCTGCTATTGAGCAATTGGAAGTGTGGGCCGGTCGTGCTGGCGTGCCCATCATCTCTCAACACATGGGCGCAGATCCTGCTGCGGTTGCGTTTGACACGCTTCAAGCAGCTGTTTCGCGCAAATCAGATGTGGTGATCATTGATACAGCCGGACGTTTGCACAACAAACGTGGTTTGATGGAGGAGCTTACGAAAATCCGTCGTGTTATGGATAAGGTGGTGCCAGGGGCGCCTCACGAAGTCCTTTTGGTACTGGATGGATCGACTGGGCAAAATGCCGTCGAGCAGGCCAAGCAATTTGCTCAAGCCACGGATGTTTCGGGTTTGGTGCTCACGAAATTGGACGGAACCGCCAAAGGCGGTGTCGTCCTTGCCATTTCCGATCAATTGCACATTCCCGTGCGATTCATTGGAGTCGGTGAAAAAATGGAGGACCTTCAGGACTTCCATGTTTTGGAATTTATAGACAGCTTGCTTCCTGAGAATTTCAGTGATGGCATGGCTTCGGTAACTGAAAGTTGAACGCATCATGAGAACACGCACTACTTCACCGCGCAAAGTCAATGTGGTTACATTGGGATGTGCCAAGAACATTTTCGATTCGGAAGTCTTGATGACCCAACTGCGTGCAAACGCCTATGAAGTTGAACACGAATCAACGAAGGGAGATGCAGGGATTGTGATCATCAATACTTGCGGATTTATTGAGAGTGCGAAGCAAGAGAGCATAGATACCATCATTCGCTTTTCAGAGGCGAAACAGGAAGGGCTTGTGGATCGAGTTTACGTGACCGGTTGCTTGTCAGAGCGGTATAAGGAGGAATTGTCTGATGGCATTCCTGAAGTGGATGCGTGGTTCGGAACACGGGATTTGCCGCGTTTGCTGAAGACGCTGAAAGCGGATTACAAAAAAGAGCTGGTAGGAGAGCGGTTGTTGACAACGCCTGCTCACTACGCTTACATGAAAATTGCAGAAGGCTGCGACAGACCGTGTGCTTTTTGTGCGATTCCACTGATGCGCGGAAAGCACGTTTCTACGCCGATGGAGGACATTGTGCTGCAAGCGAAAGGACTGGCTGCCAATGGCGTTCGTGAGTTGATTCTCATCGCTCAAGATTTGACGTATTACGGACTGGATATCTACAAGGAACGAAAATTAGCGGAGTTGGTGAGGCGCTTAAGTGATGTGGAGGGGATCGATTGGATTCGATTGCATTACGCTTTTCCAACGGGTTTTCCTCTGGATGTTTTGGATGTTATGGCCGAACGGTCAAATGTCTGCAACTACTTGGATATGCCCTTGCAACATGCTTCTGACGAGATGCTCAAGGCGATGCGCCGTGGCACAACGCAAGAGAAAATGGATCGCCTGATCGGTGAAATTCGAAATCGCGTTCCAGAAATTGCCATACGCACAACGCTCATCTGCGGTTTCCCGGGTGAGACAGAGGCGCACCACGAAGACTTGATGCGTTGGACCGAACGTCACCAGTTTGAGCGGCTTGGGTGTTTCACGTATTCTCACGAAGAAAACACCCATGCTTACAGCATGAATGATGATGTTTCAGAGGATGTTAAGCGGAAACGTGTGGAGGCCATTATGGAACAGCAAGCGGGCATTTCTCATCAGTTGAACCAAAAGTATATCGGTACGACGCAGCGTGTGCTTGTAGACAGAACAGAGGACGGTCTGTGGATTGGGCGTACTGAATTTGATTCTCCCGATGTGGACAATGAAGTACGGATTCAAGTCCCTGAAGATGTGCATTTGCGGATCGGTGACTTTGCATCCGCTCGAATCGACTCGGCGACAGAATTTGATTTGCATGGGCAACTGGTCTAACGTTGATTATCCCGTGATGGAACGGTTCTTCACCGTACAAGGTGAAGGGTCTCATACGGGAACGGCCGCATGGTTCATCCGTTTAGGCGGTTGCGATGTGGGGTGTGCTTGGTGCGATGTTAAGGACAGTTGGGATGTGAATGCCCATCCACGAGTGTCCTGTGAAACATTGGTTCAAGAGGCGAAGGAGTCCGGTGCTCCTATTTGCGTGGTTACGGGCGGTGAGCCGGCGATGCATCAGCTTGGACCCCTCACAGCCGCGTTACAAGAGGCTGGAATTCGGACTCATATCGAGACTTCGGGGGCGCATGCATTGACCGGTCAATGGGATTGGGTGACGCTTTCTCCTAAGCGATTCAAGGCGGCGCGCCAGGATGTATTCCCATTGGCTGATGAATTGAAAGTCATCGTTGTCAATCGACAAGATTTACAGTGGGGAGAAGATCATGCCGCATCGCTCAAGGCGGATGCTCAGCTTTTTTTACAACCTGAATGGGATCGTAAGGACAAGGTCTTGCCCTACATCATGGAGCACCTTCAAGTGAATCCAAGATGGCGCATTTCCCTTCAAATGCACAAGTACATTGGATTGCCTTGAGCGTTTGCTCTAATGCATAAACCGGAGCTTGAGCTCTTCTGACTTGGGTTGGCTTTTACAACACAAAATCAACCCCTCACGTTGCTCTTGTTCGGTCAAACCGTTGTCACCCTCTGTTTGTACTTCTCCTTCGGTGACTTGAGCGAGGCAGGACAAGCACACTCCTCCGCGGCAGCTGTATGGTACCGATAAACCGGCATCAAGTGCCGCATCTAAAATGCTCTGCCCTTCACCATGCATCTGAAATTCCTCCACAGCGTGATCACGTTCGAGTTCAATCGTACACCGTGGACGGTCCGTTGTTGGATTCGACGGCAAGTCAGGCAATGAATCGCTCAGGGCTGCTGCGGTAAAGCGTTCTGTGTGGCGACGGTTCTGTGGTATTTGCGCTTCATCGAGTCCTGCATGGACCGTCCGCATGAGTCTCGGGGGTGCCGATACGATATACATCGCCTGCTCCTTGTCTTCAACCGGTTGCAACCAATCTTGAATCCGCTGACTCGTCATGTGACTGGCATACTGGGAGTCCTCCAATTGGCCGTCCTCAGAGTAGAGTGGGATGAATTCAATGCGGTCTCCCCAAGCGTGAAGTAAATCACCAAAGATTTCATGTCTTCGGCTGCGATTGCTGTAAAATAACGTGATTCGATGTCCCAACTCTGGGTGCAGCAAGGCATGCTGAATCAAGCTAAAAATGGGAGTGATTCCAATGCCGCCTGCAAAGCATATGAAGTGCGTGGATTCCTTGTTCCATTCTGGCCGCCAAAGGAGACTGCGAGGAGGCTTCACACGCATCACGCTGCCCACTTGGGCCACTTCGTTGAAAAATTGACTTCCTTTCCCACCTGGGATGGAGCGAACTACAATTTCCAAGGGAAAGGACCCGACAGGATTCACGAGCGTATAACTGCGTTGGAGAGTCGGTGTGATCGAGAATGTGATGAAGGCGCCAGGTTCGTGGATCCAACGTGCTTGATCTTCCGGGGAGGGGGAGAGTTGAACACGCACGGCATCCGGCCCTTCAAAGTGAACGGATTGCACGGTCATCGTACCGATGGGTTCGTTGGATTCCATGAATGAAAGACCGGTATTCGGTTCGAATTGTTCACGAAGAGTTAAGAAAAGCCCGAGTGTGTGCGACGCTTTTCGCTAAGCTCACTCGCTAGGAATGCTCGAAATCAGCGTACTCAGTGTGAATCGATCCACCGGCTCATACCCGTCGGGCAAATCAAAATGCTTCCGGGGCCACTGTTTTTTTGGCAGGTCGACGACGGATTGGGCGACCAATTCATACCGTGCCTGCCCGTCTTCGATTGTGCATTGCAATGGAATCCACGCTGTTGGCCAGCCACACGGTGCGGTCCCCAATTGTTCAGATTCTACTGCCCACCCTGTGGATCGTCGGGTGATGATCCCCGTGATCCCCGCAACATCTCGGGTGCCGCCACGGCCTGACAAAATCAATGGCTGCGATTTGGGACACGGTTCAAGCAATTCGACGGCATGGCCTAGAAAATGAAACAACACATGGGCCTCATCTTCATCCATGAGCCAAACCCGCTCAAAATCCGTTCCTGTCTCGAGAATGCGAAATTGTTGGCCATTCGTTTCGAGAATCACTTGTTGGGGCAAGTAGTCCAGCCCCTTGGGTTGAAAGTCGTTTTCAGTTTGAACAGCATAGACCACTGTACCGCTCCATTGGGCATTGAGTGATGCTGTGAAAATCAAAGAAGTCGTGACCACAAGAAAAGCGAGGCGATAGAGCATGGGCGTAATTTCAATAGGACAACGTAATTTTCAGGGCTTCTCGTACTTTTTGAGCATCCACTAAAACATGTCGTTCCAATTGTTCATTCAAAGGAATGGCAGGAGTTTCCATCGAGCCAACCACGTGCACTGGAGCATCGAGTGATGCAAAGAGCTCCGAACTTATTCTTCCTGCCAAAGCTTGAGCAAAGCCATTCAAAACCGGTTCCTCCGTGATTACCAGAGCACGATGGGTTTGTCGAATTCGTTGACTGATGAGGTCGAAATCAACAGGTTGTATGGAACGCAGGTCCAAAATTTCAGTGGATGCCTCCAAGTCCTTGGAAGCCTCTTCTGCCCAATAAATCCCGCGGCCATATGCGATGATTGTGCATTGTGGGGTGTCCGATTTCGGGACTGTTCTCACCATGCGACCTTGTCCGATGGGTACGCGATACGCACGATCGGGTTCGGTGCATTTGGCGGCTTCTGTTCCGGGTATTTTCGACCAGTACAGCCCTTTGTGCTCGAGCACGACGACAGGGTTGGGGTCGTAAAATGCTGCTTTCAATAGGCCTTTCAGGTCCGCTCCATTGGAAGGGTAGACCACTTTGATGCCAATGATGTTGGCCAGTACCGATTCGATGCTTGAACTGTGGTACGGTCCGCCTGATCCATAGGCGCCAATGGGCACCCGAATCACACTGCTCACCGGCCATTTTCCATTGGAAAGGAAATAGCTTCGACTGAGTTCCGTGAACAACTGATTGAGACCGGGCCAGAGATAGTCAGCGAATTGAACTTCGACGATCGGTTTCAATCCAACCGCGGACATTCCGACGGTCGACCCGATGATGAAGGCTTCTTGAATGGGGGTGTTGAACACCCGTTCGTCTCCAAATTTTTGAGCCAATGTCGCGGCTTCTCTAAACACTCCGCCCAATCGTCCGCCAACGTCCTGACCATATAAAAGTGCTTCAGGATGGTCTTCGAGGATTTCTTGCATGGCATGCAACGCGCAATCGACCATCAAGGACTCTTCGGCACCTGTTGGAATTCGGGTTCCTACTTCTTCGACCACCGCAGTGGGAGCCAATACGTGCGCCATTAAATCTTCACCTCGAGGCTCTTCTGCTTCTTGCGCGCGTTCGAATTGCGCCAAAACTTCAGCCGCTACTTCCCTCTGGATGCGCTCCAGTTCTTTTCCATTGATGCCCAATGACTTTAAACGCTCAAGTAACATGGGAAGCGGATCGCGTTCACCGTGTTCTTTCAAGTCGTGCCGGTACCATTCTTTTCTAACCCCGCTCGTGTGATGTCCTAACAACGGCACATCGGCATGGACTAAGACAGGGCCACGTGTTTCTCGCGCGTGTTGGAATGCAGTTTCCATGGTGGCCATACACGCCTCTGTATCCGATCCGTTGACCCGGAAGGACCGGATCTTTGGAAATGCTTTAACCAAAGTCGAGACATCGTGCGATCGGATCTCATCCGCATGGGCAGAAATGTCCCATTCGTTGTCTTGGACGAGCCAAACCATGGGCAGACCGCGCAAATCGGTCATGTGCAGGGCTTCGCTCACTTCCCCTTCTGTCATAGCGGCATCGCCGATGGAACAAAGCACCACTGGCGGCGTTCCTGGACGATCGTGTTCGAGGCCTATGCGCTCGCTGTATTGAATGCCCAAAGCGACTCCGGTCGTTGGTATGGCCTGCATGCCCGTGGCACTACTTTGATGCGGAATTCGAGGAAGTCCCTCGTGGTTGAGCGAAGGGTGACTATAGTACGTGCGGCCTCCGCTGAAGGGGTCATCTCGCTTCGCAAACAATTGTAGCATGAGCTCCTCGGGTTTCAAGCCGATACTGAGCAGCAAACAATCGTCGCGATAGTATGCGCTGAGAAAGTCCTGTTCTTGTAAAAGCCGTCCGGCAGCAAATTGAATCGCTTCGTGCCCCCTGGAACAGGCATGCACGTACTTTGATGTCAATCGTGCATTGGCTTCGAACAAATCGCTCATAGCCCGTGCGGTGCTCATGGTTCTGAACGCTTGCAGCAATGCGTCTACCGAGATGGTTGGAGTCTTCGAAGGATTCACTTTCGCCATGTGGGGTAAAGATAGAGCAGTCAGGATGGGCTACCTTCGCTTTCATGCGTTTCACATTCTGGAAATGGGAAGGAGCGGGCAATGAATTCATGCTTTGCGATGTTCGCGATTGGCCGCAAAGGCCAACTGCGGAGCAGATTGAGCGTTGGTGCAGTCGAGAAGTGGGTGTTGGGACAGACGGCATCATTTTTTTCAAACCGCTAACACCTCCAAATGCGAGCGGAGAGCATGAAGGATGGGATATGGATTTCCTCAACCCCGATGGTTCACGTTCGTTTTGTGGCAATGGAAGTCGCGCGCTGTTTGCTTTTTTGCGTGACGCAGGAAGCATAGGAAACGTTGGGTGGTTTAGGGCATGTGATGGAGATCATGCTGTCTGCTGGGATGAATCCCGTGGATTGCCTTCCGTTGAGATGCTTCCTGTACAACCGCCAAGAAAAGTAGAAGCAATGCATCCACAGGGCAAGGAAGCTTGGGTGGCAGACACCGGATCTCCACATCATCTAGAATGGATCGATGCGACAACGTCTCTGGAATCATTTCCGGTTGTTGAGGCGGGTCGAATGATTCGACTTCACACGCACTACGCACCCGAAGGCATCAATGTGAATTTTATTGAAAAGCGATCTGAGGATGGCCCCAACGAGCTGCACATGCGGACCTATGAACGAGGCGTGGAGTTTGAAACGCGTGGTTGTGGAACAGGAGCTGTGGCTGCTGCACTTGCGGACCACGCGCGATTGGGGGGTGATCACCACCGCACGATACGGATGAAGGGAGGAGCTTTGAATGTGCGGTTTGTTCCACCATCGGAGAAAAGGACAGCGTATGAATCTGTTTGGCTTACCGGTCCTGCAAAGCTGAATTTCAAGGGAGTTTGGGAGGCCAATGGCACGTGGAAACGTCTCGTTCTTCTGTTGATTTGGTTTGGGTTTTCGGCTTCTTTTTGTGCTCAAAATACCCCGTCGTCTTTTCCTTGGTCGGATCAAGTGCAGGTTTCTGTACTGACGGGATCTCCAGGTCAAGATGCGTATTCGGCTTGGGGCCATACGGCCATCCGCGTCTACGATCCAGGCCATGTTCCTCCTGTCGATGTCGCGTATAACTATGGGACGTTCCAATTCAGTGATGGCTTCTACAGACGCTTTTTAAAAGGGAAATTGGACTACCGCTTGTCACTCTCGCAGTTTGCGTCGTTTCAACAGGGATACTTTCGCAATGGGCGTGCTATGTGGGAACAGCCCCTCGATCTATCTCCGAGCGATGCGCGGGCAGTCATTTCGTTTTTAGAATGGAATCATTTGCCTGAGAATAGGGTATATGCTTACCAGTTTTTTTCTGACAATTGTTCCTCTCGGGTCCTTTCTGTTTTGGCTCAGGTTTTCGGCGATCGATTGGATGCAGGTTGCCAAAATGATGAAGCTTTAGGACAAACGTATCGCGAGGCGATTCGGCCCTATATCCAGGGTGATCCATGGCTCGAATCGGGGATTGATTTTATTTTAGGCCCGCGGGCAGATCGCGTCATGCCGCCATGTGGTTCAAGCTTTTTGCCGGATGGTTTGATGGCGCAATTGCCGCTATGCCGCCTGGACGGAAAAGCCTTTGCAGGTCTGCGGCAGGAACTTGTTCCAGCTCAACAACCTTGGTTTCGTGCGGTCAATACACCGTCGCTGGTACATCCGTCGTTTTGGATGTTCGTGGTAGGGGTGTGGTCGCTGTTTTGGTCTTTACGTCGGGCCATCCAATTCAAACGAGGTGAGGAAACACCGCGTTGGGAAAGGGTGGTGGGTAAGTTGGTTCAGCCGTTAGCAGCGGTTTTGGGGCTGTTGCTCTTATTGATGTGGGTCGCTACAGATCATCGGGACACCTGGGCCAACGGGAACCTGGTATGGGCCTCGCCGTTGCTGTTTGTTTTATGGTGGTCTCGCCAAAGAATGCCCCGCTTTCATCAATGGATTCATCGGTTCTTGGTTGTTGGAATACCGTTGTTTCTCATCATGTCCATCTTTGCGACGCAATTCGTATCTTTAATGAGCGCATGTGCGGCTTGGGCAGTTTGGTTGAGTTTGGATCCTTGGCTCGAGTGGCCTCACGTTTTCAAACAACCAGTCCTCCCCAAATCACGGTCAACGAGTCAATGATGAATTGGAATTTCGATGGGATAGGAGGAGTAAGGCACGGTGCGCTGTTAGCAGTCATGGTGGCATTTGCTTTGACCATTGGTTGCAATCGGGCGCCCATCCGATGGGAAGTGGATTTGGCTCTGCCATTGATTGACGACGTGATCGAATGGACCGATGTGTTTTCAGACACGGCGCTTTTCTCTACGGATGGTACGACGGCGACCCTAGCATACCATGGCGCTTTGTCCAGTTGGGACATCGCCTCTTTGACTCAACTCCCTGACACGGTGGTTACTGAAGACCTATCGCCGAGCTTTGTTGGAGGCCCCTTCCAAGTACCGCCTGGGGCCATCCTATTGGATACAGAGGAGGACATTGTATTCAAAGGAATCGACCAAGCCTTCCGATACATTCGCCTCGAATCAGGTAGCATATCGTATTCTGTTGAGAGCTCCACCAATGGCTACGTCGAATTGCATTATGGCTTCCCGAGTGTGACCATTGGAGGACAGGAAGTCAACCTGGACGTGTTGCTACCACCTTCCGTATCGGGCGTTATTCAGTCGGAGACCGGTACCATTGATTTGACGGGAGCTGAAATTGATTTGACCGGTGTTAGTGGAACTGAAATCAACCGCATAGCCAGTCAATTGACCATTGGAACACCTGCGTATCTGCCCGATACCGCTCAGGTATATGGTGATGATAGCATCAGTGTGAGTATGCATTTTCAGGACATGATGGTCCGTCAAGTGGCCGGATATTTTGGAGAAGAGTTGGTGGATTTGAATGTGGAGCAAACGGTGTTTGATCCGGAGATATTTTTAGGTGGTTTTATTGATGTGTCGCCTTCCCGCGCTCGCCTTGAATTTCAAAACACCATCGGTGCGGATTTACGGCTCACGTTGGATGCCTTGTCCGTTGATGGAATTGCCCTGGATCACCCTGCATTTGGAGTTCCCCAGTTGATTTCTCGTGCCGATTGGCAAGGGGATGCGGTGGTTCCAGCTATTTGGGAAATGGATTTGCTCCAGACGGGACCTTCCTTTTTTGAGCTGTTGGGCTATTTGCCCCAGTCAGTGACGGTTTTGGGCTCAGCTACATTGAACCCACTGGGGGATGTTTCAGGAGGCAACGATTTCTTTGATGCGCAGGTGCCGCCTGAATTGGTGTTGGATTTGGAGTGGCCACTGAATACCCAAATCGAACATCTGAGATTGCGTCAAGTACGTGATATAGATCCGATTTCGCTGCCTGACTTCAATGGGGACCTTGTGTTGGAAGTGACCAATGGATTTCCTGTTCATTGGGGGTTGGAGTGGGTGTGGACATTTGACAATACTTCACTTGAGCCCTTGTTTTTTGCCGCGGAATCGCCACCTTTTCTCTCGGATATGACCGAGGATGTTCCGGTCGAATATCGGATTCCAATTTCTTCGGAAATGTTGCTTTCTGGAGGGCAATTGGAAATCACGGGTTCCATGCAGACCGATGGGGCCGTTGTGTTCTCTGGCAATGAACGCATTCGTCTGCAAGTGAGGGTTGAGGGAGTTCACGAAGTTGTCATCGAATGAAGCACGGCGCAAACCATACGATTCTGTTCTTGCTAGGGTTGGCTCTACTGCTCATACCTGCTGAACTGCTTGCGCAAGTAGAAGCGGAAATCTCCGTGGATTCTTTGGCAAACGAACCCTTTATGGATCAGTGGTCCGCAACTGTCTGGGGACAGCATCGATCCAATACTTTGGATCATGAGTTGGGCGGGATTCTTTTGCGAGGGGGAATGATCGATCGTGATTTGGTGGAGTCGGCATTGGCCAATCAAAAGGGGGATATGGGAGCGTTTGGTTTTTCGGCGGGAGGTCTTTTTAAATGGAGCTCAACCCGTTTTTGGAAAGAGACGGATGCTCGAATTTGCGGTTCCATTCAGGGGCGATCACTCGTCGATGCGCGATGGACGCCGGAGATGTTTGAATTGGCCTTTATGGGGAATCAAGGACATCTTGGGAGGTGGGATGTCTTGGATGGCTCTCAACTCCGGTCCACAGTGTGGGGTACGGCAACGGTAGGTTTGGAAGGGCGCAATAACAATCGGGTCGAGTTGGGCTTGGCCTATCGCAAGGTTCAAATGGCGGGGCAAATCCACACCGGTTATTTCCGTGTCAGTGAAGATGTCGACTCCTTGTATGTTTCCATGCGAGCTGATGCGTCTTTTGATTCCCGCGCAGGTCTTGGTTTAGCGATCAATGGCGAATGGCATTTCATCCGGGAGGAAGCGCCTTTTGCTTTCCATGTTCAAATTCAAAACTGGGGATGGGTTGTTGTGCCTGGGGGCGGTCCACGTTACGCTGTCGATACGTTGCTCGAGACTTCGGGATTGGCGCTAGATGGCCCTGGCTGGAGCCTTGAAACGTTGCAATCTGCCGGTTTTGGTGAGGATTTCTTGAACATTGATACGGCAGGCGTATCCCTTCAGCGGTTGCCTGGGCGTTGCGATATCGCCATTGAATACCCACTGGGGCCGCGTTCAGGATGGGATGTAACCTTGCAAGTAGGAGAATGGATGCCGCTTCCTCGTGTGATGATGGGCTACCGTCGTGCTTTCGGAAAGCAATGGCAAGCTGGAATTCAAGGGGTTGTAGGAGGATGGGGGCGGTTGCGTCCAGCTGCCTGGGTACGATGGAGGGTGCCCAATGAGCGTGCATTGACGCTGTTTGTGGAGGACCCATGGGGCTGGGGCAGTTCCTCTGCTTTCGGTCGGGGCTTGACCTTGCGATTCGAGGGCTTGTGATTGACCTGCTGAGGATGTTGTCGATTGCGCTGTTCTAACGAACTTCGCAGCATGACCTCATCGACGGAAAACAAGGCGCCTTGGACGGCGCAATCCTCTGAAATTCACGGTTGGCAGGCGGGCAATCGCCTTCAAATCATCGCCGGTCCGTGTGCCATTGAAAGCAAAGCTCTTGCCGTGCAAGTGGCCGAGACAGTCGGTGAAATGTGCGATCGTTTGGATTTGCCCTTCATTTTCAAAGGGTCTTACCGAAAGGCCAACCGTTCCCGTTTGGACAGCTTCACAGGCATTGGTGATGATGAGGCGTTGTCCATCTTATCGGAGGTCGGTTCTTCCATGGGAGTGCGGACCACCACTGACATCCACGCAGCGGATGAAGCAGCGAAAGCTGCAGCTCACGTCGATGTCCTTCAAATTCCAGCGTTTCTCTGCCGACAGACTGATTTGCTTGTAGCCGCGGCCGAAACGGGAAAGGTGGTCAACATCAAGAAGGGCCAGTTCCTGTCGCCCGAGTCCATGAAATTCGCCGTTCAGAAGGTACAAGAATCCGGTAACGGACAGGTGTGGCTCACTGAACGCGGTACGATGATGGGCTACCAAGACTTGGTCGTGGATATGCGCAGTTTCCCTGCGATGCGGAAGTATGGACCGGTCATCGCCGACATCACACACAGCCTGCAACAACCCAATCAAACCGCAGGAGTGACCGGTGGTCGCCCCGAATTGATTGCGACCATTGGCAAGGCCTCCATTGCCGCTGGAGCTGATGGCATTTTCATAGAAACCCATCCAGATCCTGCTTCAGCGCTTTCGGATGGCGCCAATATGCTACAACTCGATGCTTTGGAGCCGTTGTTGATTCAATTGAAGCGGGTGTATGAAGCAGTGCAAGACTGATATGCAACGAATCGCAGTGCTCATTGGGTGTTGGGTGTGTGCTCTTGCGAGTTCCGCTCAAGATGTGGACACGGTTTTGATGCATGTTTTTGGGGGGCCTCAGGACGATCGCGGTGCGCGAATTACCCTTTTGGAAGGAGGAGATCTCTTGCTCACAGGAACAACCAACAGTACAACAGCTTCTGAAAACCATGCGTGGATCCTTCGCGTGGATTCCAATGCCCAGACCATTTGGAGCACGACGGTGGAGGACGAGCCGCTGTTGCAAGCGGTGGACGCCATCGAACACACCAATGGATCGTTGACCATCTTAGGAATGCGGTATGCCAATGCTGCTGATGGCTATGATTGGGGATGGTATCATCTGTCTTCCGATGGAGTGCTCACCGGCACCACCACCTGGGGTTCGTCGTCATGGGATTTGCCAGTGCGGTGTTGGAATCGAAATGATACGATGTGGACGTTGGGCACTTCCTATGCTACCGGAAATGGAGACATCCGTTGGATGCAGCATGGAGAAGAAGCGGACGCTTGGTCCAATGTGACCAGCGGAGTCATTCATGCGACTGCGGTCGAAGAAGTGGCCGTAGATGCCGTTTGGACGGGCGATACACTGGTCGTCGCTTCCACGTTGGTAGGAGCATCAGACCGCGTTCGTGTGGACGCTATCAGGCCCGGAACGAACGAGCTTCTCTGGACGTATGAATCAAGCTGGGATGAGCAGACGGTAGCCGTTGCTATGGATGCCAGTGAGTCGGGAATTCTTGTGCTCATGAATGTCGCTACAGCGGATGGTGACCGCCTCGCCTTTGCTCATTTCGCCTGGGACGGCACGCTGTTGTTGGAAGATATCCCGGGTTCAGGTTATGATATCCAAGGGCGTAGTATTCATTGGTACAGTCCTACCGATTTTGCGACGGTCGCTTGGACGGAGCAATTGGGAGCGGGAGGAGAAGAGGTGTTGTTCTCAAGATGGTCGAGCAACGGAGGTTCTTGGCAGGGAGGTCCTTCTTTTGGTTCGCCTTGGGATGACGCTGTAGAACACATGGAACAGGATGCTTCGGGAAGACTCTGGTTGTTGGGGCGAACAGATGGTTATTCCAATGGACGGGATGATTTTTATTTGTTGGGTTTGCCTGACGCCGATGTGGATGGTTATGTTTTGGATGAAGAAATTTTAGTGGGAGACTCAGTGCTAACGATTCCAGATGCAATAAGGACACAGCCGTTGCGCATTGCGCCCAACCCGGCAAGGCAGTGGACCGAGGTGATCGGGTGGAATGCACGGGATGCTTGGATGCTGGTGGATTTCTCCGGTCGGTCCGTACGGACAGGTATGGGGTCTCAGGTGTCTGTTGAAGGACTGCCGCCAGGGACCTATTATTGGGTCGGACAGGCCTCTAGAACGGCCAAATCGATGCGCGCCATTCCAATTCAAGTCGTCCGATGACGACTTCTGCCAGCTTTGGCATCAATCTTGACATCGTGAGTTCATGAAGTTTGATTCCCTGTTGTTTCCCCTGTTACTCTGTACGATTTTGCTCCTGCTGGCCTGTCAAACCAATGAACCGCTTGGATCATCTGCTGGACGTCTGGATTCCCCTTGTCCAACGCGTTTGATTGAATTGGACACCCTTTTTCAGCAAGCCGTATTGCCGGGAAGAGCGTCCAATCTCATCAAACAACGGATGTACTGGTTGGAAGGTTCCCTTGCGGATCAGCCGGTCGACGAGTCAATGGATTGGGTTTTAGCCGTTGATTCCGTGTTGATCCCCTTGCGTGTTCGAGCGCTGCAAGATGGACACATGCGGTGGTCGGGGTCACGATCGTTTTATGCGCCCGTCACACAGGGCATGTCTGCATTGGAAGAATCCGATTTGGAATCACATGTGTGGGATCTAGAAGGGCGTGCTTTGCTCGTGGCACGATCAGAATCCGATTGTTGGTCGGCCTTCCCCGCAGCGTGGGTTGTAATGGAAACGATCGCTGCCCCTTAAACGAGCCGACGGATTAAATTCGGTAATGCTCAGACCCAAACGCTTCACCAATGCCAGTTTGGCAATACTGACGTAAGCTTTCTAGATACTTGGCCCAGCTGTAGTTCATGTTAGCATGCATGTCATCTTGAACATCAAAGCCATGGTGTGCAAATCGGACTCGGGTCTTGCCGTCGTTCTCATCCAAGTCAAACCGAAAGGTGTGCCCGACCATCGGTAGGCTAGATGCTACGCACTCCCACTCCAAGCATTCACCGGGTACATAGATTTTGATTGCCACTGTAACCTGCATGCTGCCGTAATGGAAGGTCACTTGTTCCCCCCCTTTGGCATCTCCGTTTTCTGTTTTTGTATACCAAGCACTGAGACCATTTTGTGAAGTCAGGGCATTGAAAACGTCGAGCGTAGGCTTGTTGATGTGAAATAAATGGCAAATTGGAATCATGTGAAGCGGGTTACGATTGAAGTCCTAAAGTTGAACGAATTCAAGGAGTCTTGCAAGAGTGAAATGTGAATTTAATGCCAGCTGAAACAAAAAGAATAAAGTGGATGTTGCGCACATTGCACTTTGCTCCGCATTCAAAATCAGGTATATTTGCAAGCGCTTCGATGGAAGCGACTACGGGGGATTAGCTCAGTTGGCTAGAGCGCTTGCATGGCATGCAAGAGGTCATCGGTTCGACTCCGATATTCTCCACAGATCAACGGCACGCCCTCAGGTGTGCCGTTTTTTGTTTGGGACGGCGTGATGAAGCGACCATTCTTCTTGCGAATTCGTATCGTCTGCACAACGCACTCCTTGGTTTACAAATCGGACCCCATCGTTTGTATTCTTGTGGAGTCTTGAACGAACACTCCGATTCACTATGCAACCCATCCGCTTCTCCATCCTCGGCCTGATCTTGATTTTATTCGTGTTGTGCGGAGAACAAGCTCCCATAGAAAGTTCCACCACAGGACTAGAATCCACCGAGTTGAGCGCCTTGGCCGATGAGGTTCGTTCTGAAACGCTGCGAAGTTGGAAGGCTTATAAAACCTATGCTTGGGGGCATGATGTGTTGGCGCCGATATCACGCACACACCGGGATTGGTATTCCGAGCCCTTGTACATTTCTCCGATTGATGCGTACAGTACGTTGGTCTTGATGGGGTTTGACGAGGAAGCGTCTGAGGTTGAGCGCTATGTCGTGGATTCCTTGTCCTTTGATAAGGATGTGGATGTGAAGATATTCGAGGTCAATATTCGCATCTTGGGCGGGCTTTTGTCCATGTACAGTCACTGCAAGAATCCCCAGGTCCTAGACAAAGCACGAGATTTTGCGGATCGCATGCTGCCGGCATTCAATACGCCAACAGGAATCCCAAGATATTGGGTGAATTTGCAGACGGGAGAGAGCCGAGGTGATACGGTCAATGTGGCGGAGGCCGCGTCGTATACGTTTGAATTGGGAGTGCTCAGTCATTTTACGGGCGATGCCAAGTACTATGAGACCGGGAAGCGGGCGACTCGGGCTGTTTTTAATCGGCGGAGTGATCTGAATTTAATCGGTGAGATCATCGATGTGTCGACGGGAGGTTGGGTGAGCACCCAGAGCCACATCTGCGCAGGAGTTGATTCCTATTATGAATACCTGCTCAAGAGCTGGGTGTTGTTCCAAGATGAGGAGCTCAAGGAGATTTGGGATGTCAGTCTTCCCGTCATTCACCAATATTTGGCTGATGAATACGAAGGCCAGTTGTGGTATGGTCGTTCGGACATGCATACGGGGGAACACGTGAGTTCCATGGTCACGTTGTACGATGCCTTTTTCCCCGCCATGTTGGCCTTGTCGAGTGATACCGCTCGTGCGGTGCGTTTGCAATCCACCTGGGCCAGCTTGTGGAATAAATATGGCTTGGAGCCCATGGTCTATGATTACCGCACAGGTGAACCAGGCTATCCGGTGTACGACCTCAATCCTGAAATCATGGAATCGGCCTATTACTTATCGAGGATTACGGGCGATCCTCAGTTTGTGGAGATGAACAAAGGGTTTTGGGAAGATCTGAAGACCCACTGCCGCACGGACGTGGCGTTTGCATCGGTCGAAAATGTAGCGACCATGGAACCGCGGGATTACATGCCGACCTTCTTTTTTGCAGAAACGTTGAAATACCTGTATCTCACGTTTTCACCGAATCTCCAAGGAGTTCATTTGGAAGACTGCGTGTTCACCACGGAAGCCCATCCGTTCAGAAAAGTAGATTTCACCGAATTCAATGTCCTGGGACAATGATCGCCTAGGCCTTTGTTTTTTAGAAAACAGAAGAGCGCGCCGGTGTCAATAACGCACCACCAAGCGAGAAGAGCTAGTCTCTTCAATCGTTGAGGTCATCAGTAGGGTTATCCAACTGGCTGTTTCTCCAACGGAGCCATTTGTACCTGCTGCGCCGTCAAAGCATCCGTCGCCTTGGCAACCAATGCACCCGCCCGTGCCGCCTTGTCCTCCGGTCAATTCAATGAGCGTCTCGCCATTGAGCTTGAGGACGGTAACGTCGGCACTTTCTCCGCTTGAAGCAGGACCGCAATCCCAATCAGACCATCCTGTCGAACCCGGATTGCACGTAATGGTTTCACCTGAGTCCATCCCGGCTGTAGCAGCAGTCAAGGTTAATGTGTCTCCAACTTGAAGATTGTACAGCATGCCATTGATGTGCACTGCACGTCCACCCAGCCCGCCTTGAGGATTGCACATGCACGTTTCTGCTCCAGTAATTTGACCGCAAACATCACCGCCTTCGCCTCCAGAGGCTCCAAATAATTCAATGGATAAGGTCTGTAAGCCTCCGGGAATGATGAACTCATTGCCATCTGTACTCGAATCAAAAATGCCGTGAGTTGAAGGCGCTGTTGGACCATTGAGCAAAGCTTGAATGAAATCCACCTCAGTGCCTTCGTTACCTACGGAGAGCCATATTTCGTAAGCGCTCAATCCGGAATCTCCATCTTGTCCAGCCTCTCCAGCGGGTCCCTCGGGTCCAATGTCGCCTTGATCACCCTGTGGACCCTGTTCGCCTTGATCACCCTGTGGACCCTGTTCACCTTGCATGCCCTGTTCACCTTGGTCACCCTGTGGACCCTGTTCGCCTTGCATGCCTTGTTCACCCTGGAGGCCAGGAGCTCCATCAGAACCTACCAACGATCCTAAGAAGTCTTCAGTCGAACCTGCGTTTCCAGCATCAAGCCACAAATCATACGCACTCTGTCCAGAATCACTCAAAGCAATGGCAACAGCGCTATACACGGTATCAGCAATCATCAAATACAAGGTATCATTGACAAAGAGCAACTCCTGCAATTCATTTTGCGGGTCCTCATCTCCAGGAAGAAGCAATTCCGTCAGATCAACAGAGAAGTCCGTATTCCAAACGGCTAGAAAAGGCGTTAAATCGGCAAAAGTGATGGTGCCACTGCAATCAAAATCTGGATTGTAGGGGAGGTTTTCACACGTGATTTGAGCACTTAGATTCAAGGTGCCAAACATGAAGCTCAAGGGGAAAAGGAATTTCCACTTGATCAAATTCAAAGATTTTTGCGAGAATATCATGGCAGGCTTAAGAGTCCACCAATATAATGCCATTTGAAGTGTTCTAAATGCATTTCATTGATTTTTGTCGGGATTAATGTTTTGCTCAGCGCTTTTAAGAGGTATTTCACTGGATTGGGCTTTTAATTTTATTTCGGACATTGGACCATGATTCAGAGAATAAAGGATGGGTTGTTCATGGGGATGGTCGCTTTCATTGTGGGGGGTTCATTCTTAGGTTGCCGTCAGGGAGGGGACATCTCAACGGTGGAAGAGGTGCGAAATCAGGATACGTTGATTGTTCTTTGCTCTCGACTTTATGAAAGCAGAACGTATGAGCATTACTTGGGGCGATGGGCTTCGGATTCACTGGTTTTGCAATTGGTGGACGCAGGAGAACTGGATGAGGGAGGGTGGCTTAAAGCACTGGAGACATCGAACGGGGTGCTCCTTACTGGCGGAGCTGATTTGGATCCGGGACTTTACGGCCAAGCCGGTGACACCATTTTGTGCGGAGACATTCAACCGATTCGAGACTCCATTGAGAATCGGCTTTTGAATTGGGTCAATGAAACCGGTGTACCCTGTCTTGGTATATGCCGAGGGTTGCAACACATGAACGTGCATGCAGGCGGTACTTTGGATCCCCATTTGCCTCGACTTCACGGAGATATGCACCGTGCTGGACTGCAAGGAAGTTCACGAGATACCGTTCATTCAGTGCGAGTTGTTGCCATTCCTCACGGCATCGATGTTGAAGTCGGCAACGAAAGTGTCACGATTTCACACCACCACCAGGGCATTGATGTGTTGGGGCAATCATTGAAGGTTTGGGCGATAGCCCCCGATGGATTGGCAGAGGGCATAGTGCATTCGGACACGGCTCATTTTCCATTCTACGTGGGCGTTCAGTGGCACCCAGAGCGATCGGATCAAGACCAATATCTAGTCGAACCGGTCGGGGCGGGATTCGTCAACGCCATGTTGGATACTCAAGAATAAAGAGAAACGTCGCTTATCGCTCAGGAGTATAAGCCTCTGCTCGATTTCGGGCATTGGCCCGGACATTGAGCCAAAACAAATTGATGTCGCCTACGTGCCAATTGTCGCGGTGTAGAAATCGGGAAAACGGGACATCGGGCGGCATGATTTGTAAAACACCGCGCTCCGATCGTGCTTGAATTTTACCTGCATGAGCAAATTTCATGTTGGACAATACCACTCCCTGATGCTCTTCTAAGGTGTTCATCTCACCGTTTAGTTTCCAAGTCACAGGATGGGTGCAAATTGGCAACTCATCCCGGTAGCCCAACCATTTGGGGAAGTAACCTTCTCCGTATGACATCCAGGAACATAGGCAGCCCACTTCGCCGGGTTTTTCGCAGGCTTTGAGTTGTTGGAACTCACTGGGATACCAATCAAATCCAGGTCCGTAGGCAGCCACAAGTTGAGAGGAAAGGGATTTCCCGTCAAAGAATTCTTGGAGCAGCCAGCGTATGTGAAAGCTCCCTTGGCTGTGGCCTGCTAGAATGATTCCACGTCCATCGTTCCAATGCTCCATGTAATGTAAAAAGGCGCTGCGCACGTCGGAATAGGCCACTTGAAGTGCTGCAAGACTCAGGCTGTCCTGCCATGTAAACACACCGATATGCGCTTGGCGATAACGCGGAGCATACAGTTTGCCGCCGACGTTAAAAGCGGATGCTTGCAAGAGCATGGTGTATCGGTCCGCTTCTTCATTCAGTTTGATGTCTTCAATCGCAGCATTGTAAACTGCTCCATTGAAGTACTGGGTGGGGTGCACAAAAAACACATCGACTTCAAGCGAGTCGTATGGAGGTGAATCCGGGAGTTTTTTCGGGATTTCATCAGAGGGGTCCAGTCTCCATGGCAGAGAGGCCCATTGCATTTCATTTGAAAATTGAGGTTCTTCAGAGAGCGTGAAAGCCAATTCACTTTGGTCTTGAAGAGAAACACATCCCGATAAAGAAGTTGCTGCAACAATGACGACAACTGCAATGCGGGGCCAGAGGTGGAGCAAAGACATGGTGCAAGTTACTGTGCCCTAAGGACTCCAACGACCGTCTTACGACAGATCTGTTAAAATTGATTCGAAATGTATTCCAACAGATATATCTTGCTAACCATTCTTATCTGCTATGAAGAAAAATCACACGACCTCGTTCAGTTGGGCTCTTTTGGGTCTGCTCCTAATCCAAGGCTTTCTATCCACTCAGTTGTCAGCTCAAATTGACCACATTTCAGTGATGGACCCTCTGGAAATTCGGCTCGATCGATTGGAAAAAGATCCATCGGAAACCCAACAGAGAATCTTGCGTGAAGCTTCCGGTTGGAATCAATGGACAGAAGCCCACCCGAAGTGGCGGGCCATCATGTCTGAAGCTACCGGGCTGCCGCATCGGGCTTTTGGTCCTGCAGTGCCATTCTCCGGGAACAGTCTTGCAGAAAAGGCTCAAAATTGGTTTGATTCAAGTATGGATTCTTTTGGGATTGCATCACAAGGGATAGCGTGGGATATGCACACGGGAACTGGACGGCATGATTGGGTTTTTGCAGAGCAAACGTTCAATGGTATTCCGGTTGAAGGAGGACGTTTGATCACCAAGTGGTTGAATGGAGAGTTGGTCCTTTGGGGTGCTGATTGGTACCGTGATATTGCAATGCCGGAAGGTGAAATGTTGTCTGAATTGGCTCAGCAAGAAGCGGCTACCCAAGGCATTAATTTCGATGAATGGGGAGTGGTTGAATCGGGAGACTTACGCTTGGTTCCCACTGCAGACAACCAAGGAGGCTTGGAATGGCGATTGATCCGCAATTGGATGGTTCCTGGACGAGATGGAGCAATCCCTCGACGCTACCAAACATGGGTGGATGTGCATTCAGGAGAGGTTGTGATGCGTGTCAACGAAGTGAAGCATATTGACGGAAAGTGGAGCATGCCTGCAACTGAAAATAAGCCTGAACGGGTGGTGCGTCGCATGGGGATTGATCGTCCTTCCATGCTCGTCATCAGTGGAATCATGCAGTCGGAGATTCATGATATGTATCCGTTTCAGCTCCCGATAGAGGGAGCGATGCCACATCTCGCACTGTCATTCGGAGCATCAACGGTCTACACCGATGCAGACGGTGGATTTATTTCGACGGCAACAGGGCCACAAGAAATTGATGTGAATTTGGAGGGTGCGTGGAGCTCTGTATACACGGCGGGTGTGATGCCATCGACTTCAGTCAATTTTGCTGATGGGTACAATACGATTGGCCTCAACAACTTGGGCAACCTCAAGGAGCGTTCGGCCTACCGTTCCGTTTCGAGGATCCACGATCACATGAAGGAGTATCTTCCTGGATTTGATGGATTGGACTTTCCTTTGACGACCAATATCGATGTGGAAGGAGAGTGCAATGCCTTTTATGACGGCGTGAGTATCAATTTTTACGATCTCGCGGGCGGCTGCAATGCGACGTCTTTGATAGCGGATGTGGTGTGGCATGAATACGGACATGGCATCAACGGTTATTTCTACAATTCGCTGGGAGCCAACTTCAACAACGGCGCTATGAATGAAGGCTACGCTGATTTGTGGGCGATGTCGCTAGGAGACATTGCTGAAATTGGGAAGGGTTTTTATACCGATAACGAAGATGGCATTCGACAATATGACCAGGAACCCAAAGTGTATCCAGAGGATTTGGTAGGAGAAGTCCATGCTGATGGAGAGATCATTTGCGGCGCATGGTACGATACGCATTTACTTCTTGGAGGAGATTGGGATGCCACGATGGCGCTATTTGTAGATGCGTATCCCGGGCTACAAGCCACTGCTCAAAATGGAAATGAAGGACAGGCTTTTACGGATGTGTTGATTGATGTGCTGCAAGCAGACGATGACGACGGTGATTTGTCCAATGGAACTCCCAACGGCATCACGATCATCGAAGGCTTTGATATTCATGGAATCACGGTCTTTAGTTATGCTGAAATCGAGCATGACCCGATGGAGTTTGCTGCGGCCGATGAGGCACTCATTATCGAAGGAGAAGCGGACATCCTCTTTCCGTACAGCTTGTATTTCAATGCCGTGAAGTTGTGGTACCAAACCGCAACGAATGGGGATTGGGTCGAGATGGAAATGACCAATCCAGCTGGTGATAGCATGTTTGAAGCGGAACTCCCTGCCCAGCCAAACGGTTCTGTAATTGCTTACTACATGGGCATTGTGGATGATTTTGGCGGATTATCGGCCGTCACACCTGTCGCTGCTTCAAACAATCCCCATCCCAATTTACCCCACTACCTTTTGGTGGGAGTCGATCCGGTTTTGGTCAATGACTCAGATGATTATTCCGATTTTGGTAGTTGGACAACGGGCATTCCTGGAGAGGACTCGGCGACAACGGGTATTTGGGAGGAATCAATTCCTGTAGGCTCCTATGCCGAGATGAATGACGCCAGTACGATTGTGGCGCCAACCATGGATCACACCATAGGCTTTGCAGGATATGCCTTTTTGACGGGTTTAAACCCGGGGGTCAATGATGGCATCGGAGCCAATGATGTGGATGCGGGACACACGACATTGCTGTCGCCCGTGATTGATTTGACGGCGTATGAAGAGCCCATTATGTCTTACTGGAGGTGGTATGCAAACGCGCCGGCGTCAGGGGCAAATCCGGCAACGGATTGGTGGCAAGTGGAATTATCGAGTGATGCTGGAGCAACGTGGCAATATCTCGAGAACACACTTCAGCAGGATATTTCTTGGCGACGCATGGCCTTTCGTGTGGCCGATGTCATTGATGTGACATCCCAATTTCAAATGCGCTTCATTGCGTCAGACAGTACCACAATAGGGGAGTACCTGGACGGAGGATCACTCATTGAAGCGGCGCTTGATGACATCATTCTCTACGATCGAGCAAACCCTGATGGTGTTGCGGAAGTTGAAGAAGATATCGTTTCGGGATATCCAAACCCAGCGGCGAATGCGGTTCAATCCAATGGTTGGATGGCTGGATCAACCCTTGACTTGTATGACGTGGCAACGGGGCGACTGGTTGCAACCCAGCGGGTTGGAGGAAGTGGTCAGGCCACGTGGAATGTGGCTTCCATTGCGTCCGGAACGTATGTGCTTTCCGGAGTGAATGCGATAGGACGTCCATCGAACTGGACGTTTGAGGTCAAGCGTTGATTTAGATTTCTTCCAAGTCGCTGGAAGGCAACCAGCCGACATTACCATTGGCGAGAGCGATCTCCCATTGTGCTTCGACGCGTTGAAGGATTCGGACTTTCGTCCCTTCGTGCAAAACAAAGAGGGTGCTAGCTGCTGCACTGGGTTCGCTCAGTACATTGGCTTGATCCACCATGACAATGGCTTCTTTGCTGCCGTTGATCCGTTTCGACGCTCCATAGGTCATGCTCATGCAAACGACTCCGATGGACAATGCGGTCGTCCCAATGGTGCCCAGAATACGTCGATTTCCGATGGCATTTTGCCACATGCGCAATCCAAAAGCGACGAATCCGAGCGTCCAAAAACCAATCATCAAACGGAACCACATCGGATAGCGCCCCGGGGAAAGAATACGCTCCCAAAGGTCCTCGATACCTGCAGTCGGAAGCGCTTCAATGCGGTCAATGACCCGGGCATTGGCGAGAATGAGATTGCTCTCTAAATCGGAATTGGAGGGGTTGATTCGCTTGGCTCGTTCATAATGGAGGATTGAATGGCCAAGGTTCCCTTGCTTGAAAAAGGCATTGCCAAGATTGAACTCGGACTCGAAATGCAAATGCCCTTCGACAATGCTCTCATAACCTGCTTGGGCCTCTTCATAGCGTGCTTCGGAATACGCACTGTTCGCAGCCTCAAAAGCTGATTCCAGGGCTGCAGGCTCTTGTGTCCAAAGTGAAGCGATGCTCAACAAAATGAGCAGAGCGGAGAGGAATGGCTTCATGCGTTCCATGTTTTTTCAGTTTGGTCAACAAGTCGAGAAGCGATCTCTAGCATCTCAGTTGGGGGAGGAACGCTACCTGGCGCAAAACGAGCCATGTCAATCCGTTCCAACACGTCCATCCATTCAGCGGCGCAAGAAGAGGCGTGTTTTTCCAAAGCAGCTTGTAAGCTATCTCGTTGGTTTTGACTGGCATTCCAACCGAGCTTGGCAAGCAAGTACCCTTCCATTCCTTTGCCAAGGGCTGGATAAAACGCTGCGGTATCTTGAATTAAATTTTTTGCCGTCCGCAATTCGCTGCGAACCTTAGAGCGCGCTTGCTTTTTGCGGTATCCCAGTGAATCACGTTGAATCAGCTCTCGTCTTCGTTTAAAAAACCAGGCGAGTCCAAAGAAAAAAGGCCCTAGCGAGAGAAGCCCGATCGCCCATGCGTTTCTTCCGTTCCAATGCGCTTTTTGAAGGCACTTTCCGTTCCAGTTTGTTTGAATGTAGCGGATGTCTTGATTCAAGACTTGAACGTCTGTTTTGGAGTTGTAACTCATTCCAGACTCAGGAACAGATTCATTGCGTTCAATGGTGATGGTTGGGCCAACGTGACGAATGGTTTGGTAGTCGCGCTTCAAGTAATTGAACCATGACCCTTCGATGGTGGGGATTTGATAGGTTCCAGGGCTCCTTGGAATAACGACGTATCGGAACACCCTGCTGCCGCTTTCTCCTTGCTCTGAGATCTTGATGCGATCCTTCACCTCGGGGTCGAACACTTCAAATTCAGAGGGCCAATTCAAGTTGGGCTCTTGAATGAACTTGAGGTTGCCTTCACCGCTGTAAATGATTTCGACGGTAACCGCTTCATTGGCCATCGATTCTTTCGTGGAAATCTTCGATTGAACCTTCAGACGTTTGAATGTCCCGAGGTTGTCGGTGGGCAAAGGCTCTGGCAACGGTCTCACACGGATGGAAACAGGATCGGATTTGGCCGATACATTTTTGCCGTCAAAAAAGGACGTTCGCATGTATCCTGTGAGCTCGAATCCGGTCAAACTGATGGTCCCTGTTTGTTGCGGAAACAGTACGACGGTCCGAACATTGGCAACATTGTAACGGCGTCCTCCTATAACCTGTGGCTCCCAACTCGGATCAGCTTGTCCAACGACTTCTTTCCAGAAACCAGGCATTTCAGGAACGACGTATTCACGGACATCCAGGTTGCTCGCACGGTTGTAAATTTTGAAGGTGGCAACGATGGGCTCTCCGATGAAAACGTCATCGTCAGAGACTTCGATAACACAGGCCAAATCACCCAAGGCGTTGCTGCGTTTTATTTCTTCGGGATTGACATTGCTCGAAATAACCCGGAGCTGAATCGGTTTGCTTGTCAATATGCCTGAAGGTCCAGTAATCCTGAGCGCTGGGATCGTGATGTCTTTTTGCACCACCACTTCGTAGGTGAAGGTGTAGGAGGTTTCGGAACTGCTTTTTCCGTTAACCCACGAGTTGCTTTGTGAGGTTGAAGGTCCTGAGCGCAATTTGAGACCGCTAATTTTCGGGGCTTCGACATTTTTCCGAAAGTTCTTCAACGTAAACTTCAACTGAACATTTTGGCCATACCGGACAGGGTTTCGATTGACACTCGCTGTAAACGACTCCTGCCCAAGTGCCTGGAAGGACACCACGGCGATGAACAACGTCAACAACAAAAGACTGCGAGGCGCTATGTGACGTAGTGAAACCATTACCAGTCTTTTTCGATTTTCGATTTCTTTCCTTGACCCTTCTCTCTTCGCAATTTCGCTTGAATTTCGCCTTCTTGCCGTTCAAGACTTTCCAAGATGCGTTCCATGTCCTCTTGTGAAATCTGACCCTCTACCTGCTGAGGTTGCTGCTCTTGGTCCTGTTCTTGGTCCTGTTCTTGGTCCTGTTCTTGGTCCTGTTCTTGGTCCTGTTCTTGGTCCTGTTCTTGGTCCTGTTCTTGGTCCTGTTCTTGGTCCTGCTCTTGGTCCTGCTCCTGCTCTTGGTCCTGCTCTTGGTCCTGCTCTTGGTCCTGCTCTTGGTCCTGCTCTTGGTCCTGTTCCTGGTCCTGTTCTTGGTCCTGTTCTTGGTCCTGTTCTTGGTCCTGTTCTTGGTCCTGCTCCTGGTCCTGCTCGTTTTTCATGCGCATGGCATACGACAGGTTGTAACGAGCGGCGTCATGGCGTGGATTTGCTCGTAGAGCCGATTTGTACGCTTCGATGGCTCCGTCCAAATCATCTTCCATGAGCAACGAATTCCCCGTATTGTGCCAGGCATCTGCTTCCAATGAGGGGTCGCTTGTTTCTTGAGCAGCTCGTTGAAAAGCCTTGCGGGCCTCCAGTGGCTCTCCTTCCTGTTCCATGATACTACGTCCTCGATTGTAGGCCGCAAGCGGCTGCAATTCAGAATGAGTCTCACCCAATGCGAAAAGGCTATCGGCGTTCATCTCGCCCGAACGATAGGCCTCAATGCCATCGATAATGAATTTTTTTGCTTCGAAATCGGTTTGCGCCTGAGCACAAGGGACAGTCGCAGCAAGTGCAACGCATAGTGCGAAGAGATAGGTATGGGGCATCCGATTCATGATTCATAGGTTTTGACCAGAGAACGGCTTCTTCCTAGTGGTAAACCGACGATGCTTTCGACCAATAGGAGCAAGAGAACGGCAGCAAGGAAATACTGGAATAAATGGGTGTAGTCGGTGTATGAAAGTGTAGCAACCTCCTGCTGGTCCATGGCACGCATGGCATCAAAAATAGGGTTGAGGTTGACCAGTCCTTGGCCAGCAAGAATGAAGGTTCCATTGCCTGTTTCCGCAATTTGAATCAACGTGGCCTCGTCCAGTGCTGTGACGATGGGTTGGCCCTCTTGGTCTACTTTGAATCCGTTTGAGCGACCGTATCGATCATACAAGGGGATGGGGCCTCCGTTGACTGTTCCCATTCCGATGGTATGAATTTCAATGGAGGCACCTGCGATTTGTTTTGCAATGTCCACGGCGTCGTCTTCGTGATTCTCACCGTCGGTCAAAACAACAATCATTTTTGATGCCAAAGACGCGGTGTCAAATCCCTCTTGGCACACTTCCATAGCCCGACCTACCGCCGTTCCTTGAACAGGAACCAATCCGGTACTGACCTGGTTTAAGAATAATTTAATGGCACCATAATCAGTCGTGATAGGACATTGTACATACGCATCGCCAGCAAAAACAACGAGTCCAACCCGGTCGCCGTCCAACTGTCCTACCAGACGTTCGATGGTCCGCTTTCCCAAATCGAGTCGGCTCATTCCAAGATCTTCGGCCTCCATGCTATTGGATACATCAAGAGCGAGCATGATGTCCACACCCTCACTTTTCACTTCGCGCAAGCGCGCTCCCACTTTCAAGTCCATGATGCCGAAAACAGCACAGACCAAAGCCAGCCGCCACAAAGCAAATTTCCACCCCAGAAGACGTGGTCTCCAAGCGGGCAACGTATTCGGCCAAAGGTGTTCGTCAGCGAGTCTTTTCGCCCAGCGACTCTTGAGGTTGTATGACCAAATAAACAAGACTACTGAAGTGGGAATTGCAAGCAAAAGGGGAGCCCAATTCAATTGACCCCATTGAACATTGGGGGCGATTTGTTGAACTCCATACCACACCATGCCCACCACAATCCAGAAGACCACCTCGGTCAATACCAAAGCGACACCGGTCGGGAAGACTCGGAATCCGGTGAATTTTTTATCTCCAGTTCTGCTCATAGGATTGAACGGATGAAGAGGTGACTCAACAAGAATTCGATGAACAACGCCAGCAGTCCTGCCAATGCGAACGGGAAAAACTCTTCTGTTCGTTGATTGTAACGCAACACATTGAAGCGGGTTTTCTCCAAGGCGTCAATTTCTTCATAAATGGACTCGAGTTTGGATTGGTTTGTCGCTCTGAAATACTTTCCGCCAGTCGAAGAGGCAATGGTTTTAAGCGTCTCCTCATCAATTTTAACTTCTATCCAATCATACTGGTATTGGTTGCCCACTTTTCGCACGGGACTCCGAGCTTTTCCAATGGTGCCAACTCCGACCGTGTAGACACGGATATCATTCAGTTGAGCCAATTGAGCGGCGTCCATTGGTTCGATTTGACCGGCATTGTTGACACCATCAGTCAGCAAAATAATGACCTTGCTTTTAGCTTCTGAATCACGCAGTCTATTCACGGCAGTAGCCAATCCCATTCCAATGGCTGTTCCCCCTTCAAGTAGCCCCGTTTCCAAAGATTCAATGCCATTCATAACCACGCGCTGGTCTGTGGTCAACGGAATTTGAGTAAAGGCTTCGCCTTCATACGCCACCACACCAATGCGGTCATTGGGCCGTTCTTCCACAAATTGTGAGGCGACCTTTTTGGATGCTTCCAATCGGTTGGGATCGAAGTCTTTACTGAGCATAGACGCGGATAAATCCATGCTGAGTACGATGTCAATTCCCTCTCGAGTTAAGTCCTCTACAGAGGAGGACGATTGCGGTCTGGCCGAAGCGATGACGAGCAATCCAATGGCCAGCGTGCGCAGAGCAAAAGGGATTTCAGGGGTGAGTTGATGAATTTTCTGTCTCCAACTTGGTTGGCTTCCCGAAGACTGCCAGCTATGCTGCAATCCGGTTTGGACGGTTTGCCTGGTGCTCCAAATCCGAAGTAGAAGGTGGACACCAATGAGGAGTCCTGCCCAGAGCCAATGGGGCGATTCCCACTCGAAATGTTGGTGCGCATAGCGGGCTGCAAGACCTACAATCAATGCGGAAATGGCATGTGGAATTGAGATCCAAAGTGCTCTGTTCATGATGCAGAATTGGATTCGGATGCTTCTATGTTGGGAAGCGTTTGTTCCACGAAACGAATGGCTCTTTTGACTACGCGGATGTGGTCATCTGTTGTCGGATTCCATTTGGCGAATTTCACCAAATCCGTTAATTCCAAGATATTCAACAGCGTTTCAGCATCTTCAGAAAGTAGGGGGAGGTTGGGGATTCCCCGCTTTATTTCCTCGGTAGAGCGCTCCAAGGCTCGGAATTCGAACCGGCCTTCTAAATACCGTCTCAATACTTCGCTGGTGTTTGAATGGTGTTTTTTGACGTCGCCGTTCTCCCAAATCGCATCGGATTCAATGCGCTCTAGATCTCTGAGAGCCGTGAGGTGTGCAGGTTCGGTGGGTTTGATTACTGTAGGGACCATTTTTTCTTCCGAAAGCTCGCGCGCACGCCACTTTCGAATGATCCATACCCAAAGGCCAATCACACAGAGTGCCACGAATATCCAGGGCAGCCACTTCGCAAAGCGCTCGGAAAGGCTCCATTCGGTCGTGCGAATGTCAGCGGCTCCTGCAATTTTTCCGTCCTCACCACGAGGCGCCAACAGAACGTTCAATTCCAAAGAATTCGAGAAAATGGTATCGGCTCCATACAGGATTCCCACGGGGGGAATGGCGATAAACCCACTGTCCCAGCACGTCACCATATACATGCGGCGAATGGCGAATGCAACCGATCCGTTTTCCAAGTCGACGACCAATGTGTCCGTTTCGAAAGGGCCGAGCAGTTCAAGTCCGCCGGGTATGGAGTCGTTCCAATCGGGCCATGAGAAGTCAGCTTGATTTTGTTCAATGTCGCGCATCGCCGCAATGGTCAGGCGAGTCTGGTCACCAATGGCGATGGTCGTGGTGTCCAATGCCATCATGACGGACTGCCCGTGCGTTTGTCCAATCATGGAAATCAGACCCAATGCAAGGGCCACAGTGTGGAGTAGGGAGCGAAGTTTATCCACGACGATCAAACAATTGCATCAGCGGTTGCACATAGGGCTTGTTGGTCATGAGGACCGCTTGGTCGACACCGGAACGAACAAACATGGAATTCAAATGCGCTTCGCGTTCCATTTCGGATACCACGTGTTTCTTCCTTGCGCGCTTACTGCTTGTTTGCATCCAGCGGATTTCAGACGTTTCGGGATCTTGCAACGGCAGCCATCCCACATTGGGAAGCGTTTTGTCAATGGGGTCTGTAACACGCAGGGCGACCATGTCGTGTCGACGTCCGGCGTGTTTCAACGATTGTTCGAAGTCGTCATCTCTAAAATCTGAAATCAAAAATGAGATGGTCCTCTTTTTCATTGCAGAAAGAAAATGACCCAACGCTGAAGCGATGTCCGTTCCCTTTCCATCTGGCTCGATCTCAATGATCTCACGGATAATACGCAGCACATGTGAACGTCCTTTTTTAGGAGGGATAAATCGCTCAATCCGATCGCTAAACAAGATGGCTCCCACCTTATCGTTGTTGCCCATGGCACTAAATGCAATGACAGCACTGAGTTCTGCAATCAATTCGCGTTTCGTGCGCTCGCGTGTACCAGACGCATTGGAGGCGCTGACATCGATGAGTAAGAAAACGGTTAATTCACGTTCTTCCTCGAAAACCTTCACGTATGGGTGGCCCATTCGGGCTGTCACATTCCAGTCAATGGTCCGGATTTCATCTCCGTGCTGGTATTCGCGGTTTTCGCTGAATGCCATGCCCCTTCCCTTGAAGGCGCTGTGATACTCACCGGAAAAAATCCGATCGCTCAATCCGCGCGTTTTCAATTCCACGCGACGAACCCGTTGAATCAACTCCGTCGTATCCATGTTGGTTGGTTCATCAAGTTCCTCAAGGAACCTGGATGTGGTCCATTATTTCGGTGATAATTTGCTCCTGACTGATGTTTTCCGCTTCTGCTTCAAACGTCAAGCCGATGCGGTGCCGCATCACATCCATGGCAACCGCACGAACATCTTCAGGCGTTACGTAGCCCCTGTGATTCAAAAATGCATGGGCTTTGGAAGCGATGCCCAAGCCAATGCTTGCGCGCGGACTCGCACCGAAGCTAATGAGTTGTTTCAGATGACCCAATCCGTGGTTTTCGGGTTGACGCGTCGCGAACACCAATTCGATGATGTAGCGCTCGACTTTTTCATCCATGTAAATTTCACGGACCAATTCGCGCGCTTTGATCACATCTGCTTTGGAAACTACGGCACTAGGTTTGCGCATGCCATCTGCTCTCAGGTTGGCGCGAACAATTTGTTGCTCTTCGTCCTTGGTGGGATAGCCAATAACAACTTTCAATAAAAACCGATCCACTTGAGCTTCAGGAAGCGGGTAGGTGCCTTCCTGTTCTACGGGGTTTTGGGTTGCCAAAACCAAGAAAGGAGAGGGTAAATCAAAGGTTTCTGGACCAATGGTTACTTGACGTTCTTGCATGGCCTCAAGCAATGCGCTCTGAACCTTAGCTGGAGCTCGGTTGATTTCATCGGCCAAAACAAAATTTGAGAAAACGGGTCCTTTTTTGACCTTGAAGCTTTCCTCCTTTTGATTGTAGATCATGGTCCCAATCAAATCCGCTGGAAGCAAGTCAGGCGTGAATTGAATGCGGCTAAAATCTGCTTGAATGGCATCCGACAAGCTTTTAATAGCGAGGGTTTTTGCCAATCCAGGAACGCCTTCTAATAGGACATGCCCATTTCCAAATAGACCAATAAGGAGCTTGTCCACCATGTCGCGTTGACCGATGATGGTCTTGCTCATTTCCATGCGCAGGAGATCGATGAACTGACTGGCTTTGCCAATGCGCTCATTCAACGCGCGAATATCAGGGGCTCCTGAATCGACGGGTTGCGGTGCATTTGCTTCAGATGCAACTGAAGTCTCCAATGCAGGTTGGACTGTTCCTGCAATCTTGGAATCTTTATAATCGTTTTGTTCCATGCGTCTAGCGACTCAAAGTCATTTGGGTTGAAAGCCTTGCGAATATACCTTTCGGTTGTCAATCTGCTTCTGCTGACTTGGTCAAATCATGTTAAACATCTGGAACGAATTTGCTCATGCCTTCTTCACTTAACACACAAACCTCTCTGCCATTTACTTCGATCATCGATGCTGTTAGGGAATTTCATGATCGATTCGGAATAGCAAATGCACCGTCCTTGAATGGGGCGCTTCCTGCTGATGTGGTTCGTTTACGTCACCGCTTGATGGCTGAAGAAACGGACGAATACTTGGAAGCAGCGCTGAATCATGATGCCATTGAAGTGGCTGATGCTTTGGGTGATCAACTGTACATATTATGTGGTACGATTTTAAGTCACGGGATGCAGCATGTGATTGAGGAAGTGTTTCAAGAAATACAGGCTTCAAACATGTCCAAATTGGGTGCTGATGGCAATCCCATTTACCGGGAAGATGGAAAGGTCATGAAAGGGCCGGGATATTTTCGACCGGACATCGCTGGGGTGCTGGAGACTGCTCAAGCCTCAACCTCTTCTAAATGAAGGCTTTTTTCACGTGGGCCGTCGACAAGGCAAGGGGAGGTCGCCCTTTTTGGCTCAATGTGTTTTTTAAAAAAGCACTTCCTTTCAATGGTCCCCATGGAATTCGAATAGTCGAGATGGGCAACTCGTTGGTGAGGGTTTCATTGCCCGATCGCCGGCGCAACAAGAATCATCTCAATGGAATGCATGCCTGCGCGATGGCGACCGCTTGTGAGTTTACTTCGGGACTTGCAGTACTTGAGCGCTTCAATATGGAGGATTATCGGTTGATCATGCACCGCTTGGAAATGGACTACCACCGCAGGCCATCTCGGGGTGCCTGTGAATCCCGTGCAGCAATACCTCAGGCGTTAGAGCAGGAGATCCGCGATGAATTGGCATCTTCAAAGGACCGCGCAAGTCGGTTTTCTATGGTTTCGGAACTTTTTGACTCAGAGGGGCAGCGTGCAGCGACGGCCACTGTTCATTGGCATGTGAAGCCCTGGGACGCCGTGAAGTTTGGTCGCACATCGTGATGCCGTCGATTGTCCTGTGGATTATTTGATTGGGTGGGGGTGCGCCGCTTTGCGCTGCGTATCTTTGTGAATCCAATTGAACAAAGGCATGATCAACATTACCCTTCCCGACGGTTCTACCCGGAAAGTTGAATCTGGCACCACTGCGCACGATATCGCATTGGAGATCAGCGAAGGCTTAGCGCGCAACGTATTGGCAGCAGAAGTCAATGGCGAAGTGTGGGACCCCCAACGTGAAATTCACTCAGATGCTTCGTTGAAGCTGCTGACATGGAATGACGATGCGGGCAAAAACACCATGTGGCACAGCTCTGCGCATTTGCTGGCGGAGGCGCTGGAAGCGCTTTACCCCGGAGTGAAGTTTTGGGTGGGCCCACCAATTGAGCATGGGTTTTACTATGATGTTGATTTTGGTGATCAAACGTTTACCGACAAGGATTTCGCAGCTGTCGAGCAGAAGATGCTGGAATTGGCCAAGGCGAAAAACCCTTTTATTCGAAAGGAAATCTCAAAGGCAGATGCCATCGCCCTTTTCGAAGCGAAAGGAGATGAGTACAAACTTGATTTGTTGGAAGGGCTCGAGGATGGTACCATTACATTGTATACCCAAGGGAACTTCACGGACCTATGCCGTGGACCACACATGCCGCATACGGGATTTGTGAAGGCCGCGAAGGTGATGTCCATTGCGGGTGCTTATTGGAAAGGCGACGAGTCGAACAAGCAACTCACGCGTGTTTACGGAATCACGTTTCCGAAAAAACAGGAATTGACGGCCTACCTCGAGTTGTTGGAACAAGCGCGTGCGCGAGATCATCGCAAACTGGGCAAGGAAATGGACTTGTTTGCTTTCTCTGATAAAGTCGGGCAGGGTCTTCCGTTGTGGTTGCCGAAAGGAGCTGAGTTGCGTTCTCGACTCGAAGATTTTTTGAAGGAGGCACAACGAAAGGCTGGTTACCAGGGAGTCATCACGCCGCACATTGGAAACAAAGAACTGTACATCACGAGTGGACACTACGCGAAGTATGGTGCGGATAGCTTTCAGCCGATTCAGACACCTTCGGAAGGAGAAGAGTATTTGCTCAAGCCTATGAATTGCCCTCACCACTGTGAGGTGTACAAATCACGTCCGCGCAGTTACCGGGATTTACCTGTTCGATTTGCTGAGTTTGGTACGGTCTATCGCTACGAACAATCGGGTGAACTGCATGGATTGACCCGTGTTCGGGGATTCACTCAAGATGATGCCCACATTTTCTGTACGGCGGATCAGGTCAAAGAGGAAGTCAGCAACGTCATCGATTTGGTACTCTACATCTTCAAGATTTTGGATTTTGAAGACTTCGTAGTCCAGGTGAGTTTGCGCGATCCTGAGAACCCTGAGAAATACATCGGTAGCGATGAAAATTGGGAGAAGGCAGAGCGCGCCATCCAAGAAGTGGCGGAAGAAAAGAGCCTAAAGACCATTGTTGAATTGGGTGAAGCGGCATTCTATGGTCCCAAATTGGACTTTATGGTACGCGACGCCATCGGTCGGAAATGGCAATTGGGTACTGTGCAGATTGACTACAATTTGCCTGAACGATTTGAATTGGAATATGTCGGTGCTGACAACAGCAAGCACCGTCCCGTGATGATCCACCGTGCTCCCTTTGGATCGATGGAACGTTTTGTGGCCATATTGATTGAACATTGCGCTGGAAAATTCCCGCTTTGGCTGACACCGGAACAGGTGAAAATCCTGCCGATTTCAGACCGATTCAACGAATATGCAGAAGGGGTTTCAAAAGTCCTTGAAAATCACGATATTCGCGCCCTCGTAGATGACAGGTCTGAGAAGGTTGGGAAGAAGATCCGCGATGCGGAACTTGAAAAGATTCCTTACATGCTCATAGTTGGTGAAAGCGAGGCCGCTGAAGGAACCGTATCTGTGCGCAAGCAGGGAGAAGGAGATATAGGCGGATTGACTGTTGAAGCTTTTGCAGAACGTATTCGTTCTGAGATTGCAGAGATGCTCAAAAAAGAAGACTGAATACTCATTAAATACCACGCGTTATAGCTATTCGCAGAAAAAAGACCCCGTACAGGGGAAGGGTACGCCAAGAGGAGCTTCACCGGATCAATGACAAGATCACGGTAGCGGAGGTTCGATTGGTAGGTGACAACGTGGAGCCTTGTGTCATGAAGACACAAGATGCCATTAACCTCGCCCTTGAAATGGAATTGGACTTGGTAGAAATTTCTCCCAAGGCTGAGCCACCTGTATGCCGGATCACGGAGTACAAGAAATTCTTGTACGACCAGAAGAAGAAGCAGAAAGAAATCAAAGCGAAGCAGCAAAAAGTGGTTGTTAAGGAAATCCGATTCGGACCGAATACGGATGACCATGACTTCCAGTTTAAGTTGAAGCACGCGCGAAAGTTCTTAGAAGAGGGTTCGAAGTTGAAGGCATATGTCTTCTTTCGCGGAAGGACCATCGTTTTTAAAGAACGCGGTGAGATTTTGTTGTTGAAGTTTGCACAAGAGTTGGAGGATATAGGAGTCGTTGAACAATTGCCGCGATTAGAGGGCAAGAGAATGACAATCATATTCAATCCGAAGAAGAAATAACCAAAAAAATCCGAGGCCATGCCGAAGATGAAAACTAAAGGAAGCGCCAAGAAGCGTTTCAAATTTACTGGGAGTGGGAAGATCAAGCGAAAGCACGCCTTTAAGAGTCACATTTTGACGAAGAAGGGAACGAAGCAGAAGCGGAATTTGACGCACACGACGACCGTTGATAAAGCGGACGTTCGAAGCATCAAGCGCCAACTCTGTGCTTAAGCAGCATTGCCCCGATCTCACTTTTAACCATCTGGTTTTGTTAAACCCGGTATTCGGTATCCAAGCGTAGCCTTTGTGCTAACACCGCTTACCAAAAAACACAAAGAACATGCCACGTTCTAACAATGCAGTAGCGTCGAGGACACGCCGTAAAAAGGTCCTCAAAATGGCGAAAGGGTACTACGGTGCCCGTAAAAACGTCTGGACGGTCGCCAAAAACGCCGTTGAAAAAGGTTTGCTCTACGCCTACTCAGGCCGAAAGCAGCGTAAGCGTCAATTCCGCTCTTTGTGGATCTTACGAATCAATGCTGGAGCTCGTGAGCACGGCATGTCGTATAGCACATTGATGGGATCGCTTTCCAAGAAAGGAATTGAATTGAATCGTAAAGTATTGGCTGATTTGGCCATGAACCACCCGGAGGCCTTCAAGGCTGTGGTGGACCAAGCGAAATAACCACCGCAAGGTGTTTCTATAAAAAAAGCCGTCTCCTTTGGGGACGGCTTTTTTACTTCAACATATTTTGGACTCAGTAGCGTTCAATTCAAAGCGCTAAGAGCTCGTTCTTTTGCTTTCGCAGCCGCAGTGTAATCAGGCTTAAGTCGCAAAGCTTCTGTGTAGTCGTCCAAGGCACGTTGGATCTGCCCCATGCTCTCCAAGGACAATCCTCGGTTGTAAAAAGCTTGGTGATAATACGGCAACCGTTCAATGGCTTCGCCAAACCAGAATGCGGCACTATCATAGGCTTGCAGGTACTCCAAATGAATGAATCCCTGGTTGTACGATGCCGTCGCATTTTGAGAATCCAATTCCAAAATTTTCTGATACAGCTTGAGCGCTTCTTGATAACGACCGGAATCTTGAAGAAAGATGGCCAAATTGTAGTGCGGCTCGACGGCATTTGGTCGCAACTCCATGGCAGATCGGTAGTACTCCTCGGCTAACGGGTCCTGTTGACTTGCTAAGAAAATGCCGAGTGTGATGAAGCCGTCAAAGAAATTAGGATTTACTTCAACCGCTGTTTGATATGAACTTTGGGCCTTTTCAAGGGCTCCTGTAGCTTCATAGATACGTCCCTTCATCCAGTATGCTTCGTGCAGCTGGTCGTCTACTCGGAGTGCACTATTGAGCCAATCAAAAGCATCTTCATATTGATTGAGATGAATGGCAAATTCTGCTCGTCGCATTAAGCAGGCCACATCATCCGGAAATCGTTCAAGGCAGTTTTCGAGCTTGTCCAAACAAGGTTCGAATTGTCGAAGTTGGTACAGCACTTCGGCTTGCATTTCCCAGGCGGGTGCATAATTAGAATCGGCGCGCAATGCGAGATCCCAATCTGCGATGGCGCCAGTGGCGTCCCCGTTTTTGAGTTTGAACTCAGCCCGTGCAGCATAGGCTTTTGGATCCTGTGGGTTATTCAGAATCAAGTCACGGATAGAGTCCGACTCAGACAGCTCGCGCTCTGGATTGAGCGGAGTCGTCTGATCAGAATGCTTACATCCCAGAAATAAAAGGGAACAAGCGAATGCAATCGCCGGTACAATATCCCGACAGGTCTGTGTCATGCCTCAACAGCTTCTTCAACGAGAGCTGGATCAGCAACAGGCCCAGCAATGGCTTGCTTGATGAGTCCTTCAAGTTCCTCCATCAATTCTTGGTTGTCCTCAAGCAAATGACGCACGGCATCTCTTCCCTGTCCTAACTTGGTTTCCCCATAGCTGAACCACGATCCGGCCTTCTTAATGATATTCATCTCGACGCCCAAATCAATGATTTCTCCAGACTTGGAAATGCCCTTTCCATAGAGGATGTCAAACTCAGCTCTTCGGAAGGGTGGAGCCACTTTGTTTTTGACCACCTTGACTTTCGTTCGGTTTCCAAGAACCACATCACCATCCTTAATCTGCGTAGACCGACGGATGTCCAAACGAACGGATGCATAGAATTTCAAAGCATTTCCACCGGATGTTGTTTCCGGGTTTCCGAACATCACTCCAATTTTCTCTCGCAATTGGTTGATGAAGATGCAGGAGCATCCTGTTTTGGAAATGGAACCGGTCAATTTTCTGAGGGCTTTCGACATCAGGCGAGCTTGCAAGCCAACCGATGAATCGCCCATTTCACCCTCAATTTCAGCGCGGGGTGTCAAAGCTGCAACCGAGTCGATGACGATCAAGTCGATGGCGCCAGAGCGAATCAAATTGTCTGCAATTTCAAGAGCTTGTTCCCCGTTGTCCGGTTGCGAAATCAACAGATTCTCTGTGTCAACACCTAAGTTTTCGGCGTAGTACTTATCAAAGGCGTGCTCGGCATCGATGAAGGCACAAATGCCTCCTTGCTTTTGAGCCTGCGCAATGGCGTGAATGGCCAGAGTAGTTTTCCCGGAGCTCTCAGGACCGTAGATTTCGACCACCCGACCGCGCGGGTAGCCTTGAATGCCCAATGCGAGATCCAGGGTCAACGAGCCTGAGGGGATGGATTCGATGGCTTCTACAGGCTCATCGCCTAATTTCATCACGGCTCCTTTGCCGTAGGTTTTGTCCATGCGGTCCAATGTCAATTGAAGCGCCTTGAGTTTTTGTGCGTCTGCAGCCATTTTTTCTTGTTTAGGACGAAGGTATCTACCCTACATCGTAATGAACTTACGGAGTGAATGGTTTTTTGTCAACGAAGAACCTTGTTTTGTTCGCGTCGGAGCCTTCAGAGGCCAAACCCAGCGATAACTTCTGCGGCGTGATCCTTCGTTTTTGGTTTGAGGATAACGGTGACAATGTGTCCTTGCTCGTCGATGAGGAAGGTAGTGCGATGTGTGCCTTCGTATTCCTTTCCCATGAATTTTTTGAGCCCCCACACCCCAAAGGCTTCGTGCAGGCTCAAATCTTCATCACACGCCAAATCAAAAGGAATGCCATACTTGGTCATGAACTTCACGTGTTTCGCCGCTGGGTCAGGGCTCACGCCCAAAACGCGGATACCGGCTTCCGCCAAGGTCCCATGGTGTTCCGTTAAATTGCAAGCCTGCGCAGTACAGCCGGGAGTCATATCGCGAGGATAGAAATACAAGGCCAATTTAGAGCCTGCGTAATCGGATAAACTCCGTGTGCTACCATCTTGGATGGTGGTTTGAAAGGCGGGTGCAGCGGATTGGGCTGCAAGGGGGGAAGCGATTTTGTGCATGAAATAGAAACACTTGGATTAACTGCAAGTTCGGTGCTACTCTCTGCAATTTTATGCCCAATTTGCTAACGCATGTCAGTCGAGTTCAAATATGTCGATGTGGTCCTTCCACTTCCCTTGCCTAAGTTGCTGACTTACAGTTTGGAGGGTGTCTTAAATCCGGTGAAATTCGGGATGCGCGTAGTGGTGCAAGTGGGGACAAAAAAACGTTACACAGCGATCGTTTGGCGCGTTCACAACGATGCTCCGCTGGTTTACGATGCACGTCCCATAGAATCTGTAGTGGATGAATATCCCGTGGTGGTTGAATTGCAACGCTCTTTATGGGATTGGATGTCCTCGCATTACATGTGTTCTCGAGGCGAGGTGATGGCTGCGGCTTTGCCTGCAGGTTTAAAGTTGAGCAGTCAAACCCGTTTGGTTTTGCATCCTGACCGGGACCCTTTGGCCGAGCGGATGTTAACGGATTCAGATGCTGCAGCAGGACTTCTTTTTGAGGCTGTTTTAGCGCAAGGGGGCCTAACAGTTCAGGATGCTGCAAAATTGTTGCAAGTGCAGTCTCCGCAACGAGCGATTAATCGATTGGTGGATGCGGGGTTGGTCCTTACTGAGGAAGAGTTGAAAGAGCGCTATCGCCCGAGGATGGAACGCGTCGTGGAGTTGGCTCCTGATTTTCAAGATGAAGCCACGGTGCAGTCAATGCTTGATATGTTGGAAAAACGGGCGCCCAAGCAGGCTGAAGCACTCATGGGTTATTTGTCGCAAGCACCTATTTGGGGTGCGTTGGTTGCCGAGAAGTCCTTGCTGAAGAGACTTGGTGCTGGAACAGAGATTTTTCGGAAATTGGAGGAGCGCGGTGTTTTTCGGCGTTCCAAGCGTCCTGAATTGGCGACAAGCCCTGTTCTGCCGGGCCAGAATCAGTCGCTCCCCATCCTCAGCCCAGCACAAAAAAAAGCGTATGATGCACTCGTCCAAAGTCGAGACGCAAAACGCTTAGCGCTGCTCCATGGGGTGACAGGGTCCGGCAAGACGGAATTGTACATTCATTTAATTGCGGATGCCCTGGAAGCAGGAGGGCAGGTGCTTTTCTTGGTGCCTGAAATTGCTTTGACCACCCAGCTAATTCAACGGCTTGAGTTGTATTTCGGGGCTTATATGAGTGTGTATCACAGTCGTTTTACGACCCGAGAACGCACGGAAACGTGGCTTGACGTATTGGGAGCTCCATTGCACAAAAAGCGCAACCCGAAGGGAGGCCGTTTGGTGGTCGGACCGCGTTCTGCAATTTTCTTGCCTTTTACCGCATTGAAATTGGTTTTGGTAGATGAGGAGCATGAAGGGAGTTTCAAACAGCAAGATCCTGCTCCGCGCTACCAAGCGCGCGATGTTGCTATGTGGCTGGCTCAAAAGGCAGGTGCATTTGCGGTGCTTGGCTCTGCGACACCTTCGGTGGAGACGCACTGGCTTGCGGAACAAGGAAAGTTGGACCGCGTTGATCTAACAGAACGGTTTGGAGGAGCACAGCTTCCAGAAATCTGGTGTGCTGATCTGAGAAAGGCACATCGTCAGCGCGCGATGTTTGGTCACTTTTCGCGCGAGCTTAAATTGGAAATTGAGGATGTTCTGAAATTGGGTAAACAGGTTATTCTGTTTCAAAATAGACGAGGATATGCTCCGATGTGGCAGTGCGCGACATGCGCATGGATGCCCGGGTGCGAACGCTGCGATGTTCCGCTGACGCACCACAAATGGAAAAATGAACTGCATTGTCACCACTGCGGATTCATGGAAAATCCTCCGCCCAAAACATGTGTGTCATGCGGAAAGGCCACAATGGAACCCAAGGGCTTAGGGACAGAGCGGATTGAAGAAGAGTTAAAGGAACATTTCCCTCAAGCACGTGTGGCCCGAATGGATTGGGATACCACACGGAGTAAGCACGGCCATGAACGCTTGGTACGGGCCTTTGCCAATCAAGACTACGATATTCTGGTAGGTACGCAAATGGTGACCAAGGGATTGGATTTTGCACATGTGCGCTTGGTGGGCGTTTTGAATGCTGATCGCATGCTGAGTTTTCCCGATTTCAGGTCGTTTGAACGGTCTTTTCAAATGCTCACGCAAGTAGCGGGACGAGCAGGCCGAACAGGTGAAAGAGGCAAAGTGATTTTGCAGACTTTCAATCCAGAGCACTGGGTCTTAAACAAGGTCATGGAACACGATTACCACGGCTTAGTGAAGCAAGAACTCTTGGAACGGAAGAATTATAAATACCCGCCATTTGACCGCTTGATTCGAATTACCCTGAGGCATTCCGATGCAAATCGTTTGGAGGCTGCGGCGGAGGTGTTGGCTTTGCGGCTGCGTCAGCGATTTGCGGAAAGGACAATCGGGCCAGAAACACCCGTGCTCAGTCGAATCAATGATTTACACCACCGCATCATCTTGTTGAAATTCGAACGTTCCCTCGCTCCAGCGAGTTACAAAACGCTTCTCGGAGAAGATGTCTTTTCCTTTCAGTCAGATGACCGATTTAAGCGAATCCGGATCACAGTTGACGTAGACCCGGTTTGATGGAATGCTGTGTCCCTGAGGGAGAGATGAACGTCCAGATGCAAGGCGTCGTTTGACTCCATCCAATGCGATCGATTCCAACTTGAGTCGGTGCACCTGGAAGAGAAATCTGAAATTCATTCAGTTTTTTCCCGGCCAAGTCAAAGGCTGTGCCATACCACAGACCGGCCTGTTGACAAGCGAGCGTCAACTGTCGACCATCCCATTGCACCGATTCCATGAAGGAAGGGGTTTCAATCAATTCACTGGTGTCTCCGAAGTAATGAAATGAGGGCGTTCCGTTTCCACTATTGGCTACACCAAGGGTGTCTGTTTGTGTCGCATAGCTGATATCCGCAGGATTAGCGAGTCCACTGCCAGCACCTTGAACGGCCACTTCCGAAGTGCTAAAGTCATTGGAGTATTTGGTGATGCGCGCTGGAGACCATGAGCTGACGTAAAAATTTCCATCGGCATCCATGTCGATGCCATCCAAGTTGCCGATCCCCGAACCATTGACGAGGGTTGTGAGTTCCCCAGAATCCAAATCAGCAGCGAGTATAGAAGCGTTGTTGCCCCAATTGACAATGATTGCACGGTTGTTGGCTTCATCGATCACGACGCCATTGGGTGTTGTGCCTGTAGTTGAAACCAGAACTTCCGAGCTCATATTGGCAGGGTCTGCGATGAGCACGCGGTGGATTCGTCCCGTTGAGAAATCACTCACGATCACTTCACCGGACCGGCTGCCCATACCGTTGAGAAAGCTAGCTCCAGAAATGGACAAAGCTCCCAGTGCATCTCCGGATTCTAAATCATAGGCTCGGACGATGTTGTTGCCAATGGCGATGAGCATTCCGTCCACGACCTCCATTCCATGCGTTGCTGTAGCTGTTCCGAAATAGGAGTAGGAGACACCCCCATTGCTTGTTTCGAGTAAGCTCGTCCCATTGGAAATGAACCAGCGGTTCTCGGTCGGGTCATACTCAGCGGCTTCAATGTTGCCTGGCGTTTGAGCAAAACCAACAGTAGCAATGAGAATCAAGAGGGGTGCAAGGGCCGTAATGTGTTTCATGTCAGGAAGATTGATTTCGCGAAGTTAGGGGTCTTTTCAGCCGACTGCTGCGTTGTTCTCTCAGTTGTTCTAACCGGGAGCTTTCAATACAAGCAAAGACGTCAGTTTGTCGGCGCCGAAAGCCGTAGAAAGCGTCTTTTTTTTCGCCCTGTATCTGTCCATTTTAGAATGAAAATGCAATGTGGCATGAACACCAGGGGATGTCAGGCTTACTCAATGCTCAAAATCAACGGCCTCCAAATATGGAGCTGCCGACTCGGATCATGGTAGACCCTTCATCGATGGCGATTCTCCAATCTCCGCTCATGCCCATGGAAAGTGTGTCCCAAGAGGGGTTCGAATCAAGCAATGATTCGTACAAGAGACGGAGTCCTTTAAACTCACGTGCGACTTGTTGGTGGTCAGGGGTGAAGGTGGCCATGCCCATGAGTCCTCGTATTCTTACATGTTCAAGACCAGCCAACGCATTGCCTTCGATGAAGCGCGTCAGGTCGGGAGCTTGCCATCCGAATTTCATATCTTCTTGAGCAATGTGTACTTGCAATAGGGCATCGACTGTTCTCCCGTGGTTCTTGGCCCTCCGATCGATTTCTACCAATAGACGTTCGCTGTCTACAGCGTGAATCAAGTGAACGAACGGCACAATGGCCTTGACTTTATTGGTTTGTAAGTGCCCAATTTGATGCCAACGAATGGATTTTGGAAGTGCCGCTTCTTTTTCTTGCAATTCCTGCACGCGATTCTCACCAAAGTCCAGTTGATCAGCCTCCATGGCGTCTTGAATGGATGCGTTGGGTTTTGTTTTGCTCACTGCAACGAGTGTGACTTCTGGTGGGAGTTCTTCTCGAATGGACACGATGCGGTCCGCGATTGAAGGGTTAGAATCACTCATTGTTCGAAGGAATGAATGAACAGTCCGCTTCGCAATTTGGGCTCAATCCATGTGCTTTTAGGGGGCAATGTGCCTCCGTTATTTGCAATGTCCTTCACTTGATCCATCAAAACAGGATGCAATTCAAAGATGCATCGGTCCGAGTTTTTCTCAACCCGAGCGACCAGTTGACTGGATGCTAAAGTACCTGGTAGGTATTTTAATCGCGGGTCTTTTCGGGCGTCAATGATTTGGAAAAATGGTTTCAAAACAGACTCATTCAGCCAACCCGCATCGATGCCCTGATCAAAAGGTGCGCGCAGCGTCCACTTCCAACTTCCATGCGTGCTGTGCACATGAAGAACCCCGTTTGATTGGGGTGCTTCGAATGGCGCTTGGAGTGGTTCACAGTCGAATTCGTCTTTGAGTTGATTGAATAAAGCGCTCCAGTCGTCCTTGGAGCGTTCGACCTTCACAACTTCACGGTGGTAGCCGCGAATAATCAATTCTGATTCTGGAATGGCAAAGGTTAAAAGACCTTGTTTATGGGCGTCTTCTGGATTGCGTCGACCCAATTCTAAGCTGGACGCGACCCGGTGGTGTCCATCTGCGAGATACAAAGCAGGCAATCCATCGGCAACGGACGATAGTTGCGCAGCCTGCGCAGGTTTTAAGATCCAAACGGTATGCCGGATGCGGTCGGTCGTAGAGAAGTCATAATCAGACCGGCTGGACGTGATCGCAGCGAGGTGCGCTGTCAATTGCGTCGCAGCTAAGTTGTCTTCAGGATACGCGCACAAAATGGGCTCCGCATTGCAGCCAACCTCCTCCAAGTAAGACGCGAAGAGTCTTTCGCGTTTTTTCAATGTTTGTTCATGCCGTTTCAGTTTGCCTTGCTCAACGAAGGCGAGGTCCATCAAGCCTACAATACCAGTGCATGTTCCATGAGGAGATTCCTGCCGATAGATGGCTAAAGTGGAATCGGCGGGGGATTCAAGCCAGCTGTTTGCTTGAAAGGATTGGAACCCTTTCTTGACCCATTGAAAGAAGTCTTTGCTTCCGCGTTTGGCTTGTATTTTCTGTTGCCCATCGGGGTTGATGACGTGCAGAAAACTGTATGGATTGCGCTCGAGTTTATCCCTTAGCTCAGCTTTACTATAGGTCAAATACGACCTCGATGCCACGAGGTGTGCTTTGTCCTTGGATGGAAGGATGATGCGAAAGGAACGCAACCAGCTCAAGCGCTCAAGTTTTCGTTGATTTCCTGAACAATGGAAACGATTTCCATTCCAATGCGTTCTTGTGCTTCAGATGTGGCTGCACCAATGTGCGGAGTCAATGCGATTTTTGGATGGCGCATCAGGTCTTGTCTCGGCTTCGGCTCTCCCACAAAGACATCCAGTCCTGCACTAGCAACCTGTCCTGAATCCAAGGCTTCAATGAGCGCATCCTCATCCATCACGCCCCCACGGGCTGCATTGATGAGAATGACCCCTCGTTTCATTTGACTAAATTCAGCCGCTCCGATGACGGCATCACCGTTGGCCTGTGCGGGAATGTGCAGACTGATCGCATCTGCTTTTGAGAATGCCTCACCCATGGTGACCAATGGGATATCAACCTCAACAGTTGTGTCACCGATGGTCACAGGAAGTCGGTGTGAACCGGTTTTCTGGTCCACTCCAATGACCTTCATGCCGCAGCCCAATGCATAACTCGCAAGAGACTGACCAATGCGGCCAAAACCGATAATCGCAATGGTTTTGCCTCTGAGTTCAGCTCCTTTACCGTAGGCTTTTTTCAATCCTTTGAACTGATCCGTTCCTTCAACGGGCATGCGTCGGTTGCTATCGTGCAAGAAGCGACTGAGGCCGAATAGGTGTCCCATGACGAGTTCGGCAACACTTTGCGAGCTAGAGGCTGGAGTGTTCCGAACAGCGACTCCTTTTTCACGAGCGTAGGCCACATCGATGTTGTCCATTCCAACCCCGCCACGGATGACGAATTTTAATTGGGGACACGCATCAATAAGCGGTTGACGAATTTTCGTAGCGCTCCGGACAATCACCCCATGAACCTGTTCCTTTTGGATAAATTCGATCAGGTCTTGTGGTTCAATGAATGAAGTCCAAACGCGATGTCCAGCTGTTTCTAAGGCTTCTTTTGCTGCAGCGCTAATGCCGTCGTTGGCGAGGATGTTCATGAAATCAAGTCTAAGTGTGAGAATAGGATATCGAAATGAGGGGGTCAATGGCTACGTTCAAGTTCTTTCATGACGTCGACCAAGACTTGCACAGAAGATTCGGAGAGTGCGTTGTACATGGATGCGCGGTACCCTCCAACGCTCCGGTGGCCTTTTAAGCCATTGATTCCGGCTTCTTTCCAAAGGGCGTCAAAGGCAGTGCCTAGAGCATCGTCTTTTAGTCGGAAGGTCGCATTCATATTGGACCGGCTGTCCATGGTCGCGTGGCCCTCAAACAAGGCATTGCGATCGATCTCTTGGTAGATGAGGTTGGACTTTCGCTGATTGCGTGCTTCCATCACTTCTACTCCACCTAACGCGTGCATCCAACGCATGGTGAGCATGGAAACGTATATCGGAAAGACGGGAGGTGTATTGAACATGCTGTCCTTTGAAGCATGAACGGCCAAGTCCAGGTACGAAGGAATCGAGCGCCCTGTTTTTCCCACAGCATCTCGATCAAATGCATACATGACGGTACCGGCAGGGCCCATGTTTTTCTGGGCACCTGCGTAGATCATGTGAAAAGCTTCCGGATTGAACGTCCTGGAAAAAATGTCTGAACTCATGTCTGCGATCAACGGGACATCACTGGAAGGCACACCTGAAAACTGCGTTCCGAAAATGGTGTTGTTGGAGGTGTAATGCAAATACGCTGATCCAGAAGGGGTCGCGTCGAGGGTTGGAATCCGATCGTAATTGGTCCCTTTGGAAGAACCAACGACGTGGGCTATTCCCGCGTGCTTGGCTTCTTTGATGGCCTTGTTGGCCCACGTGCCGGTATCGACGTACGCTGCAGCGCCTCCTTCGGGCAGGAAATTGTACGCCGCAGTGAGAAAACCTAAACTGGCTCCACCTTGCAGAAACAACACGTCGAAGCGTTCGGGCAGGCCTAAGAGGCTTTTGACCAAGCTGCGAGCCTCCTCCATGACAGCAACGAATTCCTTGCTCCGATGGGAAATTTCGATCAACGAAAGTCCCATGCCATTGAAGTCCAAAACGGCCTGGGAGGCTTCTTGCATCACTTCCGGTGGGAGGATGCACGGGCCTGCAGAAAAGTTGTGTATTTCCATGCTGTAAAGTTGGTGCATTGCATCCGGAAGTCACAGCGTTTTTTGCGAAGATTTTGTTAACGCAAATCGGCTCTTTTCCCTTTACGCTAACGGAGCATTTCTTCGGCTTTTGTTCGAAACACCTGCAAATGGAAAAGGTCGTCCAAGGGCAATTGTTGGATCAGGTTCGTATGCGGCACAAGTCCCTTTAAGATGAGTAGTCTGCGGTCTTCACTGGGGATGAGGTTGAGCAATTGAATGACCTGATCCTGTGTGAGGCAACTCTGATGCTGCCTGGAATCGATGGCACGGCATTTATCGGATTCAAACGTGAGCGCATTGATGGCATTCAGCCAGCGTTGAAAGGCCCGTTCTGAAATCAACGGAAAACAGCTACCTAGCAATGGGTAATGTGGCAATGAGTCGAGCTGTGAACGATGAATTTCCACATTGATGGCATAGCACGTCAGGCCGTCGGAGTCTTTGCTCAGTGGAGCATCCATCTCCCGACCGTTTTCTTTTTCAGCGGCACGAAGTGAATCAGATTCCATTGGACTGTCACAAGGCATGACGCGCTCACAGTATGAGCCCTTTGCCTCGAAGCGCAGGGTAACGAATGGCCCATCGCATGGAGCGGACCATTGCCAAAGCGAGTCCGTCCAAACGGAGTCCAAAAGCAGAGTTTCTCCGGCAACGAGAACACGCCAGGAGGGCAAGGCAGGTGTATCAGAGAGGAGGGATTCCATGGCGGCTGATGACTGCGTTTCTTGTTGGGCATTGCCCGTGTATGAAAACGTAGAAAAGAGCAGGGTCAGCAAAGACAACGTGACAGACCTCATGACTCAGGGTCTGTGGTGGCATGAGGATGCGAACCGGAACGCCCTGAAAGCCAATCAAGGGGTTTCCCAATGCTTAACGTATTTGTTTTTTGCGCCACAAAGAGCATGCATGCCAATCCCCAAGCGCTAGCCAATGCTACGCGAAAGAGGTGCCATGTGGTGCCGTTTTGCTCGGAAAAGAGATGCTCGCTCCAAGTCGCTATGCCCCAGCAACCAGCGGCCGTGAGCAGCAGGGCCACGCTTCCTGCCTTCAAGGAGCGAAGTGCCGAAGGAGTCGTCCATTGGGTGATGTGGATTACGAGCACCGCCATGGCAATGAATTGCATGGCCGTAGCGACGGTCACTCCCCAGGCTACACCCAGTATTCCGAAGTCATTGTTCATGGCATACCATGCCGTCCCGCCAATCGCCATGAGAAAGCCCAGTTTGATGAACGTTGCCGCCACTAACGAATCCAGCGCCCTGACCACGGCATCACCCAATTTGATGAGCGACCGCATGGCCACACCGAGAAAAAGAATTTGAACAACAGGACCAGCCAACAGATACTGGTCTCCTAAAAATAAGACGGCGACATCGGTGGCGAACCACACCAGCACGGCACTCATCGGAAAAATGAGCCAGGCAACGATCGCGGCCGCGCGCTGAACAACGCGTCGCAAAGCCACCAAATCTTCTTGGAGTGAAGAAAGACCGCTAAACAATACGCTGTCTCCGAGTTTACCTAAAATGGTAATCGGCAATCCCAGGAGATAGGCCGAACGATCGTAGAGGCCTGTTTCAGTCCATCCGGAGGTGTTTGACCCCGTATGTGAAAGATGTCCTACCATCAGCGTGTCCACCTTGCTGGCTGCGTAATTGCTCACATTGAAGAGGGTAGAACGGCCGCCGTAGCCGAGCATTTCTTTTAACGTTGCGGGATCAAAGGTGAAGTTGACGCGGACAGGATGCTGCCACCAATAGAGTAAGGCCAAAAGCGCATTTTGAGCGAGCAATGCCACCACATACGACCAGATTCCATACCCTGCGAAAGCCAACCCCAATCCCAAACAGAGATTGCCCAAAACCATCGCAATCAGCGAGGCAATGAATAATTTCTTGAATCCCATCGAACGAATCAAGAGGCTTCTAGGAACGATCGCGATTCCAGATAAAATGAAGCTCAAAGCGATCCATCGCAGAACATCAATTAACAAGGCATCCTCGAAAAAAGCTCCGATGGCAGGAGCGGAAAAATACATGGCCGCGAAGAACACGATGCCCAGAACCAACGAAAAGGAAAAGGCAGAACGTATGTGACGGTCTTCAAGATCCAATCGTTGAATCAAGGCTGGTCCAATGCCAACTTGAGCAAAAATTTCTACAAATCCGACAACGACCAAAGCAATGGCCATCACACCAAAATCTGCCGGAGCAAGGATGCGGGCAAGAATGGAAATGAAGGTCAATTGCAACACCACTTGAGCGACCACATTGACGGATTGCCAGCGGATCGACGCAGCGAATGGTGGTGTCACCCTTTGATTCATCAGCGGGCGATGCTCACAGAACGTTTTTCACGAATCACGGTGATTTTCACTTGACCAGGGTAGGTCATTTCATTCATGATCCGCTGAGAAAGATCAATGGACAGCTGGTCCGCAGCTTCATCAGAGACTTGATCGCTTTCTACCATCACGCGCAATTCACGACCAGCTTGTATCGCAAATGACTTGGTGACGCCAGGATACTCCAGTGCAAGGTTCTCGAGGTTCCGCAAACGTTGAACGTAAGCTTCGACCATTTCACGTCGTGCACCAGGTCGTGCTCCCGAAATGGCATCGCACACTTGGATGATCGGCGAAAGTAGCGTCGTCATCTCGATTTCATCGTGGTGCGCACCAATGGCATTGCAGATGTCTGGCTTTTCTCCGAATCGCTCGGCTAGCTTCATCCCCAACAATGCGTGTGGCAATTCACTTTCTTCATCGCTCACCTTGCCAATGTCATGGAGTAAACCCGCGCGTTTAGCGGCCTTCGGGTCCAGTCCCAATTCAGCGGCCATCGTAGAGCACAAGTTGGCCACTTCCCGGCTGTGTTGCAGCAGGTTTTGTCCGTATGAAGAACGGTACTTCATGCGGCCGACCATGCGAATCAATTCGTTCTTGATGTTATGGATGCCTAAATCGATGCACGTGCGCTTGCCAAGTTCGAGAATTTCTTCTTCGATTTTCTTGATGACCTTGGCAACGACTTCTTCAATTCGTGCAGGGTGAATGCGGCCATCTGTAACCAGTTGGTGCAATGAGAGGCGAGCAATTTCACGACGGACAGGATCAAAACAACTCAAGATAATGGCCTCAGGAGTATCGTCTACGATAAACTCAACACCTGTAGCGGCTTCCAAGGCACGGATGTTTCGTCCTTCTCGGCCAATGATGCGGCCTTTGATGTCATCGTTCGCGATGTTGAAGACTGAGACGGAATTTTCAACACTGTGTTCCGTTGCAACGCGTTGGATGGTTTGGATGACAATCTTCTTGGCGTCCTGGTTGGCCTTGGCCTTCGCTTCTTCTAAAATGTCTTGGACTTGAGAAGAGGCCAAAACTTTGGCTTCTTGTAAGATTTGTTCTTGCAGAGCGTTCTTCGCGTCATCTGCAGACATGTTGCTGATTTTTTCAAGCAACTCGACTGACTTCTGACGATTCTTGTCCAGTTCCTTGCCCTTGTTCTCAAGTGCTTCGAGTCGCTGTTCTAGCTTCTCTTTTTCTTTGTTGAGGTCACGTTCCTGGTTTTTCACCCGATCCTGATTCTTTTGCAAGTTGTTCAGTTCGTTGCGCACCTTGTCCTCCCTGGATTGGGTTTTCGCGGCGCGTTCTTTGAGTTCAGCGTTGTGCTTCTCCTTGAGTTGGATAAATTTCTCCTTGGCTTGAAGGATTTTTTTGTCCTTGATGTTTTCGCCTTTCTGTTCCGCTTTTGCGATCACATTGCTGGCTTGTGCTTTTAAGATTCGGGTGAACAAGGCGTAGCCGAGTGCAGCTCCGAGTGCGACGCCTGCTACGGCGCCAATAATCATTGATGAGGGTTCCATGAATTTCTGTTCAGAAATCAGGCTTCCAGGACACGTGTCAATCGCTCGTGCAGATGTTGTATCCGCTGTATTTGATGTTCATTGAGTTCCGCATTACCAGGAGTCGGCATCGGATTTTCTGCTTTGTTTTTGGAGGCTAGCTGCAGTGCAGTCATGGCCAATAAATCGATGCTGTCTTCTACTTCAAACTGCTTTCGGAATTTCTCCACTTGGTCGTTCACAATAGCTGCTGCAGCGCTAACCTGGGTCTTTTCAGACGAAGGAATGCTGAGAGGGTAATTGCGACCGGCTATGTCGATGTGGATCGTTTCCATGCTTAGGATTCAAGAAGGGCAATGCAGGAATCAACTTCATTCAAAAGCTCTTGAATGACCTTGCGGTCGAGGGCTTGGATGGCTTGATTGTGGGGTAAATGGGGTGAATATATAGAGTTTGAAACAGGCATTTCTTGGCGCTCATCTTTCTGACTGTCCAACGGAAGTGACATCTGATCGTGTTGATCGCGTAACTCCGTCGCGGCAGTTTGCTCGCTCAAGGCTTCTTCTGCACGCTTGGCACGTTGCTGTGCGGCTGCGACTGCATTGCGGGCCGTTTCCATTTCTGAGTTCAAGACTCTCATTTCCGCGCGCTGCTTCTCATGAGCTGTTGCCAGCAATTCAACTTGATCCAATAGGTGGTTCAATGTTGAAGTTTTTGGAGTGCGCGCGTGCGGTGTATTGAAATCTTCCATCAAGGAATGCTGTTCTGTACAAATTTAGCGAAATGAAGGTTGCGTTGGACATAACAAAGGCAGTGATTCACACGTTAGTTTTGCCATTCCAATTGTTGATGAAATTTAGAAAGTCTCGATGGTATTTCGCAATCACCTGTATCCTTTATTTCTGTCTATGAGTCGTTTAGGTTTTGTTTTGGGTATGATTTTCTTGTCGAGTCATGTCCAATCAGGATGGGGGCAATCCCCCGGGTTGCAACGAGATGGCTTGGCTTCACCACTGCCCATCCCGCTTGTATTGGCAGGGAATTTTGGGGAACTCAGGACAAATCACTTTCATACAGGGTTGGATTTTAAGACCCAAGGCAGGGAAGGTATCCCTGTCCTCGCGGCAGCTGATGGGGTGATATCACGTGTGAAAGTGTCTCCTTATGGATATGGAAGGGCCTTGTATTTGAATTCGCCAGCAGGGCTGACGACGGTCTATGCCCATTTGCAAAGATTTGATACAGCGCTTGAGCAGTGGGTCCTCGAAGAGCAGTACCGATTGAATAGGTTCGCCGTCAATTTGTATCCAAAACGCTCGTTTAGCTTCGAGAAGGGCGATACCATTGGGTGGTCTGGAAATTCGGGAGGGAGCAGCGGTCCCCACTTGCATTTTGAAGTGCGGGAAACGGCCAGTGAGAAGCCCTTGAATCCGTTGCTTTGGAATTTTCCGATTGAGGATCATCGAGCCCCGCAATTGGACGCCTTGTGGTTTTTACCGGTCAATGGCGCACAGATTCAAGGGAAGGATGCGCCATTTCGAGCGAAGCATTCCCGTGATACCATTTCCGTGTCAGGTTCCATCCGCTTAGCTGTGGAAGCACTGGACCGTTTAGACGCAGCAAACAACACGTGTGGCGTTTTTTCCATGGAGGCGCAATTGAATGGGGAACCTTGGTTTTCCTGGCAGTTGGACACCTTGGACTTTTCGTTGAAGCTGGATATGAATGCGCATGCCTATTTCCCCATTTGGGATGAACAGGGTGTTCAGGTTTATCGGTTGCATCGCTTGCCGGGCAACCGCCTGCCGGTCTACAAGGAATCCGGGCTTTCTCCCGAGTTGTCGTTGTCACCTGGTGCGTCTGCCGCAATCACCGTTCGTATTCAGGATATTCACGGAAATCGATCGGAACGTGAGTGGATCGTAAAAGGAGGGGATGCGTATTACGAGTGTATGCCTCCCAAGCTATTTCCGTATGATGAGAGTTGTTTTGTTTCGGGCTTGCAAGGGGGGAGTGTGAGTGCTCCTGCCGATGCTTTTTACGATGATTTTTGGTTGTACCTGGAGCGAGAAGGTGAGGAGCATTGGTTGTTGGGTTCTGTGGGTCAAGCTGTCCGCAAGAAATTGACGGTGCGCATTCCACTGCCGGCGAGCGACTCTTCTGAAGTGGCCCCCCAAAGAGGGTGGGTTGCTACCATGCGTGAAAAAGACGGCGAATTAAATGCCGTTTATCCGGCTTCGTTGTCCGAGGGAGAGGCGGTCTTCGCAACGCGTACGTTTGGAACGTATGCCTTGGAGTTGGACACGATTCCGCCTGTGGTTGAACCGAATCGCGTGCACCTGCCAGCGTCGGGATCCATCTTGCGCATGAGTGGGCGGTCCGAGTTGCGCTTTTCTGTGTCCGATGATTTGTCGGGGTTGGAGGAGATCAATGGCTACATCGATGGAAACTGGGTGTTGTTTCGATGGGATCCGAAACGGGAGCGCATCTGGTATGAGCTGTCCGATGAAAAACACCGTTCTGGAGCGGAAGTGCGCGTAGAAATTACCGCAAAAGATGCGGTCGGAAATGTGATGAAGTGGGACGGTATTGTCGCGTTTCCCTAACGCGATTTGGGGTTACTGACCGTCTTGAAATCCCCGCAAGCCCTGTTTGAATCGACTGTAGTCAATAAAGAATACTGCTCTGATAGACAGGCTGTTAACGAATCCTACTTCAATCATCTGTGCAAAGTTAGACCGATAGGAGTTGGGGAGGACTTCACCCTGGACGTCTTGCAATAAGTTGTTCTTCCAAACGACATTGATTTCGGAACCCGGGGAGAAGATCCACCGATACACCAAGTCGATGCTCCATGCGTTGAAATTGACGTCGTATTCAGAAGTTCCATCAGATCTCAGGAGAACAGCATCGGTATCGACCAAGACCCCGCTTTCCGGCAACATCAAAAAAGAATTTTTATAGCGCACTTGGCTCCAGGAGTGTCGGACCCGAGCTGACAAACTCATGCGATTGTTGAAAATATAATTGACGTTCAAGACTTGCGTACGCTCGATGTTGTCGCGTTGACCAAAGAGACTGATTGGAGGACCTTCCGGATCGCTGACGCTGTCGATCAGCACATCTACCCAACCGCGCTCATTTGATTTTTGGATGATTTTCCAAACATATTTGACTGTCAAGCGGTCATTGAACCGAATCCGAGGTGCAATGCGAATGGTTTGTTCTTTCCAGTCCTTGTATAAAGCGCCAAAAGCGAGCCATCCACCCAAATCAATGGCGAGGCGTTTTCGGTAATCACTGCTGTACCAACTGTTCGCGACAACCCATGCGGGCTGCTTCCAAATCAAGCCGTCAATGCGGGAAGCGAAAAAATCGTTTCCCTGCGTGGGTTGACTGGAGAGTTCGACATTCCATGTATTGAACAGTTTTGTGGTGGCGCGCCACCGCGCTTCAACGATCCATGAATTGAACATCCTGGGCGATTCGATGCGGTTATATTCCGTGTCCAGCGACCAACTCATCCGATTGAATCGGCCAAAGGGTTCGTAGATCTTGTAAGAAACGGAGCCGAAGGTCACCGCTTCGTTGGGGGCTTCTAAGTAGCCCAAGTCGTTGGGGTCGAAATTTGCAGACTCTTCGGCGTGCCCGATGGAGTACGTTAGCTTTCCGGCCATTCTACTCGCCATGATGTTCCATGCATCTCCCTCGTCTCCCTCGTCGCCCTCGTCGCCCTCGTTTTCTTCGTTTGATGCCGCATTGAACTTGCGATTGAGCGCTCCCCCTCCTTCAAGGCTCCAGAGGTTTTTGCGGTCCCGAACCTCAAAACTCGCGGCTTGCACCCACGCGTCCATCCTTTCTCCTTCGCGCGCTACCAGCGTGCTGGTTGTTGTGACGTACCCATTGTTGGGCAGGTTTTGGTCTAAAACAGCCACGGAATACGATGTCATGGAGGAGTCGGCGTTTTCCCGAGCAAAAGCTTGCAGGATTCCGACGCCCAAGCCTCCTTTCGTTCTCCCCGATATCTTGGAGGCATTGAGTAGCTGCGCGTCTTCTCCGATTCGCCTGGAGTATACGATGCCACTTTTGTTAAAGAGTTCGGTTCCTTCTTTGAAGAATTGGCGGTTTTCATCAAACTGGATCTCGAATGGGGACAGGTTCAGCACCAAATTATCTGATACCACTTGACCAAAATCAGGAATCAAGGTCATGTCCAAGGTGAACGCATTGCCGAGTCCCACTTTCAAGTCCAAACCTCCATTGTACGATCCGGCCATCTCTCCATCCGAAGCTGTCGCGTACGAGCTGAAATAGGGAAATAAACTCAGTCTCAACGGCGGGTCAATTCCTTTGATTCCCTTGAGCACTCCTCCTTGGTTGAGCGTCTCTTGGGTGGGGTCCATGGGGTTCCAGACGCTTTCTTCTCGAAGTCGCCTGATGCCGCGATAGAAGTTGATGCCCCAGATTTGCTCTTCGCTTTCGGGAAAACGAAAGGCCATCCAGGGGATGCGGAACTCGGCAGTCCAACCGAGTGAGTCAATTTGGCAAGCCACGTCCCAAACGGCATCCCACGAAGCATCATTGTTTCCAGCGCTGAGCTGTTCGTCGCTTTGAACGCCATCCGGTGTCGTGCTAAAGCGAACAGCATTGATGCCGTCATTGAAGGTGCTGAACCACACACCGAAATCATCGGCATTGAGTATTCGATCTCTTTGGGAAAGCTGGTGGAGAATGCTGTCAGGAGCGCTGTCCCACATGCGTGCACCGATGTACAGTGCGTCATCGTCATAGGCAAATCGCACATGGGTTTGATGACTTGGAGACTCAAAGGGGTGCGGTGACAGCTGCGTGAAATCACCGGCTACAGGGACCTTGTTCCATCCCGTGTCATCAAGTTGGCCGTCCACGGAAATCGGTTGTTCTAGACGCACGGATTCAATCGAACGGATTGAGCGGTCTTGCGCTGCTGTTGATTGGGAGGCGAGCAGCCCAATGATGAGCAAAAAGCGAGGGGAGAAGTTGTTGGAGGTAGCCATGGCTCCTTTAGGAACAAGGTTAACGGTAAATCTGTTCACGATTCAGCATGTTTTGCCACGCACGGGCATTCCGCAAGTGATCCGCATAGCGAACGGCGAACGCATGCTTCCCAGATCCATCGGGTTTGGCACACATGTACAGGTAGGAGTGCTTCTCCGCATTGAGCACAGCGTCAATGTAGGAGGGTTCGGGGATGCGGATTGGTCCAGGAGGAAGACCGGGATTGAGGTAGGTGTTGTATGGCGAATTCACGCGTTTGTCTTTGTCCAAAAGCCGTTGAATTCCCCAATCACCTATGGCAAACTTGAGCGTAGGGTCGGCTTGAAGGAGCATGCCTTTTTTCAAACGATTCAAATACAAACCGGCTACGCGTGGAGCCTCATCGAGTCGTGCCGTTTCTTCTTGGACAATGGAGGCCAACGTGACCACCTCGCGAGCGGTGAGGTTCATGTCCCATGCTGTTGTGAGGCGATCTCGATTCCACCATTTCTCACTTTCCCGGATCAACCTTGCTGCGACATCGTCAGCATCGGACTCCCAATACATGCGATAGGTGTTGGGTACAATGCGCCACAACAAGCTGTCAACATCAAGAGCGTGAACCAATGCCGCGCTATCCGCCCATACGCGCTTAGAAATGGCACCTGCAATTTCTTCTATGTGCCGCTTGGCAGGAACGATTACGGGCATTTCATCCCGCTCTCCGGTCGCGATTCGTCGGGCGATGACATGGGCCGCAACAGGTCCGCTTTCACAATACCGGCCCGCACGAACACTCCACCCACGCCACGCGATGATTTGCGCAGCTTCCGGAAGCTGCGTTCCCCAATACGCTTCTGAATCGGGGTCCAACTCGTCCGGTCCGATATGAATGCACCAGGTGTCATCCGGTCCAACCGGTGCATGCCATAAGGTCCATTTCTCCCAGCCCCACAGTCCAGAAGCCCCACATCCAATGACCGCAATCATTCCAAAAATGGCTTTCCACTTCATTTTTTAGCAAGGGTTTGAGGTCGAATACACTGCACGCAGAAAGCATCTATCCAGTGATCACCGTGACGGATCCAATCCCGTAACTCTCCAGAACGCGTAAATCCAGCGGTTTCGAAAACGGACAAGCTCGCCTGGTGCGTGTTGGGTATTTCTGCCCACAATTGATGCAGACCCACGTGTTCAAAGGCATAGTGAGCTAAGAGTTCCAAGCATTGCGCTGCGTGGCCTTTTCCCCGATGCTCTTCGAGAATGACGATCCCAACGCCTGCTCGTCGGTTCCGGGGATCCAGTTGATAGAGATCTACCGCACCGATGGTTTTTGGAGAAGTTTCAATGGTTTCCACCATCAAACGCAACTGCAAATCCCGCCACAAGTCGTGTTGTCCCGAAGCAAAATTCCGCAAAGCCTCCCGCCCAATAGGGTTCATCGTGGCCCCAATCCACCATTCCTTTGAATCGTTTTCGATATCAAATAACAAGTCAACATCCTCCGGCTCCATGGCCCTCAGTCGGTGCGTTTCGTTCTCGAGCATGCAACAAAGATACCGATGTTGCGGAGCGTCTTTCATTCCTTGGTAATTTGCGCTCGATTCTCAATTTAATCGCACCATGCACGCATCGATTTCAAGGCCAACTCAAAGTATACGCCAAAAGCGTTTTGCTGAATTTAAGCTCCTGGGAGTGATGCTGCTGGCCGGTCTATTTCTCAGTGGCTGCACCATCAACCGGGACATCATGTTCAAAACGGGCGATGGCTATGATTTTGCCTCGTTGGAGGATATCGGATCTTCGGAATACCGCATTGCACCCAATGATTTGATCACCTTCCAGTTGTTTTCAAATGAAGGCGAACGCCTCAATCAAATGACAGCAGGAAGCGCAGGTAGCGAAGGCGGAGGGAACCAAAACATGATGAATCAGCAGAATCAGATATCTTACCTGGTACGTCAGGATGGTATTTTGGAATTGCCGGAAGTGGGGGATATGCGATTGGAAGGCTTGACCATTGAAGCGGCAGAAGGGTTGTTGGAAGAGGCTTATAGTAGCTATTACAACAGACCCTATGTGGTCATTCGGGTCACCAACAAGCGGGTACTGATGTTTCCAGGCGAGTCGGGACGCGCACTTGTCATTACGTTGGAAAACATGAATACCAGTCTTTTGGAGGTCATGGCTTTGGCCGGTGGCATAGGGTCACGAGCCAATGCTTCGAAAGTCAAGCTGATTCGCCGCACTGAAGAGGGAAACAAGGTGTATCAAATGGATTTGTCAACAGTGGAAGGATTGAGCGATGCACAACTCGTGGTCCAGGCGAATGACATTATTTACGTGGAGCCTTTACCGCAATTGGCCAGGGAGTTGGGAGAAAGTTTGAGCCCGCTCACCGCACTCTTGTCCACATTTACATTCTTGTATGCCTTCATTATCAACACGCCCAATTGAAATGGAAATTCGAGATTTGGCTTTGGAGGGAATGAAATTGTTGGTGCCACGTCAATTCAAAGATGACCGGGGTATTTTTTGGGAAACGTGGCGTGAAGGCATGTTGCTCGACGATCAAGGAAATCCCTTGGACTTTGTCCAAGACAACTTGTCCATCTCAAAAGCCGGCACGTTGCGTGGAATGCACTTCCAGCGGGCTCCACATGCCCAGGGAAAACTGGTCCGAGTCGTAGCGGGGAGCATTTTGGATGCGGTTGTGGATTTGCGCGCAGATTCGCCCACGCGAGGACAATTTGAGGTTGTGCCCCTTTCAGCAACCAACGGCCACCAACTGTGGGTTCCGGCGGGTTTTGGTCATGGGTTTTTGGCCTTGGAGAACCAGACCACTGTGGAATACCGCTGCACGGCGAGCTACCATCCCGAGTCGGAGGGTTCGATTCGATGGGATGATCCCGATGTGGCCTTAGACTGGCAGTTGGATTCGTTGAGTGATGTGGAGGCGCCGTTGCTCTCAGAAAAGGATGCCATCGCCCCCTTATTGAAGGACATCGATTGGCCTTTTTAATGGGACGAAGGGCCGTTCTCATTTGTTCATAATTCATGCATTATCGGCGGGGTTTTGCCCCTCGGAGCGACTTGCTGTGAATAGTTTTGCCCCATGGGTTTCAATGATCATTTCGCTTTCGGGAAGTACCGTGTTTCAGGCGTTCGCGGCATGTTTTTTCTGCTTTTAGTCGCCATTGGCTTTGGAGCAACGGCCTGGTCCCCCACGACTCCAGCTGTTGGGGATGAGAAAGATTTCCTGGAGGAGAGCACCTTAGATGTATTGGGCAATGGATCGCAGAATCAATCGCCCAGGATGCCAGTTCGCTTATCCCTGGCCGATGAAGTTGTCCCAATGGATGCCTTCGGGGTGCGAGAGCAATTGGATCGAGAGTTGGTGGTGAATGCTTACCGCCACGGTTCGACCATGTTGTATATGAAGCGAGCGGCGCGGTGGTTTCCGATGATCGAACCCATTTTAGAAGCGCATGGAATTCCGGATGACTTCAAGTACCTCGCAGTCATTGAGAGTGGATTGGATCAGGTGGTTTCGCCTGCCGGAGCCACCGGATTTTGGCAATTCATGAAAGGAACGGCCCCGCAGTTTGGATTGCGCGTGTCGTCTGAAGTGGATGAGCGCTACCATGTTGAGAAATCAACCCATGCCGCCTGTGCCTATCTCCTCGAGGCCAGAGAGGCATTTGGGAGTTGGGCATTGGCCGCTGCATCGTACAATATGGGGATGGCAGGGGTGCGACGTGAATTGAAAGAACAGGGTGTCGGTTCGTATTGGGAGCTGCATCTCAATGCGGAAACTGCCCGCTACGTATACCGTTTGTTGGCCATCAAAACCATCTTTGAAGCGCCCGAAGCCTATGGATTCGACTTGCGCGCCGAAGCTCTATATGCTCCGTATGAAGTCGAGACGCATTGGGTCAAGGGATCCATTCCAGATTTGGCTCAGTTTGCGCGTTCACACGGTTCAAACTTGAAAGAATTGAAAACGTTGAATCCGTGGCTTCGAAAGGATCGGTTGAATCTGGTGCAAGGCGATTCTTTACGGATCCAACTGCCCATACACTAAACGCCACGGCGTAAATTAGAGGATGACTGATTATTTAAATATGGCGTTGAAAGCGGCCTTGGAGGCGGGCGAAGCGATTTTAGAGATTTACCATTCTGGCGATTTTGATGTCACGGTCAAAGGCGATGATTCACCGTTAACACGAGCGGATTTGGCTGCGCACGAGGTCATCGTTTCTCATTTGGAGGACACGAACATTCCCATCTTATCGGAAGAAGGCCGGGGGATTCCATTTGATGAACGCAAGGATTGGAAGCAGTTGTGGATCGTGGATCCGATTGATGGAACCAAGGAATTCATCAAGCGCAATGGAGAGTTCACCGTCAACATCGCTTTGGTCGAGGAAGGCGTGCCGGTGTTGGGGGTCATTTTCGTTCCGGCTACTGGAGAAATGTATTATTCGGATCGAGAATCGGGAGCATTCAAGGTAGAATCCATGGCGTCCATGGAGGATAGAACGTCGGCTCAGAATTTGCCTTTGAATGGCGAAGGACGTCCTTTTACAGTGGTGGCGAGTCGTTCTCACATGTCGCCAGAAACAGAGGTGTACGTGGAGGAGATGCGCCAAGAGCATGGCGAAGTGGCGTTGATTTCGAAAGGCAGTTCGTTGAAGTTGTGCATGGTCGCAGAGGGGAAGGCGGATTGCTATCCACGTTTCGCTCCGACCATGGAGTGGGACACCGCCGCCGGGCAGGCCATTTGCATGCATGCCGGATTTGATGTCATCGACTGGAATACCAAGGCCACCATGCGGTACAACCGAGAAAATCTGCTCAACGCCTGGTTTTTAGTTCGCTGAGCCGTCAAGGCTTCCCCAAGAATGTCATGTGATAGGCGACGGTTGCGACCCGCTTGTGTCCGCTTGAATTGGTCAGGGTATGCTGGTTGCCCGCAGTACCACGAGCAAAGACTTCCGGCAGCTTCCGCACGACGCCCGCAGGCGCTCCTGATGCCCGGAGGGCTTCTTCCAAAGCGACTTTCTCCCAAGGCTTGGCTTTTTCAGAGAGCAACGGAATCAAGTCCGATCGGTGGCGAACCCGCAAGGCATTCGTTTGGAAACGACTGTCTTCAATGAGCTCCACGCATTCCAGCACACCACACAATCCAGCAAATTGACGGTCGTTTCCAACGGCCAAGACCAGCCAGCCATCGAGGCACGGCAGCAAATCTCCATACGGAGCAATGTTCGGATGGGCGCTTCCATTGCGGGTAACATCCGCTCCATTGATCAACCAATTCGTGGCTTGGTTGGCCAAGGCTGAAAGCCCGCTAGCTTCCAGCGAAACCTCCGCGAAGATGCCGGAACGGCCAGCAGCACGCTCGAATAACCCTTCGTACACGGCAGATAGAATTTGTTGGGAAGCCAAGATGTCCATCAGCGCAACAGGCATGCGTGTCGGAGGTGCATCTGCTGGGCCGTTCATGTGCATGAAGCCGGTTTCCGCTTGGACTACGACATCATAGGCGAGTCGTTCAGGAGCGCTCGGGAACCCCACGAGTCGCACATGAACAAGATGCGGATGGCGTTGCGCAAGATCCTGTGGTGTCAAGCCAAATCGTTCTAAATCGCTCGCTTTGAAGTTCTCCAAAACCACGTCGTGGGAGGCAAGGGCTGCATCGAGCCAAGCCCGGCCTGCGTCGGTTCGCAAGTCTTGCCAAGCGATTTTCTTGTCTCCATTGGCTGCTTCGTAGTATGCCGAAGTCGGCGATTCTGGAGATTCGTTGGGCATCTTCCAACTGCGGGTCACATCGCCATGCGGTGGACATTCCACTTTGGTCACGTGTGCTCCACGCTCGGATAAAGCCGTACCGGCTAAAGGCCCCGCCAATACGCTGGCCAATTCAAGGACACGTATTTTTTCGATGGCGCGCGGAGGGTGTGGCATGCTGTGAAATTAAGCATTCCACCTCAGTCTTTTTGAAGCGCAGCTTTGTAGGTTTCGATAGCTTTCACACGAGCAACGGCGTGCTCAACAATGGGCTCAGCATAGGCGGATGTGTCATATTCAGGGACCCATTTCTGGATGTAAGTCGCCTGTCCGTCAAATTTGGCTTGCTGAGCTGTGGGGTTGAACACGCGGAAATAAGGCGCGGCATCGCAGCCGCATCCGGCCGCCCATTGCCAGCCGCCCACATTGCTCGCGAGATCATAGTCCAGTAAGTGTGCTGCGAAATGCTGTTCTCCCCAACGCCAATCAATGAGCAAGTGTTTGCATAAGAAACTCGCAACCACCATACGCACGCGGTTGTGCATGAATCCCGTAGCCAGTAACTCTCGCATGCCCGCATCCACGATGGGGTAGCCCGTTTTTCCTGCGCACCACGCTGCAAAGTGTTCTTCGTCATTGCTCCAAGGAATGCGGTCGTACGCCGGCCGAAAGGAGTCTTTGGCGGCATGGGGAAAGTGGTACAGGATCATTTGATAGAAATCCCTCCAAATCAATTCCATGACCCACTTTTCGCTTGCTTCAATGCCCTGACGATAGGCCGCGCGAATGCTGACAGTCCCGAACCTCAAATGCAACGAGAGGCGACTCGTTCCTGCCACAGCTGGAAAATCCCGTTGCTCAGCATATTGCTTCAGTATGCTCGAATCGATGCGGGGAGAAGGAATGCAAGCGTCCAGGTCTGAAGGAACTTCAAACCCCATGGAGGTCAATGATGGAATTTCCGGAGCGGTCCAATTCTCAGGAGACTCAAAACAGTTGTCCGACGCAGCGAGAAGCTCGATGGAATTCGCTGCGATGGTATCGTGTTCGCGGAGCGCTTCCTTCCACTTCCTGCTGTAAGGGGTAAATACAGTGTAAGGCAAGCCATCTTTTTTCAGAACCTCATCCTTTTCGAGAATCACACCGTCTTTGACGCCTTTAAAGACAACGTCATGATTCCGAAATAATTCAGCCATCGAACGGTCGCGTTCCTGAGCGTACGGCTCATAATCTCGTGCAGTATGGACTTCTGAGATTTGCATAGAAGCTGCAGTAAAGTCTGTCAGCCATTGAGTCCACACTTCGGAAACCGTTCCATAACCAACCAAAAGTGAGGTGCCATATTCATTCAACTCGGTTTGAAGACGATGAAGCTCTCTGTGAATAAAAGCGACTCGACGATCTTGTTTATTCTGTAAGAGATCGAGGATGCCTCGATCAAAAATAAAGCAACAGATCACAGGATGTCCGCTTTTCAATGCGTTCACCAACGCACGGTTGTCTTGCAATCTCAAATCACGGCGCATCCAGTGAATGGCCACCGATTGAGAATTGGAATGTTTCATTGTAGCATGACAATTTAGGACTGTGAAATGTTTTAAATGTTAAAGTATCAAAGGCCATTGAACTTAAGGAGGAGCAAAGCGGTTAATTTGCAAATCAAACTTATCTAAAAAAGATGAAGCAATTTTTATTCTCTCTCGCAGTATTATTTACAATCTCGATCTCGGGACTTGTTGCCCAAGACAACCCATGTGGTGTTGAAGGCATTGTTGTCGAAGCAAGTAGCTACCAGTATGCCCCTTCCAGTTTGGAAATTGAGGCGGGTCAAACCGTAGTGTGGGTCAACATGGGCGGCTTTCATGACGTCAATGGAGTCGCTAGCTCAATCGGAACAACCTGGAACAATCCTGAAACATTCGCATTTGACGCAGTCAATGGGAGTACCATGGGAACGTGTATCGGCTTCCAAACTTTCACAGTCGAAGGAACGTACGATTATGACTGTGCCATTGGTAACCACGCTGAACAAGGCATGGTGGCTTCGGTCACGGTGATCGCACCTCCTTCAAACACAGTAGTGGATATCATCGTGAATAGCGAAGATCACACTTTGTTAGAAGCAGCCGTTGGAGCAGCTGGTTTGGTCGATGCGCTAAACGGAGACGGTCCGTTTACAGTATTTGCACCTACAGATGCAGCTATTGTTGCGTTGACAGAAGTCTTGGAAATAACAGCTGAAGAGTTGTTGGCATTGCCCAACTTGGGAGATATTTTGCAATACCACGTAGTGGCTGCATCGGCCTTTTCTACGGATTTGACAGACGGTCAGATGATCGGTACGTTGCAAGGATTGGATGTAACGGTGACCATCAACATGGACGGCGTCTTCATCAATGAAGCGATGGTAACGGTAGCAGACATTGCTGCGGACAACGGAGTCGTGCATGTGATTGACGCGGTCTTGTTGCCGCCAGCTCCTGTATCCAACACGGTTGTGGATGTTATCGTGAATAGCGAAGACCACACTGTTTTGGAAGCCGCCGTTCTTGCCGCTGATTTAGCAGGTGCATTGAGTGCAGAAGGTCCTTTTACAGTCTTCGCTCCAACCGATGCAGCTTTCACTGCATTGATGGAAGCATTGGAAGTCTCAGCAGAAGAGCTGCTCGCTTTTGAAGGTTTGACAGATGTTCTTCTTTACCACGTTGTTGGCGCACAAGCGTTGGCAGCAGACTTGTCAGATGGTCAGGAGATTACGACGCTTTTGGATCAAGATGTCACAATCACAATCAATGGCATGGGTGTGTTCGTCAATCAGGCGATGGTAACCGTAGCGGATATTGTGGCCGATAACGGTGTAGTGCACGTCATTGATGCGGTTCTTCTTCCAGAGTTGGATGAGAACCTTCCTGAAACAGTTGTTGACATCATTGTAGCCAGTGAGGTTCACACGTTGTTGGAAGCAGCAGTCGTTGCAGCAGGTTTGGTTGACGCGTTGAGCGGAGAAGGTCCCTTCACGGTATTTGCTCCGACTGATGATGCCATTGTTGCATTGACTGAAGCACTTTCCATCACAGCAGAAGAGTTACTGGCTCTGCCAAACCTCGGTGAGATTTTACAATATCACGTTGTGGCTGCTGATGCGTTTGCTGAAGATTTGAGTGATGGACAGTTGCTGACAACCCTTTTGGGCCAGGACGTGACGGTATCAATCAGTGATGCTGGAGTGATGATCAATGATGCGATGGTGATTGTTGCCGATTTGGAAGCAGAGAATGGCGTTGTCCACGTGATTGACGCGGTATTGTTGCCACCAGCCTCGAACTTGGATGAGGTTCAAGTTCAGTTGGAATGTACGGTCTATCCAAATCCTTTGGTTGGCGGAGTGTTGAACGTTCAAGGCAATTGGGCAATGGGAGCACAGTTTACCATCACTGATCTTCAAGGTCGCATGGTCGCTCAATCCATTCTCCAATCGAATCAAATCCAATGGGATGCGAGTGGCTTGGAATCGGGTGTATACGCGATCACGGTAGCCGAAGGCGTTCAGTTTGAAACGGTTCAGTTTGTAATTCGTTAAGACGAATTCCCGAGGTAAACTCGTATTGGAAATCGGGTCGTTTCGTCAGAAGCGGCCCGATTTTTCTTTCCCGATACTTTTCTTAATGATCGAAGAGAGAAGCCATGGCCTCATCAAGGGTTGGATGCTTAAATTCAAATCCCGCTTGTTCAACTTTAAAAGAGGCAACGCGATTTGATGCCAACAACACCTCACTCATGTCTCCAAAGACTGTTTTCAAAATCCATGAAGGAACGGATGGGAAGAAGAATGGACGTTTTAGGGCAACGGCCAGTGCTTTTGAAAATGTGCGATTTTGAACAGGGTTGGGGCTCGCGGCGTTGTAAACACCGGATATGCCTTCGGATTGGATCGCCCAGAGAATCATCTGGGATAGATCCTCAATATGAATCCACGATTGCCATTGCTCTCCGGTTCCAATCGGCGAACCCAATCCCAAAGAAAAGAGGGGCTTGAGTGAACCAATAATGCCTCCTGAGGCAGCGAGTACCAATCCAATTCTCAATCGAACGGTCCGGCATCCTAGAGCTTCCGCTTTTAAGGCAGCGTGTTCCCATACCTGCACGACCTCTGAGGCAAATCCATCACCTGAGGGAGCGGTCTCGTCCAACAGTTCAGCAGAACTCGGATAAATACCAACGGCGCTAGCGCTTATTAACACAGGAGGCCGCTCGTTTTCTGGCAGCAAGGCGATTGTTTGGGTGATGGTTTGAGTAGACAGCGTGCGGCTGGTCAAAATCTCATGCCGACTTTTTGCCGTCCATCGCTGCGCAATCGGAGCTCCAGCAAGGTGGATAACAGCTGCGGCGTTGCGCAAAGCATGAGGGGATAACTCCTCTTTCGCGGGATTCCATTGGACGGCTTCGTCCACATCCTTCCATGCGTTATTGGCGCTGCGCGAAAGGATGCGCACACGGTATCCACTTTGTTTTAACTGCGCGCAAACCGAACGACCCACCAACCCTGTTCCTCCTGTAACAACCACCCATTGCTTTTCCATGCTAACGAAACAAGTTGATAGCCATCATTGTTGACAAAGCAGATGCTATTCGTAGATTTTGTAACTTATTGAACAATATCGGAACACATGAACGATTTCACATTGAATCACCTTTCTAAATTAAGTCGCACATGTGGTGTGCTTTTGTGTGCTTTTGTGTGCTTGTTTTCGGCTTCTCAGTTGCTGTCTCAATCCCTCTGTGAAAATGGGTTTGCGGGAGATTTCCCCTGCGATCGGTTTGACTTGCTCGGTGAATTGAGCAATGCCGACATGATGGGAACAGCGGCCAATGATGTGTGGGGTTGGACGGATCCTGAGACAGGTGTGGAGTATGCGCTTGTCGGTGAGCGACAGGGATTGGCGCTTGTGGATATCAGTGATCCGTATGCCCCTTTTTTGGTGGCTTTTATGGAGACGCAAACTTCGAGTAGCACGTGGCGCGATATGAAGGTTTATGCGGATCATGTCTACGTCGTCTCTGAAGCGAACAGTCATGGATTGCAGGTCTTGGATTTGACCCAGTTACGCGACCTCACCGAATTCCCCGTCTCACTGGAGCCGACCACGGTGCTGTCCTCATTTTCAGATGCCCACAACGTGATCATTGACGAAGAATCGGCCATGCTCTATATCGTAGGGAGCAATCTGGCCAGTGGAGGGTTGGTGGCTTTTGACATCAGTGATCCAGCAAGTCCGATGCTCATGGGGGACTATGGGGAAGCGGGTTACACGCATGATGCGCATGCAGTTGTATACAATGGTCCCGATACCGAGCATGTGGGAAAATCAGTGGTGTTTGGTGCCAATGCAAATAAGATGGCGATTGTGGATGCAACGGACCCGACTGACATGGCTTCTTTGAGTGTCTCGTATTATTCAGACCTCTCGTACACCCATCAGTGCTGGCTAACTGAGGACCACCGCTACCTCTTGCTTGGTGACGAGTTGGACGAGCAGAATCAAGGGTTCAATACGAGAACACTGATCTGGGATGTGCAGGACTTGGAAAATCCGTTTCTATTGGGGGAGCATTTTTCAGAAGTGGCGGCGATTGATCACAACCAATATGTGGTGGGCAACCTGTTGTTCCAATCGAATTACCGCGCAGGCCTTCGGATGCTTTCTTTAACGGACGTTGCTGAAGGAGAGTTGTCAGAGATCGGTTATTTCGATGTAGATCCAGCGAGCGATGCAGCACTATTTTCAGGGAGTTGGTCCAATTATCCGTATTTCGAATCAGGGATTGTGGTGGTAACGTCTATCGATGGAGGCATCTTCTTAGTTCGCCCGCGATTCATGGAAGTAAATGCCGTGAGTGATTCCGTTTGCAGTGGAAATGATTTGGTTGTGGCGGTAGATGTTTTGGATGGACTGCTTCCCCCGTACGCTATGAGTATTCCCGATTTGCCCGATGGAGTTGTGCTCAATGGGTTTCCAGCGACGCTCGAGGGGCCCGCGAGTTTCGCGTTTAGCATTTCGGGACTTGATGCCATTCAAGGTTCGCTCGAACTGCGTATTCGATTGGAGTCGGGTTTGAACACCGTCGAAGAGCCTTTGGCGTTCACCGTCTCCACAGGAACTATTTGGTACCCGGATACCGATGGAGATGGGTTTGGCAATGGCAATGCAGGAGTGTTTTCCTGTGATTCACCGGACGATTATGTCGCCAATGGCCTCGATTGCTTTGATGGTTCAGCAACGACGTATCCCGGGGCACCTGAATTGTGTGATAACCTGGACAACGATTGCGATGAATTGATTGACGAGGGCATGGAGCTCAGTACGTTTTACGTCGATGCCGATGGTGATGGATTCGGTTCGGCTGTTTTAATTGTGCAAGCCTGCATCGCCCCTGCGGGCTTTGTGTCCAACTTAGATGATTGCAATGATGCTTCAGAGTTCGTTTTCCCTGGTGCAACAGGCACTGCTGAGGGTTTCGACAATGACTGCAACGGTGTTGTCGAAGGGGATGAGCTTGCGCTCTGTCCCGGTGATTTCAACCTGGACGGGTCGATTTCAGTGTCTGATTTGCTCACCTTTTTAGGTGATTTTGGATGCTTGACCAATTGCTCATCCGATTTCAATGGTGACAGCGTAGTCAACGTTGGCGACTTGCTCGGATTTCTTGCTGTGTTTGGAGAAGATTGTCCCGAAGTCACGGAGTGACGGGAGGCTCTTCACCCCACGCCTGTTGTTGAACCATATTGGCATAGAGCCCATTGGCTTTGAGGAGTTCTTCTGGCGAGCCGTATTCAGCCATGCGTCCTTTATCGAGCACAACCACCCTGTCCGCCCCGCGGATGCACGATACGCGGTGTGAGACGAGGATGACGGCCGATTCTTTGCAGGCCCGTCGTATCGACTTTAAGATGAAGTCTTCCGTTTCGGTGTCAACGGCTGAAAGGCAGTCATCGAGCACTAACAATTGGGGCTTTCGAATCAACGCACGCGCGATGGAGATCCGTTGCTTTTGCCCCCCGCTTAAATTGACTCCGCGTTCTCCCAACATCGTGGAATAACCGGCTTCAAAGCCTTCGATATTGTGCGCTACATGCGCTTCAACAGCAGCTTCTTCTATGGATTCTTTCGAGGCCTCCGATAAATCCATCCCAAAAGCAATGTTGTTTTCGATGGTATCAGAAAACAAGAAAACTTCCTGTGGGACGTAGCCGGTGATGTGTCGGAATGCATCGAGTTGCCATGCATGTAGCGCTGTTCCATTCAGTTCAACTTCACCTGATGAAGGGTCGAAAATCCGCATGGCCAGCTGAGCGGCTGCAGATTTTCCGCTGCCTGTGCGTCCTGTGATGGCAACGATTTCTCCCGGCTTGACCTCAAAGTTGATGTTTTGCAACGCCTCGATTCCCGTTTCCGGATACGTGAAAGAAACATTTCGGAATGCAAATTCGCGTACCGATGAGGCAGCAGAGGAGCTATCTTGATTCAAGCCCGAGTCACCAACAGAGGTGGAAACAGGCGGCGAAGCAATCGTGGGTTCTGCTTCCATGAAGGCGTTGATCCGGAGCATGGATGCTTCTGCTTTTTGAACCAAAGAAGTGACCCATCCGACCGAGGCAAAAGGCCACGTCAATAAATTGACATAGAATACAAATTGGAAAATGTGACCCAGTTCTAGCTCCCCCGCAATCACCCGTCTTCCGCCGACATATATGGTTAGAATGGTACTTAAACCAACTAAGAGCACGATGATGGGCATAAACAAAGCTTCCGTTTTGACCAGTTTCAACACGTGCTGCTTGTAGTCGTCCGCTTGGTGTGTGAAGCGCTCTGCAGCATCGTCTTCTCGATGGAAGGATTGCAGGATTCGAATGCCTGCAATGTGCTGTTGAACAAACGTGCTCAGTCCACTTTGTCGGCTCTGCACGGCCTCACTTTGCCGATTGATTCGCTTGCTGACACGATAGATGGCAATGGACATAAAAGGAAGCGGCAGCAGGGCAAACAAGGTCAGCTGAACATCGATAAAGAGCATGACGCCAACGACCAAGAAAATGAGCACGGCTAAGTTGAGGGTGTACATCACAGCAGGTCCGAGATACATCCTCACCTTGCTCACATCTTCGCTGATTCGATTCATTAAATCACCCGTGTCATTGGCCTTGTAAAAGGAGGCGTCCAGTCGCTGGTATTGATCAAAAATCGTTGCTTTGAGATCGTATTCAATCTTGCGCGACATCACAATGATGGTCTGTCGGGTGAAGAAAAGAAAGATGCCTTTGATGAAATAGGCCAGCATAAAGAGAGCCGCTTGGAAAAAGGCGATTGCCGCGATCCATTGAAAGACGTCTTGCTTGGATTGAATGTTGGATCCTGGATCATCTTCGAGTCCGAGGAGGTTTCGAATCCATTGAATGGAACGCGGCCATTGGCTGGCTTGTCCTTCGCCGAAAACCTCAGCTTCTGAGGCTCCTTCTCGCAATGGAAGTAGAAAGGCTTCATCCGCTTCCCGCATGGCGTTGACCCCTTCACCAATCAGCGCGGGAGCATACACAGCGAAAATATTGGTCAAGACAATGAACGCGAATCCCCCAATGAGAAGCCTTCGGTATTTCCAGAAGTAGGGGTTGAGTTTGAGGAGTTCCCGCATGTAAAAATTAGAAACTGAAATTCCAGGTAACGGATGGGATGATAGGGAAAAGGCTCACTTGATTGGCTTGCAGGTCGAGCGAACCGTTTTGTAAATCGCCCTCATTCGAAAAGTAAATAAAATACGGATTCATCCGATTGTAGACATTATAAAAACCGAAGGTCCAACTGCTGACAATGGGGTTCTCTCGTTTCGATCGATCCTTTTTTGGCGTGAGCGTAGCACTGATGTCGGCGCGGTGATATGCTGCCATCCGATATCCATTGCGCGCACCGTAGATGTCCGTAATCCGTCCCTCAAAGATAAACCGCTGAGCGGGCAAGGTGATTGAGTTGCCTGTCGCGTAAACAAACGCTCCCCCAAAGCGCCATTGATCATTGAGTTTCCAGTCAAGAACCAGACTCATGTCGTGACGGCGGTCAAATTTTGAAGGAAAGACGAGGCCCTGGTTGAGGTCGTCAAATTGTCTGTCGGTTTTGCTCCAGGTATATCCCAACCACCCTGTCAATGTCCCGGTGCGTTTTTTCAAGAAAGCCTCGACCCCATAAGACCACCCCTCGCCGAAAACGAGGTTGTTGTCAACGTTGTTGCCAATGTTGTCCTCTGGGCGGCTATTCTCTCCATAGGCCACCAGGTTTTCGAGATCTTTCCAGTAGGTCTCCAAAGAGCACTCCCAATTGCGCTCTTCGCCCAAATCGCGGAAATACCCCAAGCTAAATTGCCTTCCCCATTGTGGCTTCACGCGATCGGTACTCGGTAGCCAGATGTCTCCGGGCAGCGAAGTGGAGCCAAGGGACGTCAAATGGACATACTGGTAATTTTCACTGTATCCAGCTTTAATGCTCGCGCGGCTTCCAGACTTGATCCGCAAGGCTAGGCGCGGCTCCCATCCTTTGTAAAATCGGACCAAATCTCCCTTGTCGTACACAATAGGGGCAGGTGTTTCGTTCGGATTCAATGGGTTGGGAATGCCATATCGCGTAAACGGACCGACATGCCAAAACCCGGACCACCGCATGCCTGCATGCAAGCGCACGCGTTCATTGATGTCAAAATCATCTTGGACATACAGAGCGCCCTCGTGGCTGAATGTTTGCTCCGAGGTTCCCGTGTCAAACTCGGTGTCACCGCTACGCGCTGAAAAATCCGTGGGGATGAAGTCATGGTGCACATAATCGACCCCTGCCTTCACAACGTGACGCGGATTGGGATACCAACTCCATTCCGACCTTCCGGCGATGTCTGTGATGCCGCTAGTAAATCCGAATTCGAATTCTTCTTGTCCTGCCATGAATGAAAAAGAATATGAGGAATAGGTAATCCCTGTATTCAAAAACATGCGGTCATTCAGGATGCGATTCCAACGCAATGAAGCCATGGAGTTTCCCCAGGGAATGTCCGTCGAAAACCCAGCATCAGCACTGGCGAAGCTAAAGACATCCTGTCCAAAGTATCCTGATAAAAACAGTTGATCCTTCGGAGAAAGGTGCACGTTGGCCTTCGCGTTGAGATCATAGAAGTAGTAACCCGTTCCTTCGAATGCACCCCCTTTTAAAGCCGGTTTTGTCAGCACATCGATGTAGGTTCGTCTTCCGGACAAAATGATGCTGCTTTTGTCTTTTGCGATGGGACCTTCTACAGTGAGTCTCGAGCTGATCAGTCCCAATCCACCCGTGGTTTTCCATTCTTTGGAATTGCCTTCTTTTAGGCCAATGTTCAGAACTGACGAGACTCTTCCGCCGTATTCTGCCGGCATGGACCCTTTGATCAAATCAACGTTTTTGATGGCATCGGCATTGAAAACGCTGAAAAAGCCAAAAAGATGTGATGCGTTGTATACAATGGCATCATCGAGTAAGATGAGATTCTGATCAGGACCTCCGCCGCGCACATAGAATCCGGCATTGCCTTCGCCCGCACTTGAAACACCCGGCAAAAACTGAATGATTTTCAAAATATCCACTTCGCCCAGCAGTGCTGGAAGTGTCTTGATCTGATCAATGTCAACCGATTCTCTGCCCAAATCAGTGCTTTCCGTGCGGTTACTTCGTTCGGAAACGACCAGTGCGGTTTGATTCAACAAAACGACTTCAGATTGCAACTCGATGGCTACTTTTTCATCACGATTCAAATCCAATTCGAATGTAAAGGTCTTGTAGCCGATGAACGAAACGTTGAATACGTAAGCCTTCTCAGCCAAGGTGATGCTAAACTGTCCATAGCCATTGGTTGAAACCCCACGCGGCTCACCCACAGGGATAATATTGGCGCCAATAATGGTTTCTCCCGTTTTGGCATCAATAACCCGACCACTCACGGTCCAGTTGGCATTGTTTTGTGCAGAAAGAATAGAAGAAAATACAGAAAGAGAGAAGAATAAAAACAGGGAAACCCCTAGCTTTTTGGACGGAAAGCGATGCATGACTCAAAGTTACGGTGTGGTAGACGGCTCTTCGATAGCAACAACTGGTTTTCGCATTTGTTGGGCTTTAATTTGTACCCGTGAATAGGACCCTCCTTACAAGCGGAATTGCGGCGCTCATACTGTCGGGATGCCACGGGTTGTCAGAAGACGATTCGACGGTGTTTCGCTACAATGAAAGTGCGAATTTGAGTTCTTTAGACCCTGCGCATGCTCGAAGCTTGGAGCCCATGTGGGCTACAGATCAGTTGTTTGATGGTCTGGTCGAATTGACGCCTGAATTGGAAGTGAAGCCGCTGGTAGCGCAGTCGTTTTATGTGGATGAAAGCGGAATGCGTTGGACGTTTGTTTTGCGGGATGATGTCTATTTTCCTGCTGTTGAGGGCGTTCCCGGGTTAGAGTCGGGGCGAAGAGTCGTCGCAGAGGATGTGGTGTTTAGTCTGAATCGGATTCGGGATCCGAAAGTGGCCTCCAGTGGACGGTGGATTTTGGATCCAGTTGATGCATCCGCTCCAGGAGATGGTATTCTAGCCTTGGGTATGGATACAGTGGTGATCACGCTTCACCAGCCGTTCCCTCCGTTTTTGGGTCTCTTGACCACGGCGTATGCCAACATCGTAGCGTTTGAAGCCGTGGAGCACTTTGGCGAAGATTTCCGATCGCATCCAGTCGGGTGTGGCCCGTTCAAATTGGCTTGGTGGTTAGAGGATGTGGCCTGTGTCATGCATCGGAACGAATCCTATTGGGAGAAAGATGAGGCGGGCAACGCTTTGCCATACCTGGAGGCTGTTCACATCGACTTCGCTTCCGACATGGGGGCAGAGTACCAAGGGCTGATGCAGGGGAAGTACGATTTCATGAGTGGTTTGCACGCGGCATACATGGAGGAATTGCTTGATGAAGAAGGCGGTTTGAGGTTGGAACATGCTGGTACCGTTCGGTTGGAGAAGGTTCCATTCTTGAAAACAGATTACATCGGCATCACGTTGTTGCCGGACTCAGCGTCCGAGTGGAATCCTTTGCAGGATGTGCGCATTCGAAGAGCCATGTCGCTAGCGATCGACCGAGATGGCATCGCTCGGCATTTGCGTCGAGGAGCCGTTGTGCCAACGCAAGATTTCGTGCCGCCTAGTTTATTGGGCCAATTGCGCCACGCACGTGCGCCAAAGCAAGAGCTGGTTGCAGCAAGGTTGCTTGTCGATTCGGTTCGATTGGATTATCCGCATGAATGGGACGACGTCATGTTGTCTACGACCTCAGATTATACAGACCTCTGTGCAGCGCTTCAATTTCAATGGCGTGCGATTGGATTGAATGTAGAGGTAGAGGTGCTCTCCTCTTCGACGCACCGGGAGCAAGTCGCGCAAGGAAATTCGAAGATGTTCCGGAAATCGTGGCTAGCGGATTACGCCGACGCAGAAAATTTCTTGGGGCTGTTCCATTCGAAAAACTTCGCGCCGAGTGGTCCCAATTACACCCGCTATACTGAGCCAGCGTTTGATTCCACATTGGATGAAGCCATGCTTGAATCGGATGTAGAAAGCCGCTTGCAATCCTATCGCAGTATGAATGCCTTGATTGCCAGGGATTTGCCCGTTATCTCCTTGTTCCATGACCAGGTCACACACTTCGTCAGAAACGATATCTCGGGCTGGGTGATCAGTCCTGTAAACCGGTTGGACTTGAGGCGCGTGCGCAAGGGGATCGATTGATTTCATCGGGCTACACTTAACTTGTCCGAACAGAACTGCATTCCATGTTGAAAATTGATAGCCATACCCACATCATTCCGCGCAATATGCCCCGTTGGACCGAGAAATTCGGGTATGGTCGATTCATTCATTTAGAAGACAGTCCGAATCCGGGGTTTGCACGCATGATGCAGGGGGACCATTTTTTTCGTGAGATAGGGGCGAACTGTTGGGATGCCGAATTGCGGAAATCGGAGTACGGGGGGCTCGGAGTTCAGGTCCAAGTAGCCTGCACCATTCCGGTGATGTTTAGCTACGATGCAAAGCCCGATGATGCTTTGGAATTGGGTCGTTTTTTAAACGATGATTTGGCCGAAGTGGTCGCCAAGGACCCGCACCATTATGCGGGGCTTGCCACGGTGCCGATGCAGGACACAGACAAAGCCATTCGTGAATTGGAACGTGCGAAGTCTCTCGGGTTGTTGGGGGTTCAAATTGGATCCAACATCAATGGGTTGAACTTGTCAGAACCCCAGTTCTTTCCGTTTTTTGAAGCGTGTCAAAACTTAGGGATGGCTGTTATGATTCACCCTTGGGAGATGATGGGGAGAGATCAAATGGAAAAATACTGGCTCCCTTGGCTTGTGGGAATGCCGGCGGAAACATCACGTGCCGCAAGCTCATTGGTTTTTGGGGGTGTTTTTGAACGGCTTCCCAACTTAAGAGTGATGTTGAGCCATGCTGGCGGATCGTTTTTGACCACGCTCGGTCGATTGGAACACGGATTGCGTTGTCGTCCGGATTTGGTTGCAGTCGACAATCCCGTAGAGCCTCGCTCGTATCTCGGTAAATTCTGGATTGACAGCATCACCCATGATGCTGATTTGTTGCATTATGTGTTGAAGCTGCAGGGCTCCAATCGCATCTGCATGGGTTCGGATTATCCTTTTCCTTTGGGTGATTTGGAGTTGGGCCGCTACATGGAATCCATGGGGTTGTCCCAAGAGCAGCTGCACAATATGTTTGCTGGCGCGGCGCTCGAATGGTTGGACGTTCCGGCCTCTCATTTTGGTCATTGATTGACAACATTGACTGACTTGGAATCAACAGGAGCAACCTTCAATGTTCTTTTTGAGTCTATTTAAACAGACGCATGGAGAACGAACTGATTGAATTGATTGACGCATGCAAGCGCCTTGAGCCCTCAGCTCAACGAGCGGTATACGCGCGATACAGTTCCATGCTGTTTGGAGTGGCGATGCGTTATACCAATTCACGCTCGGATGCAGAGGATGTTTTGCAGGAAGCCTGGATCAAGGTATTCCGTCATTTGAACTCATTTTCGGAGAACAATAGTTTTGACGGATGGTTGCGAAGGATCGTCGTGAATACGGCCATAACGCATTACCGCCGCAACCTAAAGCACGCGCACCACATCGATCTTGATGAGGTCCATGCAACCCCTAGGGATTTGGAAGCGTTTAAAGAACTAGAGTTTACAAAGGAGGAATTGGAACGTGCCATAGGGCAGTTGCCTCCGGGATACGGAATGGTGTTTAAGTTGTATGTGATCGATGGGTTCAAGCACAAAGAAATCGCCGAGCAATTGGGGATTGATTTGAACACATCGAAAAGCCAATTGAGTCGTGCTAGGCGCTTTTTACAAGAAGTGTTGGCCGGCATGTCGAAACGAGCGAAAGAGATAGAGTCATGAGCAACGAGGAACAATTTGATGACCGCGTAAAGCGGATGTTTCAAGGCGAATCGATCGCGCCTCCGGCAAATCTGGAGGAACGGTTGTTCGCTCAGCTGGCCCCGTCGCCATGGCCAAAACGTCTTGGTCTCAGCATGGGCGTTCTCTTGGTTTGTGGCGCGGGCTGGTGGAGTGCATTGTCAGAACCGGAGGGGGCGTTGAACGTTCCTTCGCATGAAACGTCATCAGAAATCACGTCTGCTGCAGAAGCTGTTGCGCAGCCGCTGGCATTGGATGAGGTCGCTCCCAAGGCATCTGTGGAATCTCTTGAAACGAAGGTTGTTTCGGAGCCTGATGCGACACCGGTACATGTCGCTATTGAAAAGAACGTTCCGCGAGTAACGGCTCAACAAGCAGCTACTGAATCTTCCGAGCTGAACCATCAAGTTCTGGAGTCTTTAGAACGTTTACCTGTAGAGTCCATTTCGTTGGAGAATTCAGAAGTGTCTACACTTCAGGAATCCAATGATGACCAATGGGTGTTGCCCGCAGTGGTGAAATTGAAAAATTGACTGCTTGCAGCGAAAAGCCGAGGCTTTTGCTGCACATTTGCTGCCGATGCACTTTTTTGGTACACACACGTTGCAGGTCTTTTTTGTGCATGCAATGCTTGCATGTGCCTCAATCGCTTGGGGTGATCCTATTCCATCCGACAGTATCCGATTGGATGGAAAAATCTTGATTGTTGATGCTCAGGTTCGGTTTGATTCGACCGCTTTTTCCGAAATTGGACGGTCAAGAGCGAAATCGCGACCGTTTCGTGCCGGTTTTTTGATGACTCAAGTCGCGTTTGGGATGCCTGAAAAGCTGAAGTCTGGAAGCACTGTGGGTTCATGGGTTGGTCAGCCTTCAGCCCTTGTCTCAGTGAACGTTGGAAGCAGTCACCCCATGTTCAAAAAACCAGGTCGGTCACAACAACATGCTGTCGAGTGGGGGGTGTCGTTGGAGCGATTGCGCCTGCCGTCTTTGAATGTTGCGCAATTGTCTGATTCAGTGATCGGCTTTGTTCAGTCCAACAGCGGCAACCTCTTGCAAGCCGTCATTTATGAACGGTTTCCCATCGGGGTTGAAACCGATACGGTGGCGGTCACGTTGTCCAATCGGACGGCCTGGAGAACTTCGTTTCAGCTGGGTTGGGCCGGTACCTGGAGGCGGCATTGGGCCTGGCATGCAGCGGTGGGGGCGACGGTTTTACTGAAATCAGAGACTGAGTTTGGCTTAGAGTTTCCAGATATAAATCGAGGCCAGGCCTATGCAGTAAAGCAGCAAATGGCAGGAGAGGTCTTCCCTTTAATGGATGTTGGATTGCGCCGACGATTTAGCGCATCGACCTTGGCGACTTCTTCTTCTTATTGGACTGTCGCATTGAACGTTCGTGCACAGCCTCAGTTGAATTCGCTTTTCTGGAGCGGAATCCAATTGCGCTGGCATTGGGGCTCATGAGCAGAGCTTGGTCCTGTTTTGAGGTTGTTAACTCGGCCTTTCTACGAAGTCCTAGCGTGCAATTTGCTTACCTTACAAACATGAATAGGTTGACCTCATCATTTCTTCGTGCATGCTTTGTCTTGGCGTTGCTTGTGTTTCCAAACCTCAGCAAGTCCCAAGATGTGATGAACGGAGGATTCGAATCAGTCTCGTCACTCCCCAACACCACGGGGCAGTGGACGTTGGCTGATTATTGGGGCAACGCTTTAAGCGCAGTTGGTGATCCTGACGTGTATCACATGGAAGGAAGCGGTGGGGGTGACTTGCCTGAAACGCCTGTAGCCATCATTTCACCGCTGCAAGGAATGGCTGTAGCGGGTTTCATTGCTTGTGGAGAGGAAGGAACCAATCGCAGAGAGTATTTGACGGGACAGTTTTCTGAAGCGTTGATTGCGGGTGCCAGGTATCAAATGACCTTTGCTATTGCCAATGGGGAACGCACACCTTTTTCTGAAGCCGGATTAGGGGTGAGTGGACTGGGCATGTTCTTTTCGGAAGGCTCACCCGAGCAAATCGAGTTGTCCCCCTTAGAATTGGAGCCACACTTTGCCTTTTCTCAAGTGATTTTCAGTCGTGAATGGCAATGGATGGCCTTTGCGTTCACTGCTCAAGAAGCCTATACCCACTTTACCTGGGGTGTGTTTGGAGCGGATGCTCAGCATGGCATTGAAGTGCGGGAAGGCAGTGCTCCGTCAATGGCCTATTATTTCTTGGATGGATTTAAAATTTCCGAAATCACCGGGGAGTTGGAAAATGAGGACAATACGTCAAACGGCAGAGGGCCGAATGTGAAGCCCGATCAACCGGATCTTGATTTGGATGATGCGCTGTCCTGGTTTGTACCGAATGCTTTCACCCCCAATGGTGACGGAGAAAACGATCTTTTTTCACCGGTTTTGAACAACATGGACCTTATTAAAATGGAGGTTTTCAATCGGTGGGGCGAGCTGATGTGGATGACAACAGATCCGAATGCTAATGGATGGAATGGACTGCATGCAGGAGGTGCTGAAGCATTGACAGGAGCGTATGTCTGGAAATTGCAAATGAAGAAAATGAATGGCCAGCTGGTGACAAAGACAGGTTCGTTGAACCTCATTCGTTGATCATTCAATTCTGGAACTGTTTAGATGATGCGTGCCATGAATTGCACCCCCACAGCGCAAGTTGATACCGTCAGTTCGGATTCTCTGATCGGTGCTTGGCTGAAGCAGGAAGAGTCAATCCGGCCATTTTGGCCTTTTTCTTCAAGTTTTCAAGGCATACAAGATCGATTGGCTCATACCCAGGGGATCAACATGGAACGTCGATCCCTTGTGTCGGATGCCTTGGAAAGACAATATCGAGCCGCAGCGATTCCAATTCCACAAGAGATTCAGTCTTTTCGGTCTGGCGCACGTGCGGTGACAACGGGCCACCAATTGGTTTTGATGGGAGGTCCTGCATTCTTTCATTACAAGATCCTCTCTGCGATCCGATGGGCGAAGGCGCTTTCTGATCAAGGGATTGCTGCTGTTCCTGTTTTTTGGCTCGCCTCCGAAGATCATGATTTTGAAGAGATTGCACAGGTTTTTTCTAGCGGGGAAAAAGCCTTTCACTGGCGCCCAAAAGAAGATCCCAAAGGCAAGGCAGTGGGAAGGTTAGTTTGGACGCAAGAAGACGAAAAGGCGTTGGCGCATTGGGCCAATACAGTGGGTGTCTTGCCGATGCAAGTCAACCATTCATTTGACTCCATGCCCTTAGCTCAACGCGTGAGAATGTGGGTTCATGAGATGTTTGGAGAGCAGGGTGTCCTGGTCATTGACGGGGACGACCCCGAACTGAAAAAAGCGGCAAGTCATCTTTGGAATGCCGAATGGAACGGAGGCGGCATTGCCGATTCCGTGCTCGAGTCAACGGCTGCTTTGGAGGCTGCGGGATGGAAAGCGCAGCTACGTCCGCAGCCAAACAATGTGTTTCATTTGAACGAAGCGGGCCAACGGACACGCTCGGACCGATGGTTGGAGAACAATGGAGCAACGTCATGGGAAGCTGTTTCAGCGGAAAAATGGAGTCCCAACGCTGCTTTGCGCCCCTTGTACCAGGAGTTCCTATTGGAAAGTGCTGCCGTGATCGGAGGTCCAGGTGAAGTTGCGTATTGGTTGCAACTCAGGCGCGCTTTTGATCATCACAAAATAGAATTGCCCGCACTGATGTTACGGGATGGTGCATTGGTGTGGTCAGTGGAACAGGCCACATTGGCTCAAGCTGTTGAATGGTCTCCAGCACGTGGTATGTGGAATGGGGCCGAGGCCTCAGCATTTTGGGTGAGCAGGCAGATGGAACCAGAGGATGAAGTGCAGCAGGCATGGAGCCAATGGGGAAAGGTACTTGAGGCACATGCGAATGGAATAGGGAGGGAGGTGGTTCCAACGACGCTGGCAGCGCTCAAGCAAATGGAAAAAGAATGGCTGCGGTTGAAGAAAAAATGGAGGAAATCGGTTCGCGCTAGGCATGCAGAGCGATGCCTGGATTTGGAACATCTTTTTGATGCTGTAATTTTTCCTCAGGCGAATCCGCAAGAACGGGTGGTGAATGCCCGCGGACTGGCAGGCGATGCTGAAAGCTTTGAAGCTTGGTGCCGTCTGTGGCTTCAAAATGTTGAGGGCGGTATTGATCCTCAATTTTTGATTTTCGAGTCACTTTCAAAACTCGATGTTGGTGACTAATTTCGTGGGATGAATGAGTTCTCCGGACGTCCTAATGCCGCCAAAGTGCAATTGAATGAGTTGGTAGATCAAAAGGGCAAGCCGGCCTCGCCGACCCTCCCGGCAGAGATCAAGAATTATCTGATAGACATTGATGGGACCATAACGGAAGATGTTCCCAATGAGGACCCGGAACGCATGGCGACGTGTCTGCCATTCCCTGATGCCCTGGAGACATTGAATCGATGGCATGCCGATGGCCACATCATTACCTTTTTCACCTCACGTACTGAAGAGCATCGGGCAGTGACGGAGGCTTGGTTCGACAAGCACGGCTTCCTTTACCACGGACTGCTCATGGGCAAGCCACGCGGAGGAAATTACCATTGGGTGGACAATCACATCGTGCGCGCGACCCGCTACGAAGGCACCTTTTCTGATCTTGTGCGCGAAAACGCAGAAATAGAGGTTTTTAAAAAGGGATAGCGCTCCTTAGTTGTCAAGTGTTTCCAAGAAACGTTGCAAGATGAGCGCGGCCGCCACACGGTCCATGGCTCCTTTCTCTTCTCTCTTTTTTTTCTTCATGCCCCCTTGCACCATCGAAAAGCGTGCTTCACGGCTCGTAAATGATTCGTCTACGAGGTGAACAGGCAGATCGGGCCATTTTTTTTGCAAGTCCGACTGCAAAGCGAGGATGGCTTGGGTGCTATCGGTTTCTTGCGCCTGGAAACTGGACCAGGCATCGGGCATCCCCAATGCGAATCCGGCGCAAGCCTCAGCCTTCACCAGCGACTCTAAGGCCTTCAAAAGATGCACTGTCTGCACCGTTTCATGTGGAAATGCAATGCGTGCGTTTCCATCTGTGAAGGCGAGTCCCGTGCGAACTTTTCCAAAATCGATACCAATCCAACGTGCCATGCCGCAAGGTACATCGCTTCTTCTTCGGCATGTATCTTCGCATCATGCGTGCAGGTCAACGGGTACTCTTTGTTCAAACAGCTTTCATAGGAGATGCGATTTTAGCGACTTCTATGGTGGAGACGTGGCATGCGGCGCGTCCGCAAGATGAAATTCACCTGTGTGTTCGAAAGGGCAATGAGTCCTTGTTTGCCCAGCATCCATTTGTGAAACGGACTTGGGTCTGGGACAAAAGCGGGGGAAGTTTGAAGCGGTATGCGCGCTTGATTGGCCTGAGTGCCGCATTGCGTTCAATGCGTTTTGGAGCCGTTTTCACGCCCCATCGACATGCGAGTTCAGGCTGGCTCGCAGGCCTCAGCGGTGCGAGTGTTCGCAGTGCATTTGCCGTTCATCCATTGGCCCGTGTGTTTACGCATCTTCATGCCCACCGATTCGGTGATGGAACACATGAAGTGGAAAGGAATCATGACTTAATCCGAGAATGGGCCAATGGCTTGATGGCCCCAAGATTGTATCCTTCTCCATCAGACGCGAGGCGTTGGGATGCATTGAGCAATGGAAGTATTGGCAGTTGGGTCATCATGACTCCGATGAGTCAATGGCAAACAAAGCAGTGGCCTATAGCGCATTGGGAAGGGTTGATCCAGACGCAACTGGAAGGTGATTCTGAACTCAATATGTGCTTGATGGGAAGTCCTTCTGACGCACCTTTTTTAACGGAGTTGGCCCGAGCGGTGAATTCGGACCGGGTACACGTTGCTGCAGGCTGGAAATTGCTCGAAGTGGCCTATGCCATGTCACAGGTGAAGGCTGTAGTGACCAACGACAGTGGTCCTTTGCACATCGCGAGCGCTATGAATGCCCCAACGGTTGCGGTTTTTTGTTCCACTTCTCCGAGTTTTGGATTTGGGCCGCTGTCGGCCCATCACGAAGTGGTAGAGATTCAGGAGAAGCTTGCCTGCCGTCCTTGCGGAATGCATGGCCATCGCCGATGCCCTGAGAGTCACTTCAGATGTGGATTCGATGTGAATGTAGACCAGGTCTATCAGGCAATGCATCGCGTAATAGCGGCTGCATCCCGATGACTCAGAGCCGTGCCGCTCTTAATCGGGGCAGGCGACTCCCACACAAAAGATGCGCGCTTCACCTTCTCCAGAGAGCAGGATTCGCAGGTCAGTCTCTTCATTGAACGATTCAACTTCGGTTGTTTCCATGGTGCCATCGGCTAAACGCACGGCCATGCGGATTGACTGCAGCGCGTTTTCTTCCCAAGAAACCAGGTCATATCGAAACCCGATACCAACGGCCTGCAACGACTGCTGCATTTCCGCCAATTGGTCACGGCTCGTCTCCTGGTCGATGTGTAAATCCACTGAATTTGGAGTGATGACAGAACTTTGAGCCCATGTAGCAAGGGATACAAGCATGAGCGAGATGGTGACGATTCCTGTTTTCATAGGTGAAAAATACGCGCTTTTGCAGTGCGGTTGAAATCATGGTGTGTTAACTGTGGAAAAATCATCATGGAAAATGCAGGAAGAAGCATGCAATAGAGGGGATGTTGGAGCATCTTTGAGGGACATACAGAACCCATGCATTTTATCGTTTCAAGCAGCCAGTTGCTCCGACACTTATCCTCATTGAGTGGTGTGTTGAATAGCAGCAATACTTTGCCCATATTGGATAACTTCTTGATTGAACTTGGCCCAGGAGAAGCCGTGATATCAGCGAGTGATTTGGAAACTACGATGACGACCAAATTGGAAGTCAAAACACAGGATACGGGAGCCATTGCTGTACCAGCAAAGATGCTTTTGGACATTCTCAAAGCGTTTCCGGATATCCCTTTGACCTTCAAGGTTGATCCTGCAACATATGGTGTGGAGCTGACGAGTGATGCGGGCAAATACAAGTTAACGGGTGCGAATGGGGACGATTTCCCGAAATCACCGATGTTGGAGGATGCCGCTACGTTTGATGTCGAAGCCAAAACATTGATTACTGCAATCAACCGCACGTTGTTTGCCGCAGGAAATGATGATTTGCGCCCGGTGATGTCCGGTATCTATTTTGAATTTTATGCCGATAACGTTCGATTTGTCGCCACCGATGCACACCGGTTGGTCCGGTATGCGAGAACGGATGTTCAAGCGAGTGCAGGAGCGCAGTTCATTGTGCCGAAAAAGCCACTGAACTTGTTGAAGAATGCCGCTTCCAATGCCGATCGAGTTTCGATGAGTTATACCGAGTCCAATGCGTGTTTCCGCTTTGATGAGGTCACCATCATTTGCCGTTTGATTGAAGGGAAGTACCCGAACTACGAGGCGGTCATTCCAAAGGAGAATCCGAATCGAATGGTGATCAATCGTGTGGACTTCCTTCAGGCCATACGCCGGGTCTCGATCTTTGCGAATAAGACAACCCACCAGGTTCGATTGAAATTAGCAGGAAGTGAATTGCATGTGAGTGCCGAAGATTTGGACTTTGCCAATGAAGCGAATGAACGATTGAACTGCAGCTATACTGGAGAGGATATGGAGATTGGTTTCAATAGCCGCTTCTTGATGGACATGCTGAACAACCTGTCGAGTGCAGAAGTGTCATTGGAACTTTCCGCGCCGAACCGAGCAGGGATCATTCGTCCCTCAGAGCCAGAAGAAGCTGGAGAAGACGTGCTCATGTTGGTGATGCCCGTGATGCTCAATGCATAATGGGTTCGATTGAGTTCAATCAAAAAAAGGCAGGCCACATGGTCTGCCTTTTTTGATTCCGCGGAGTTCAGCGCTTCACTTCCCTCAAGAATCAGTCTTTTTCGGTTTCTTAGGCGATGCAGGAATGAGAGTGTAGTCAATATCGGACCAGCCAGAATCAGATGCTTGCGCTTCAGCGGCTGACCGTTGTGCAATGACGTCTGGGTGATTGGGATGGGCTTCTGCCCACCATGCGGGAAGGAGTTCATCACGCGTGTCTTCTGAAAACAGGGTCGCATCCGAAACAGGACCTTTTTTACGCACGAGCAGAGCGAGCAAGACACCGCTCACTGCCCCTGCTAGATGGCCTTCCCACGAGATGTGCGAGTCGAGTGGCAGCATCCACCATACCATGCCACCATAGAGAAACGCCACAACGAGTGATACGCGCAGAAGCAGTTGTGAATTTCGGATGATACCAGAAAGAAAGAGGAATGCCGCGAGCGCATAGATCAAGCCGCTAGCTCCGATGTGGTTTCCGCCATCAGCGAATATCCACAAACCTATTCCCGATGAGAGAAACAATGCGATCCAAGTTTGCAACGCGATGGAGCGGTAGAAATAAAAGAGGAGTCCGTTGAGCGTGAAAAATGTGGCGGAATTGTTCCACAAATGGTCCAAATCACCGTGCAGAAAAGGGAATGTCAATACACCCGTCCAATCGGACCACACCTTCGGGTGATTCCCCCACTTTTTCCAATTCAAGTCATAGAGTTCGTTGAACCAAAAAACACCCCAGATCAAGATGAGAAACAGGAACGTTGTCCATAACGCATAAAACAAACGGTTTCTATCGAGAATCGCTGGGTTCCAACGAGTTTGAAGAGGTTGGGATAGATTCCGCATGGTGTAAAGGTAACATCGTTGGGTCGATTTGCTTGTTGGAGGCTTCAACAGCCCAAATTGGATAAGTGGTTTTGTCGGTCCTCTTTGGACAGCTTCGGTCGCATAGATTTGGAATCCTGACGGTCGATTGTGCTCGTCTTCTTCTTGAATCGAAATTATGAGTGTATCTGAAATTCACGCGTTATTGGCTTTGTTGGATGATCCAGACGATACAGTTTACGTCCATGTTCGGGACCAGCTGATTTCAAAAGGAAACGAGGTGTTGCCTTATGTGGATGCCGAGGTTTCGAAGGCGCCAGATTGCGATGTGTTTATGGGACGGTTGGAACAGTTGCGAGGAGATTTACAGCGGACAGATACCAAGTCAGCGGTGAAGCACTGGAAGAATAGCGAGACGCCTTCACTTTGGGAAGGGGTTCTTCTTGTACAAAGAGCAACGTATCCCGAGATGGATCTAGAAGCTGCTCGCCAAGACTTTGACCAACTCAAACGTGATGTGTGGCTTGAGTTAAATGATGAGTTGACGGCTTTGGAGCAGGTGCGCATTCTCAATCATATGCTCTACAGTGTACGTGGAATTGAAAGTGTTCGTAGAATGCCCCACTTGGCCTCCGACGCTCTGCCCTCATGGGTTTTAAAAGAGAAAAAGGGCAATCCCCTTGGACTTGGTGTTCTCTATCTCTGTCTCACAGAAGCATTGAATTTGCCCCTGCGAGGTGTGAATTTACCGAACCACTTCATTTTGGCATACTGTGACGAATCCCATGTGCAAGAACGTCCCGCAGCGTCCATGCAAGCTGGAATCTTGTTTTACGTGAATCCTTTTAGCAGTGGTGCAGCGATCGGACCTTCGGATGTTGCTGACTTTTTAAGTCACCTTGACCAAAATGAAACGGCTCGACAATGGCGTCCATGCACGTCCGTAGAAATCATTCTGCGACTTGTTCAGCATGTCGCTTTCTCCTTACGAGAAGCGGGTGAATTGGAACGTGAAAAAGAATTGATTCATTCTTTTGAGCCCTTGTTATCCTCTCTTGAAGATGCGGAGGAGCGTTCGAATGATCACCCGCCCATCCGTTAGGACCGTTGCTTGTTGGAGGTAGGCCAACTGCGCGTTGACCTTCTCAGGTAAGATGACCTTGCGATAATACGTCTCTGGATCTTCAGCTGATTCTAGTCGGGAACCTTCGTCGAATGCTGCGATACTTGCTGGGTCTGTTAATCCAGGCCGCACAGTCAAAACGTTTCGTTGTCGTGGTGTATAGAGATCTACGTATTTCGCGACTTCGGGGCGTGGGCCAACAAGGCTCATATCGCCTTTGACCACATTCCACAATTGGGGCAATTCATCCAACTTGGTCTTTCTGAGCCACTGTCCGACCCGCGTGATGCGCGGATCAGAATTTCCCATGGTGATTTGTGGCCCCGGCATGTTTGCTTGCATGGATCGAAATTTGAGTAGAAGAAAAGGTCTTCCATGCTGGCCAATACGTTCTTGTCGATACAGCGCGCCACCAGAACTTTCCACGGCTACAAGAGCAGCTAGGAGAAGGAAAAGTGGAGTGAGGAAGACACAGGCGATCAGCGAACCCCCCAGATCAATCAAACGTTTCATGCGTGTGATGTCATGAGTTCACCAACATGATAGCACAGTCGCTCAACAATCCAGTTCACATCTTCATCGTTCAGATGGAGATGAATTGGAAGGCTCAACTGTTCATTGAAACATGCTTCGCTCTCAGGGTAATGTCGCATGTGTTCTCCTCGGTTCCGGTGCAATGAGAGCAGCGGCAATGGAATGAAATGAACATTGGTCGCAATACCGTCTTCTTTGAGTCGTGCCATCAGTACATCACGCTGTGCCGATTGAAACCTGTTTATGCGGATCGAAAAAAGGTGGTATGCGGATTCCCGAGTAGCATCTTTCAACACGGGCAGGGTACACCATGTAACAGTCTCAAGCGCTTTTGTGTACTGAGCGGCGATTTCCTTCCTGCGATTTAAATGGTCTGGATAGTTCCGCAGCTGGCTCCTGCCAATGGCTGCTTGGATGTCCGTCATGTTGCACTTGTATCCTGCTTCGACAACGTCGTATTGCCACGTGCCGGACTGTGTTTTTTCCAATGCACTCTTGCTTTGACCGTGCAACGACATCGACCGAAACCATGCGGTTGTTTGTTCCAGATCTAACGAAGAAGGCAATGAGAAGGAAAGGGCTCCACCCTCCGCAGTGGTGAGGTTCTTGACGGCGTGAAAACTGAACCCCGTAATGTCGGCTTGTGTGCCGACAGGCATGTTCTCTATATGCGCTCCAAATGAGTGCGCCGCATCTGAAATGAACAAGGGTCTGCCAAATGCCTCCTGAACAGCGGACGAGGCCTGAAAACGTTCTTGAATGGGTGCTGAGTTCAACCAGTTCCCAATGGCTTTGTAGTCAACTGGCCAGCCGCCTAGATCGACAGGCATCACAGCTTTGGTTTTGGGGGTCCAGGCCGCTTGAAGTTTTTCAAGTGTCACCACGCGTTCGATGGGGTCAATGTCCACCATGACAGGCCTTGCGCCACAATGCAGTACAATATTTGCAGTTGCGGCGTATGTCATAGCGGGAATAAGCACATCGTCACCCGGGCCAACTCCAAACCATATCAAGGCCAATTCACAAGCCGTTGTCCAGCTTGAAAAGCAGAGGACTCGCGGAGATTTGAGATACGTTTCGAGGTCGTTTTCGAATGCTTTTAATTCAGGTCCTGATGTAATCCACCCTGAGCGCAAAACGCGTTCTACCGCAGCAATGCATTCGTTGTCAATGGAGGGAGGTGCAAAGCCAATTTGACGCTTGGAGGAATCGAACATGGGTGCAATTTACATTGACTTGGTGTGAAGATGTTGTTAGAGCGCAGCGTTTTGGCCTGCGATTGATGGGAAATAAATAATCGCGAAAACTAGACATTTGGGTCCTCATTCGCTTCTATTCGTCATACTTTTGATTGGAATGAACGTAGGGATGATACAAGAATTGAAAAAACTTCTGCCAGTAAGTGCGCATGGTGCCATTGAGACGCTTGTTGCTCAGGGTAGTGAGATGTGCTTTAAGAAGGGGGAGGTGATCTTGGGTTTGGGTGAAACCATCGTCAACCTCACGCTTGTCTTGGAAGGTCGGATTTCGGTTTATCGAGTTTCGGACAAGGACAAAAGGCAGTTGATGTACTTTATCACCCCCGGCGATTTATGCGGAATTAGCGCGACTGCTGCTCCTTTGAATGTGGAGTCGAATGTCATCGCTATTGCGGATGAAGACAGTCGCGTATTGGCTGTGCCAGGTGGAGTCATGCGGGGGTTAATTGTTGCTGAAGAGGGGTGGTTTGAATTTGTGAATTACGCACGAATGAAGAACATGGAGGATTCGATGAAATGTTTGGACTCGCTGACCTTTGCGTCGTTGTCTGAGCGCTTAGAATCATACTTGGATGAGTATGCGGAGTTGACGAATTCGGATGAAGTTGTGAAGTCACACAGTGAAATCGCGACTGATCTGAACTCAAGTCGAGAAGTCGTTAGTCGACTGCTAAAAAAAATGGAACAGCAGCAATCCATTGAAATGGGTCACGGTCGAATCCGAATGACTCAATTCACTGACAAGGCTTGATGTGTTCCATCTAAAACAACCTTAAAATGTTCTTTAAATCATCGTTTGACCTATCGTTAGAAGAGTTCAAATCCAAGCTAGCAGAAGAAGGGGGGACCGTGGTGGATTGCCGCACGCCAATGGAATGTGCGGACGGTACGTGGCCTGATGCATTGCAAGCGGATTGGAATGGCGGAAAATTTCCAGAGGTCGCCAAAGATTTGGATAAAAACAAACCAGTCTATTGCTATTGCCGTTCCGGAGCACGCAGTGGAGCTGCTGCCAGCTATCTGAAAGAGCAAGGATTTGCATCGGCTTTCAATTTGGGAGGATATAGCGGGCTGAAAGGCTGAAGCGTTTTCCCGTAAAACCAGTGTTTATTCTGATTTGAGAGGAGACGTTATCTGAGCCAGATGCGTCGATATGATGGCCCGCAAGCAGCATGATGTGTGTGCAACCGAGCATGAAAAAGGCCCCTCAGAGAGGGGCCTTTTTGATTCGAAGAATCCGTTGTTCTGCAGGTGAAGCTTAGCCTTCAATAGCTGGATTCACAAAAGCCTTGATTGTGAGGAACGTTTGTGCCGGGTCGGTATTGGCATCAATGGTGACCTTCTTGGTCTGTGCGTTTTTCTTGCCTTTGGAATTGAACTTCACTTCAATCTGTCCTTTTGCTCCAGGAGCAATGGGTTCGCGAGGACATTTTGGCACTGTACAACCGCAAGAACCCTTGCACTTGTCAAGAATCAAAGGCTCAGTGCCCGTATTGGTGAACTCAAAGATGTGTGTCGCCGATTCGCCTTCTTCCAATGTACCGAAGTCGTGGTCATATGCAGCAAAGGTCATAACGGTTGTTGGACCAGCAGGAGCCTGAACGGTGTTCTTAGCAGGATCGAAAGTTTCCTTTTGACCTGGGCTTGTGTTCACGGGGATATCATTCGCATCGACTTTCGTTCCAGCAGGGCGGGAAGCAGTCTTTTCGGATGCGTCGTTGTTGCAGCCTCCGATGATGAAGGCAACCGCTGCAAGAGCGATGAAGGTGTAAGTGTATTTCATGGGGTTTATTTTTGAGGGCTAAATTACGTCAATGCTTTAAAAGGAATCGTGCGCGAGGTTGGCCTTTTCAAACGTGCCATCCTGTAAAATGGTTACAGCACGCTGCAGGCTTTCATTCAGCCCCGAAATCACACGGTAAAAAGTAGATTGCTGCAGCATGTTTCGGCCAATCATGGCTTTGATTCGAAGTGAAATCGCATCTCGGGAAGTCTCCCAGCCATCCGCATCGAAGTCCACACCTTCCTCGTCAACGAAGGCTAAAAAATCGAGGGTCATCTTCTTGGACAGGACGAAGTCACGAATGAAATCATCTTCTGTAGGATACTCTTTTTCCAAGGCTTCCCGCCGCGAGTCAACATAATTGAGCGCAAAGCGGTTGTCCAATCCTTTCCGCAAGATTCGGCTGAAAAACTCGGAATTGTCAGTGGTGTCGATTGGGACAAAAATGTCCGGTAGAATTCCGCCACCTCCATAAACTGTTCGTTCTTGAAGCCGTGTGGTGAATTTCAGGCTGTCCGGCAATTCTAAACTATCGAGGCTGAGCAACTCACCCGATGCATACCGTTCGTACTTCTCTTTGCGATACGCGTCCACGCCTTCGTCATACGGCTTTTGAATGCAGCGTCCGGAGGGAGTGTAGTATTTCTGAACAGTTAAACGAACTGCGGAGCCGTCGGGTAGATTCACGGGGCGTTGAACCAAGCCCTTTCCAAAGCTGCGTCGTCCGACAATCAAGCCACGGTCCCAGTCTTGGATGGCTCCAGAAACAATTTCAGAGGCAGAGGCAGAGCCCTGATCAATCAATACCACCAACCGGCCTTTCTCAAAGCGCCCAGGGATTCGTGCTTTTGTATTTTCTCGAGGAAATGCGCGGCCTTCTGTATACACGAGCAACTTGTCTTCTGAGAGAAATTCGTCAGCCATTTGGATGGCTGTCCGCAGCATGCCCCCACCGTTTCCTTGCAGATCTAAAATCAAGTCGTCCATGCCTTGGGTACGCAACTTAGCGAGGGCCTCATACATCTCTGCCATGGTCGTCTTGGCAAATCGATTGACTTTGATGTAGCCAATGCCGGGTGCGACCATGTAGGATGCATCAACGGAAAAAATGGGGATTTTATCGCGAATGATTTCAAAGTCAAGCAACTTTCTTTCGCCACTGCGCTTGATGCCCACGGTCACTTTGGTTCCCTTCGGTCCTTTGAGTAAGCGTTGGACATCCTTGTTCGTGACGCCTGTCCCAGCGACAACTTCTCCATCCACGGTCACGATGCGGTCACCCGACATGATCCCCAGTTTCTCTGAGGGACCTCCTGAAATGGGAGAAACAACCATGATGGTATCCTTGAAAATATTGAATTGAATTCCGACACCTTCAAAATTTCCATTGAGGGGTTCATCCGCCGCTTTCAATTCATCCGCAGGGATATAGACGGAGTGGGGGTCCATTTCCTCCAACATGCCAACGATGGCAGCTTCAACCAGCGCCTCTGAATCGACATCTTCAACATAAATCTGGTTGACATAGTAGAGCAGGGCGTTGAACTTTTGACCTTGCGTTTGACTCGGTGTTTTGTTCTCTTGAGCTTGAAGGCCATTGAAGCCAATCGACCCTGCAGTCGCTACAAGGCAAAAGACGAGAGAGATAAAAGAAGATTGTGCCATGGCTCCATCAATATTGAACGCTCAAGTTACCGCTCATTGGCGGAGTGAGAAATAACGGGACGCCCCAATTTTCCCCAAATTGTTTAGAATAAACCCCGTAATTTTAGCGCTCAACCTGTAAGAACATGAGAACCCGATTGGATTGTAGCCCTTTATGGAATGGCTTAGCCCTGCTGTTTGTTTTGATGAGCGCACCGCCTTCAGCCTCGAGTCAGCTGTCTATGGTGGAGTCAAGTGCCGCTATAACGCCCGTTGTGCAGCTTGAAGCGCCAGGAATGGATCAGCTTTTAGCACGAGCCTGGTGGCACGAAGAGAATACGGGAAAGACGATGCAGGGTCATATTGTAGAGGCTGATATTGATTTTTTCGAAGAGGCTCTTCATGAAGTTTCTAGCGGCGTCGAATCGTGGCAATTGCTTGTAAACATTGCAAATGCGCCGGCACTTTGTGTGTATTTTGAATCCTTTCATTTGCCTGTCGGGGGCGAGCTCACTTTAGAATCACCGGAAGGTGCTTTTGAGATTCCCTTTGTGGAAGGTCCCATCGATCATCGAGAGAACAACGATCACGGATTGTTTGTGAGTGGTGAAGTCCCTGGAGAAGTTGGTTTGCTCCGGTATACACAGCCTGTGGGTACGGTCGGAACACCTTCCCTTCACATCAATGGGGTTGGCGTGCTTTTTCGATTTCTTTGGTTGGACGGTGAATACGACGTTCTGTTCGAAAACAACCGCGGTTCAGATCCGTGCGAAGTGAATGTGAATTGTCCGGAGGGTGAGGACTGGGTTTGCCAGCGAGATGCGGTTGTTCGCCTGAGGATTACGCAAGATGGTGGGATCTTTTTGTGCTCGGGTGCGATGGTCAACAATACGGCTCAGGATTGCAAGCAAATGTTGCTGAGTTCATTTCACTGTGCCGATGCTGTTGAAGAGAATGAATGGGCCTTGTTGAAGGTGCGTTACAACTATGAGTTTTTTGAATGCGAAGGCATTTCAAGTTTCAATTCGCACGTCCGCACAGGGGTCGAGTTTCTGACTAGCTCGGATGATGCTGTGGGAAACAACATCAATGGTTCCGACTTTTTGCTCTTGGAAGTAGAGGACAATGTCTTTGATTCTTGGGTTCCTTTTTATGCAGGGTGGGATGTTTCGGGCGAGAATCCAGAAGAGGGGGTGGGCATCCACCATCCTGCTGGTGATCGCAAGAAGATTTCGACCTACGTCAATTCACCAACCAATAGCAGCGCGTACCACCCGGGGGCACACTGGCGTGTTTACTGGACGGAGACAGAAACAAACCACGGCGTGACCGAAGGAGGCTCGTCGGGTTCTCCATTGTTTGATCAAAACGGACTGATTGTAGGCACCTTAACCGGAGGAGCTTCGTTTTGTACCAGCCCCAATTCACCCGACTACTACGGCAAGATGAGTTACCATTGGGATGGCAATAACCCCATCACCGAAGTGGAAAAGCTGTACAATTTCTTGGACCCTCAGGGAACCGGAATCGAGGTGTTAGAGGGAAGCTACGTGACCGAATTTGAAACGCCTTGCGCCGGCCAGTCTGTTTGTGGGATTGTTGATGTGGAAGAGCAGTGGCTTCGGGAAAACACGTGGTCACTGCACCCGAATCCATCGAACGCACTGGTCACACTGCAATGGTCTGGCGAATTGCGCGCTCAGGAGGTGAGGCTCTATGACCAAACAGGACGGCCGGTTGAGACGATCTCCTTCAAAGGCATCCAGAATCCGCAGTTTTCGGTAGCCCACTTGCCTTCAGGCCTGTACTATGTCACATTGCAAACGGAGGGCGGTGCGACCGCTACGCGAAAATTGATGGTGGCAAGCGCTCAGTGAGCGACCCACGTTAATTTTTCCAATTCTACGCGGGTTCGAAATGATCCGAATAGAACAAGGGCATGCCCTTGATTCAATTCAATGACTTCACCCCGCTCTTTTCCGCCATTGCGAAGCCTGACGATGGAACCGACTTGGATGCGGTCCACAAAATGCTTTGGGCGTTTTTTCGGAGCACGGGCTGCGGAGGCTTTGCGCTTGGCCAAAGTGTCTTTGGCGGCGCTGTCCAATTTGGAGCGTTCCATGGCCAGGTATTTCCGGACGTCTTCAAAAAGCTCCTTGTTTTTACTCTCAGCTTGATACCGATCAACAAATTGAAGCAGCCGTCGTCCGCGGTTTAGCGCGGCATTTTGTTCCTCTGCTACCGTTTGTTGGTGAATGGATCGCTCATCCAAATGCGCTTGATTCGAGTCGAGTTGGAACCGCAGTTGGTCGTTTTCCAATTCTTTTCGCAGGTTTCGATCTGTGATTTTGGAAAGGGTGTTCTTCTCTTTTTGAAGTTCACCGATCAGTTCATCCAACCGGACCTTGCGCCCATCTAACTTGCCTTTCGCTCGATTGATGAGGTCGTCGTCGATTCCATTGATGGTAGCGACTTCGAAGGTGAACGAACTTCCGGGGGTGCCAATGTCCAACTTGAACAGCGGCTCGAGGGATTCTCTGTCGAATCGCATCGAACCATTCAAAGCTTCGGGCAGTTGCGCAGCGCGCGATTTGATGTTGGCGTAGTGTGTGGTGATGACCCCGAAACAACCCCGGTGATAGAGTTCTTCAAAAAACACTTCGGCCAATGCTCCGCCGAGTTCAGGGTCCGATCCGGTTCCAAACTCATCCAATAAAAGGAGGGCCCGCCCATTGGCCACCTCGAGAAACCCTTTCATGCGGTTGAGGCGATAGCTGTACGTGCTTAGTTGGTTTTCGATGCTCTGGTTGTCTCCGATGTCGGTGAGCAATGCGTCGAAAAACCCCATTTCACTGTTGGGGTGTGCCGGTACCATGAGCCCGCTTTGAAGCATGGCTTGCAACAACCCTACGGTTTTGAGCGTGATGGACTTTCCGCCTGCATTGGGTCCAGAAATAACCAGCATCCGCCCTTTGGGATGAAGCGCAATGGTTTGCGGTTCCGTATTCATCCCCGCCTTTTCATTTTGCAGGTAAAGAAGAGGATGGTACGCTTGAATCAAGTGAAAGCCGCTTTCTGTTCGCAAGCCCGGGAGGTCTCCACCCATTTCCTGAGCGAGTTGCACTTTGGCTCGAATCCAGTCCAATTCGACCAGCAATATTTGATACGCCTTGATCAGCGGAAGGTGCTTCCGGATCCCTTGTGTTAGATCACGGAGGATGCGTAGAATCTCTTTGCGCTCATCGTCTCGCAACATTTCCATCTCAAAATTGAGTGAAATATTGACTGCTGGCTCGATGAATGTGATGCTGCCATTGTTGGACTGTCCTAGGACGGTTCCGGGCACTTTTCGTTTGTGCGTGCTGTTGATCGAAAGCACGCGACGGTCATTGATAAAACCTTCCTTGGTGTCGGCTAGCCATCCGCGTTCAGCGCAATCTTTGAGGGACTTGATGAATTGGCGATTGATAGATCGTCTCACACGGATCATGTCTTCTCGAATGGTGACCAGCTTTGCGGAAGCATTGCTCCGGACATTCCCCTTGGCATCAAAGACCTTGTCAATGGGATCAATGAGTTCCGTGGTAGCCTTGACGTTGCGCAATAAATAGAAGAGGCGGGGGTTGATGGAATCCCGCCCTTGAAGTGCGGCAACGACATCATTGATCGTTTCAGATGCGACGCGCAAGCGCATGAATTGCGGTTCACTTAATACAGACTCTCGAATGTTAAGACGCTCAATTTCCCGATGGATTTCGTCGCAACCTACCGCTGGAAATGGAATGGATTCACGCCGTATTTGAAGAAACTCTTTGGTCTCCTCCAGCGCACGCACCATCCGTTTTCTGTTGCGGAAGGGTTTCAAAGTTTGAGCACGCTCTTGTGCGGTTGGGTTGTGGCAATACCCCAGCAATAACGTTCTTATGGCATTGAACTCCAGGTCACGTGAAGTTTGGGTGTCAAAGGCGCCCATGTAGTCGCCGCTCCAAACGTGCTGCGAGCTTTTGGTGCGCAGCTTTTGCGTCTTTTTAGGGTTGGTTCCCTTATTGCTTTCCGGATGCATGATCAGGTCATCGGGGGGTCTGTTCCGTCAAGAGGGGCAGGAGACCATCCCCGCTCTGCACAGCAAGCCATGGCCCAATTGAATGCCGCCATGCGATTGGAGGCGTCAAACCAATTGATTCCGTCCATGCGTTTGAACCAGGTCATTTGACGCTTTGCAAACTGCCGGGTATGGACTTGAATGGCAGAAATGGCTTGGTCGCGAGATAGTTTTCCGTCGAAGTGATCGAACCACTCTCGATACCCTACCGTTTGCAGTGCATTGAGATGCGCCTTGGGATGCAGTTCACGCGCTTCAGACTCAAACCCACTTTCGACCATCTGTGCTACTCGGGCGTTGATCCGGTCGACGAGCCATTCGCGGTTCATTTCCAGTCCAATGATGCGGATATCGAAAGGTCTTTCCGCTGCGGAGTTGCTGTGGTGAGAAGAAAAAGGTTTTCCACTGGCCAAACACACTTCCAAAGCGCGAATGACGCGTTGTGTGTTGGACCGATCCATTTTGGCATAATGAATGGGATCCAATTCCTTGAGTTGTTTGAGCAGCGAGTCGGCGCCGTTTTCTTCGAGCTCTTTGTGAAGGCGTTCACGGATTTCAACCGAAGCAGGCACTTCGTCGAGTCCTTCCAATACAGCTTTGATGTACAATCCACTGCCTCCTACCATGACAGCGGTCCGATGGCTCGAGAACCAGTTCTCTAACCACTTCAAGGCTTCCTTCTCGAATTGTCCAGCGCTGTACAACTTCTCGACATCCAAGAAATCGACAAAGTGATGGGGCACTTCTGCACATTCAGTGGCCGTTGGTTGCGCCGTTCCAATGCGCATGTCACGGTAGACTTGGCGAGAATCGGCGTTCAGTATTTCACATCCTAGCCATTTTGCCAATCCAATGGCCATGCTTGTTTTGCCAATGGCAGTGGGCCCAACTACGACAAAAAGTAGTGGGCGTTCACCGGGCGTAAGGGGTGCCGATGGCGAGTGGTGAGAGGATGCGGAAGGGGTCAAGTGGCCGTTGCGTATTCAAAGAAGGTCTCCATAATCATCGATATTGTCCATCTCCCCACCCTGTGTTTCGTCTTCATCTTCGTCTCCGCTGAGGTAAGCATCCAGTTCAGGGTCTCCCGTTTTGTATGGTTCAGCGTCACCATTTTTCGCTCGTTCAATTTCTTCGGCCAATGACGCGAGGTCATCCAGCCCTTCTGGTTGACGGCTGTTCGGGTCTGGCGCCGTTCCAAATTGTAGCATCAGTCGGGGGTAGGCAATGGTTTCATCGGCCTCTTCCAAAGACAGGGGCTCCAAATAGAAGCACCACATTCTCAAGTAGTCGTACGCATAGACTCCTCGCGCTTCTAACGTGGGCAACAGATCACCAACGGTGGTTGATTCCATGCTTGGCAATTCGGGAGACATGGACATCAGAGGGATTTCGTCACCGCGATCCCACGCATCATTGCTTTTGAAAAATGAAGCCATTTCCGGAGCATTGTTCCAGTCGAAAGCATCCAATGTTGCCAAATGCAGGTGCTCCAAAGGGGCACTCATTTCAATTTCGATGTCCCGAAAAACATCGTCTTCGGTGTCTAGAATTACACGGAGTTTAAGAATCGAAGCCATGGCTTAAAGGTACGCTTTGACGGCCGTTGGGTCAATGTGGTGGTGGTTGGCATGGTGGATGCACTTGCCATCTCGAATGACCAGCATTTGCGGCGATTCGTGGTGAATGCCGAGCGCCTCGGAAATGTTCTGACTCACATCTCGGTGATTCAATAGATCCAAGAGTAGGGGACGCACAGTCGCAGGGAGATCCCACTGACTCGTTGTCAACTTTAGCGCCATGCGGCTGATGCTGCACCGCGTACTGTGTTTGAACACGACCACAAGCTGCTCATGCGAGGCAGTCAATGCTGCTTGAAATGTTTCCTTAGAGTCCAATGTTTCCCAATCCATTTGAAGCGGTAAATTTGTCCCACAAAAGTACCACGAGTTCATGGACACGCGCATCATCAAAATCGCATTAGCGTTAGGTAGTTTGGCTTATGCCATTTCATTGTTTCTAAAAGGACATATCGGGAGTGGAGTAGGCATGGTTCTGGTGTGTGCTCTATTTGTGTTAATGACCCTTCAGAGTTTGCGGTTGATCATGGCATTTGTCAACCTGCGTCAACAGAAAATGGACGACGCACGAAAGTGGCTGAGCCGTGTGAATCCCAAGCATCTTTGGCCACGAAGACGCGGGTATTGGTACTTTTTGATGGGCAGCTTGGCCATGGAGCATAACATGAATGACGCCGAACGTTTGTTGCGTGAGGCGTTGGAAATGGGGTTGAAGCAAGACCATGATAAAGCCGCCGTCAAATTGAATTTGGCCGTCGTGGCTTCAGCGAAACGTAAGCCTAAATTGGCCAAAGCCCTGCTCGCTGAATGCAAGCGTTTGGACAAGAAGGGCATGCTGAAGAAGGACATCAAACAGGTGGAGGCTGCCATTCAAAATCCACAGGTCATGCGCATGCGCGGCCGATAAGGAAGGACAACGATCCGTTTTCGATGGGATGTGGCTTTTGCCGTCTCAGGTCCAACTCCAAGTCAGGTGTTGAGCAACGCTCTCAGCACTGCTTCCAACCGGTGATTGGCCAAGAATTGTTTCTCTAAATCTGCGGCAAAAGGGAAGGCCGTATCCAGTCCTGCCACCCGTGTCACTGGGGCATCTAAATCGGTCCAACACGACTCTTGGATGCGCGCGCTAATTTCTGCGCCAATGCCGCCGGTCATCGTGCCTTCGTGCAATACCAAAGCCCGATTCGTCTTTCGAACACTCGCCATGACCGTTTCTTCATCCCATGGGAGCAAGGTCCGCAAGTCGATGATTTCCAACGACCACTCTGGATGTTCTACTTGAATTGACTCAGCCCAAACCACTCCCAGTCCGTAAGTTACAATCGTAGCGTCCTGACCTGTTGAGGCCATTCGGGCCTTTCCAATGGGAGTTTTGAAGGGGGTTTCGGTGACCATGCCGGAAAGAGAACGGTACAAAAACTTGTGCTCGAAGTACAGGACCGGGTTGGGGTCTTCAAAGGCTTCGATCAAAAGTCCTTTCGCATCTTCAGGAGTAGAGGGATAAACAATCTTCAAGCCGGGTACGTGAAAGAACCATGCTTCGATCGATTGACTGTGAAAGGGTCCCGCACCTACGTTTCCACCTGTTGGCATGCGCACGACAACATCGGCCGCTTGCCCCCATCGCCAATGGATTTTTGCGAGATTATTGACGATTTGATTGAATCCAACCGTTGAGAAATCACTGAACTGCATCTCCATCATGGCCTTTTTGCCAGCGATAGAGAGTCCCAATGCCGCACCAACGATAGCAGATTCGCAGAGGGGTGTATTGCGAACGCGGTCTTTTCCAAACCGATCCGTGAATCCTTCCGTGACTTTGAAAACGCCTCCATAATCGGCGATGTCTTGCCCCATGAGCACCAAGTTGTCATGGCGTTCCATGGCTTGGCCGAGTCCATCTTGGATGGCGTCGATCATGCGCATTTCACGTTTTTCCACAAGGGATGGCGTGGCTTCTGGCAATGTCGATTCTGGAATGGGGGCGAAGCGGTCATTCAATTCTGTCTCCAAGTCCGCCACGATGGCGGGCTCTGCAGCTGCGAATTTGAGACCGTGTTCGATGGTGGCTTTGTGTTCTGCACGCAAATTCTCAAGGTGCTCTTTGGTCATAACGCCCGATGCAATGGCCCACTCCGTAAATCGCTCGACGGGGTCTATTTGTGCCCAATGGTCGATCAGGCCTTCAGGATAATATTTGGTACCTGAAGCTTCCTCGTGTCCACGCATTCGGAACGTCTTGAATTCCAGGATGATGGGCCGAGGTCGTTCGCGAACTTCCTGAGCTGCGTGTTGCACAGCGTGGAAAACAGCCAAGATGTCGTTGCCGTCAACTTGAATGGCATCTTCTTGCGGAATGCCATACCCAATGGCTTTGTCTGTGAAATGCGCGCAACGGAACTGTTCAGAGGAAGGAGTCGATAAGCCCCATGCGTTGTTTTCGATGCAAATGACGACCGGTAAATCCCAGACTGCAGCGACGTTGACGGCTTCGTGAAAGTCACCTTCAGAAGCGCCGCCGTCTCCAGTAAAGACCAAGGTCGCTTTGCCGTTGTTGTCCAATTTATGCGACAAGGCAATGCCATCGGCAATGCCCAACTGCGGTCCGAGGTGGGAAATCATACCGACGATTCGGTGTTCTTTGGAACCAAAGTGAAAAGACCGGTCGCGTCCTTTTGTGAACCCATGCGCCTTGCCCTGGAATTGAGCAAACAAGCGATCGAGGCCTATGCCTCGCGTTGTGAAAATGCCCAAGTTTCGGTGCATGGGCAAAATGAACTCATCGGGGTTGAGAGCGGCTGCAACACCCACGCTAATCGCTTCCTGTCCCATGCCGCTGAACCATTTGGAGATTTTTCCTTGGCGCAGTTGGCTCATCATCTTCTCTTCAATCATCCGCGGAAGCAGCAGCTGACTGAACAACGTTTGGATGGCTTCGTCGCTTAAGTTTTTTCGCTCAAATAGGAGCGGATTGTGCGGAAAATCTGAAGATTTCATGGAATCGGGTGCATGAATCACGAAGGTACGTTGTTCCGCTTTTCTGCTTCCATGCCAGCCGGGATTATCTTCGTGCCATGTCCAAGCCAACGGGTAAAGCCCATCGCAAAAGAAAATTTAGAGCAAATCCCGCTTTCCAGGATCGCAAACGACTGGATTCTCCATTGGGCCAAGTGGAGGTACAACTGCCTGCAAGCCTGGCTGCCAAAGAGGAAATCTTAGCGCAGGAAGTGGCAGATGCAGCCGGTTGGTTGCTTGATGAATTGGGTGATTTCCGCGTAATTCGGAAGAACTTGGATGCCAGGAGACGCCCCGTAAAAGCCGTATGGACTGTGGATGTTGCTCAGAAGGGCCACGTGCTTCCGAGTTTGGAATTCCCTGGCTGGAGCGCACCACCCTTGTCATCTGATGCCCCTGAAATTGTCATCGTTGGCGCCGGTCCTGCAGGGTTGTTTGCCGCTTTGGAATGTTTGGAACAGGGTTTTCGTCCAATCATCATTGAGCGTGGAGCCTCAGTGCGCCAGCGCCGGAGGGATTTGGTGCGCATCACCCAGGATCACCATGTCAACCCGGATTCCAATTATTGTTTTGGCGAGGGTGGAGCCGGAACCTACAGTGACGGCAAATTGTATACCCGCAGCCACAAAAGAGGGGACATCCGTTCTGCTTTAGAATGCTTAGTCGCTTTTGGTGCGGACCCCGCAATTTTGGTGGATGCCCATCCACACATCGGAACCAATAAGTTGCCTGAAATCATCCAGTCCATGCGTGAGGCCATTGTGAATGCCGGAGGCGAGGTGCATTTTGGTTGCCGCATGGTCGATGTTCATGAGGAAACGGGAAGTGTGAAGGCCATTGAGTGGTTGGAGTTGTCGACGGGCATCACGGTGAAACGGGCTTGTGAAGCCTTGGTCTTGGCGACAGGACACAGCGCGCGGGATGTCTTCTTACTGTTACATGGAAAGGGATGGCAGTTGGAAGCGAAACCGTATGCCATTGGCGTGCGCGTTGAGCATCCCCAAGCCTTGATTGACCAGGTCCAATACCATGGTGAAGAACGGGGTGATTGGCTTCCGCCAGCATCCTACAAATTGGTTTGCCAAGTGGACGGGCGCGGTGTGCATTCATTTTGCATGTGCCCCGGAGGAATTATTGCACCCTGTGCCACAGAACAAGAGCAGATCGTAACAAATGGCTGGTCCCCTTCGAAGCGAAACAATCCCTATGCCAACTCGGGCATGGTAGTTCAGATTGATCACGAAATTTGGGAGCAAGCTGGATTTGAGGGGCCTCTTGGGGGCCTCGACTTTCAGCGCATGGTTGAACAGGCGTGTTGGGCGGCTGGCGGAAAAACACAGCGTGCGCCCGCGCAACGGTTGTTGGATTTTCTAGCGGGTGACGAAGGACGGGTGTCTCGTGACTTGCCTACGTGCTCATATGTGCCCGGGGTTGTCTCAGTCAACTTAAGGGCACTGCTCCCTGCGAGCATCGCGAAACCATTGGTTGAAGGCTTGCGCACGTTTGGTCGTAAAATGCCCGAGTTTCTCCATCCCGATGCCATTTTGGTAGCGCCGGAATCGCGCACATCCAGCCCGGTTCGTATTCCACGAGATCCGGATTCGTTGGAGCATCCGGATGTTTCCGGATTGTACCCCTGTGGTGAGGGAGGTGGGTATGCTGGAGGAATCCTCTCTGCAGCCTTAGATGGAACGAGGGTCGTGCAAAAACTAGCGCTGAAGCGATCGCTGAACAGGAGTAAATAGCAAAGCAGGCCAGTCCAATGAAGGGCTGACCTGCTTGCATCTTAAGTCGGTGTCAATCAATGCATGAATTGTGCGGCACTTTCTGCGGACCAGCTGTCTCGCAACGCTTTTACTTCGTCAAAATCGATTAGTTTCCCTTTGAAATCACCGATGATTTGTGCGTTTGAAAACCCGTTTTCTTTCATCTCGGAGAGCAATTGTTCTGCTTGTTCGAGGCTGGAAGTAGAGGGAGTAACAATACACAGTTCACTGGTTTGGTTGAACTTTTGAACGACATCGCCTTTCAATAGGAAGGGCGTGACTTCGTCCATGTTCAAATCGCGTATTCCTCCGGCGAGCTGCACTCGAAACGTCGGCTTCATCGCCTGATGAATCGCTGCGGCAACCGCAAGAGCTTCGAGCTCTAAGCGCTCTGATTCGATGGTGTTGGCTGTTTTAGGGGCCGTTTTCGCGGCTTTGACAGCTTTAACTGGAATCGTTGTTTTGCTCGATCCAAAGGTCTTGAGTAAGCGCAGTTCAGCAGGCGTGCGGCCTTTCGCATCCACCGGAGTGACCATGTTCTTACTTTTTTCAGATTCAATGCGTTGGAAGACTTCTTGGAAGGTCGCTGGATTTGCAGATTGAGGAGCCATGACTGCAGCCCATTGCTCTTCGTTCAAAGCAACGCCACGTTCGTTGACCCGACGGTGTGTCGAATGTGGTTCAGCATCCTTGTAGTCAGCAATCCCGTCCTTGTCTGAATCGAGTGCACAGCCATGCTTGTCAATCGGCGCTCCATCCATCGTGCCTGGGCAACGGTCCTTGGAGTCTTTAACACCATCGTTGTCGGCGTCATTTCCGAGCAGCACCAGCGCTTCTGGAAAGGCCTCTCCCTTGGGTTCAGCATGTGCTTTCCCAAGACGTATGCCAATGCCTGCTTGGGCCGTGGTCAACCAATCGAGGTGGTCTGGACGCGGGTCTAAACTCGCTTCGGCTCCCATCAAAGTTGATATGGATGCGGAAGCAAAAAGACGGGTTGTCAAATTCAAATCCAGCCCGATTTGAAGCGGGATGGCGAGGTTGTGGCTCGTTGCAGTGCGTGTTTCGAACGTGTAATCACGCATCATTGGATTGGCCTGTGCATCTGCATAAGGAGCGTCTTCAGCCATGTCATAGATCATCCCGTTGTCCCAAACCTGGTATTCCGCATTCTCTGCATCCAAGAGATCTGCAAAATTGGATTGTTTGAGCCAAGCGGCACCAATGCTGATCCAAGGTTGGAGATGCCGTTCTTGGTTGTGCGGTAAATGCAACCGCACGCCTGCACCAGCAGATTGATAGGTGCCCATTTCGTTCTTGCGGTTCGCAGCGGTCAGACCAAGCTCTCCCCATTGTGCTTGTGTTTCGATCGAAATACAAGGGCGCACACTGGTGGACAATGCCATCTGAGACGAATACGCACCCGTTCCAGAGATCTGAATGCCATCTTCCAAATTGGAAGAACCCGTAAAACTGGTTGGACCAGTGAGGAGACGAACGCTTGTTTGAGCGAACAAAGACTGCTGTTGAACACTGAGTGTTGCTGC